>Ga0209824_10000285_pt1 | contig 33868 bp, 35 predicted proteins | sample VDWuncwatermetaG_FD_184124 | JGI IMG/M metagenome (GOLD analysis project Ga0209824, IMG submission 184124) | Wastewater microbial communities from Netherlands to study Microbial Dark Matter (Phase II) - VDW unchlorinated drinking water (SPAdes)... ...
CTTAGTACATTAGCCAAAGGAGGACATAGCAATGAGAAAGTTTCTAATATTTGCAATTAGTCTGCTCTGGCTGCTGATCGCTGACCTAAGTTACTACCTGAAACTTAGTGATGCTCAGGTCACTGTGTCGGTAACCCCAGGCCAGGCAGACGTAACAGTGAATCTGACCCAGCAGTTTACCGCTACGGTCTCAGGGACCACGGATCAAAGTGTGACCTGGTCTCTTGTTCCGGGTGGTAATGGGACTTTTGGTCCTGGCAGTATCGATGCTACAGGGCTTTATACTGCCGGTAGTGATGCGCCTGAGCCGCCATTCGTGACCATAAAAGCCACAAGTGTGGCAGATCCTTCGGCAGCAGGGACGGCCCAAGTAATCGTACGGGGTTTACGGAACTACACACAAAGCAATGCCGACGATGATTTATCTGCCTATAAGGGGCGTACCTATATAAGTTTTCGTTGGGATGAACTACCCACAGGAACTACAAAAATTGTTCTTTCTCGTGCAACTAGCAGCAATGGTCCCTGGACAGAAGTTCTCATTGATGAGTTTGCAATTGACATGCAGCCTAACGGAAATATGGTCCATGATGCAACTGATCTTGTTCCTTTAGATGCCGCTAATGATTACTTTTACCGTATGGAGGCCTTCTCAGCCACAGGCCAGCTTCTTAAAACCTACGCCCCTGTTTTTGTGCCGAAATTTGTAGGGCCATAGACTCTGTCAATGAGAGGGCTTTAACTATGGGGACGTCAAAAAGAGAGCGTCTCAGTTCTTCGTAGGAGGCTATGTCAATGGAAAAAACTTTAAACCTTGCAATAAGTCTGGTCGCACTTGTGGCGGTTCACCTAAGCTTCGCTGTGAAACCTAGTAATGCCCAGCCTCTTCCCGCTGCTTGCCCGAACGCCAACGCTCGATTCCTTACTGGCCCTGAGTTCCTGGATAACGGCTCCATGACTCTAGATGGAATCCGGAACTATTTGCGAGCTATCGGTAGCTGGCTGCAGGGAGACGCTAATGGGATGGTCTTAGACACGGATAACGTGATGTTTGATTTTGCAAAAGCGGTCTTTGATGCTGCTGCTGACCCGATCGCACTACCCGGTGTTTCAAAGATGCCGATCAACCCTCAGCTTCTTCTCGCCATGATAGAAAAAGAGCAGACTATGCTTTTTCAACGGAAAAGGCCAATAAGACTGGCTCCTCGTGCGTTGACTCTTCTAACCGGCTGCGGTGCTGCCAGCACGATGCGTGGACAAATCCAATGTGCTGCGAGAACCCTTCGGAACCGTTTCGACGAGTTGGCAGCCTGCGGAGATACACCGAACGACCCTGCTTGGAACCTAATAGGGCTCAAGAGGCAACCCGGGATTCCAATTCCATCCAGGGATGGAGTCAACGTTACCCCAACGAATGCATCAACGGTTGCGCACTATCCTTATAACCCTCTAGCAGGTAAGCAATGGGGAGGACAGACAAAATATGGAGGAGTCGCACGCTTCTGTATTCTCTGGCATACGCCTGATAATGAAGGAGGTACTGGCTTTGCAAATCCTCCGACGTCTCTAACTCTGGCTCCAGAAGTTCTAAATGCAACGCTCACTTGTAGTGACCCGCTCGTGCCTGACCCAAAGCTCACGAACCGTACTGTGACCTACCGCCATTTGATCTTGAGTGTGAGTGGCGGCACTCCCGGACCTAATGGATATACATGGACCCCCACATGGCCCACCTCGACGGAAGGTACGCTCACAACATGCGGAGCAAATGGGGAGGACGCCGTGCTGAAGCCGCCGGTGAATAAGGGTGGGTTTACTGGAGACACTGCATATCTACAGTTAGTAAGGCAAGGATCTGACTGTACTACCCCTGGCGGCCGTAATTACTGGAAAGCTTCATATGACTGTAACGATCAGCTGCTTTCCACCCCCATGTGTGGCGAGGTTAGCTGGTCTTTCCCGTGTCGTGAGGGACCATGCAATAATCTCAGCGGGACGCAACAATGCCCCAATGCAGCATTGGGCACTACTTGCAGTACTTATACCTGTCACGAAGGAGATTCCCCTCCGAGCGTAGTGATGGCCTGTGTAGTTGGAGTAGGAAACTGTTCTGGTTCTAGCATCTGTGATAAGAGAACTATGCTCATGGTCAATAATAGTTGCAATCCTTGTGTGGGTGTAATGTCAGGGGCAAGTGTGAAAGTGAGCGACGGTGTCACTGAAATCACTAGGCCAATCACAGTGCGGTGAGAATTAGTATCAGCGGTTTCTTTAGGCTTATTCCGAGGCCGTTCATGTTTTGAAGACGGATCGCGAAAGGAGCCTTAAGGTCCTGGCAAAGAGAATGCGCCTAGATGACCAGGAGATTCTCAATACAACTTATGACTACTTCAGTCCCCGGTTTTCCTTTCCCCCGAGAGTCAACATGGGGGGCATCAAGGATAGCTTAGATTTTTATGCCGAGAGAAACCCGGAGGTCAGAAACCGCAACCCGCAGGAATTCGTGGACCACACGCTTCTCGACGAGCTGGAAAAGGAAGGGTTCTTTAAGAGCCTGGGACCGTAGAAGATCTTCTCGATAGGATCGCCTTCGGCTCAGCGCTTTTTTAACTCCTCGTTGGCCTTTTTGGCGAAGTTCCAATCAGCGACATCGGATAGAGCGACATTCGCTTTGCTCTTGCGTCCCTCTTGAACCAGCTGGATCACGTTTCTCATTGTGTCGTCGGGGGCGATTCCCGTTCGGCTGTAAAGCCCTACCAAGTCACGGTAGATTCCTTCCCGGACCTCCGAATCTTTGATCCCCCAGCTTTTTTCCATAAGAGACAGGATGTCGGTCTTGCGATTCTGGATGTAATCGATGCTCTTCAGGAGCGCCCGGATCATCCTGACGGTCTCCGCGCCGCCTTCCTTTATTTTGTCCACATGAGTGGCCAGTCCTCCGAGAGGAATCCGCATCACATCGTTGAACATTTTGTCCACATGAGTGGCCAGTCCTCCGAGAGGAATCCGCATCACATCGTTGAACGACACGATTTCGTTGAAGCCTCTTTGTCGTCCGATCTTGTTGAAGGGCGGAACCAACATAGCGGCGTGAATCGAGCCGCTCTCCAAGGCCTGATAACGACTCGAGCTCCCCCCGATCTGCAGAAACGTTACATCCTTTTCCGGATTCATGCCGTGCTTTCTCAAGATCGCCACCACTTCGCTGTGGGGCGTGCCGCCGAAGCTGCTGATCCCCACGATCTTGCCTTTGAGATCCTCGACTCTCTTGATGCCCGCGCTCGTGACCAACACATGATCCGAGCCGTCCATGACCGACATGACGATGCGGACCGGCAGGCCTGCGAGGGCGGCTCCGACAAAATTGGAAAAGGTCCCGCCGTAATCCACATTTTTGCTGAGGACCCCGTTGACCACGACCTGATTCTGCATGATCACGACGACCGCGTTGAGCCCCTCGCTCTTGAAAAATCCCTTCTCCTCCGCGATGACGAAAGGCAGGGAATTGCTGCCGGTCCGGGTCGTGAGGCCCACGACGATCCTTTTCTCTTGGGCTGCAAGCCAAAGAGGGAACGCCGCGATGAGCGCGAGCACTAACGCGGAGGTGTTAAGAACGGCGCGAACACTCTTCATCCGTCGACAAGGTCCATGAGGACGCCGTCGGGATCGGCCAGCGAGCGCCGGCCGAGCATGCAGCTATCGATCTCCCGCTTTGTCACGGGTCCGAACCTCCCCAAATCGATTTGCTTTGGCTGAGACTCGGGATTAGACCGGCTCAGCTCTGCGAGTTCTTGCTCGGCCTTTTCCATAGCCTCGACTTTGAAGCCGATATGGTCCAAGCCTTCGGTCATGGCGTGATAGGAAGTGTTCTCGCACGGGATAATGACCAGCGAGACCTTGCCGTCGCTTAGGCAGAGGTGGCCTTTTTCGGACGTGCCCTCCAGCCGTCTCATCTCGAAAACATTCTGGTAGAAATCGGCCAGGAGGGAAGGCTTCCCCGCCCTGATGGCTATGTGGTGCAGGTGGCGCGGCTGATCCCAGCCTTCCTCCAAATATCCTTCTCTAACTTTGGCCACGCCTTTTTGAGAGACATCGATGTGCGTCCCCGCCGGGTCTTGAATCCTCAGGACCGAGAAAGGAACGTGCTCCAAGCTGGTGGCGACTCTTAAATCGGGGTAGCTTTTTCGAAGTTTCTCCAGCACGGTTTCCGTGGATTGCACTTCGAAGCCGAAATGGTCCAGCCCGGAGCGAATTCCGGCATGCCTCTGCAATAGGGCGAGCCCGATGACGCCATCGCTGATGTGGCCGCGATTGGGATCGTAATCGCCTTTCTCATCGGTCATGCCCGTCGTGATCTTTTTCATGCCGAAAATGGTTTGATAAAACCGAGCCGTCCTCTGATAGTTTTCGGTGTAGACCGCCACGTGTCTGATGCGGGCAAACATATTTGTTTCCTCCTTGGGTTGTTGGGGGTCGCCGCCTATAGTGGCTATCACCTCGTCTGCCCCCAGTCAAGAAAGTTAAAGTCATCTCCGGAGGTGGGACAACTGTATTTGACTTCCTGGGAAAAAGCGTGGGAGAGTACTGGGAAAAATGGTGACCAGCGCGCTTTCAGATATCACTGTCATTGAGTGCTCCACATTTGTAACCGGACCCTATGCCGCTGCGCTGTTGGCGGATCTTGGGGCACGCGTGATCAAGATCGAATCGCCTCCGGACGGAGATCCCTATCGTTACTTCGCCCCGGATCCTTTTTTCAGTCCTAATTTCGCTCACCTGAACCGAAACAAGGAGAGTCTGGTGCTCGATCTCAAGAGCGAGAAGGGAAAAGAGATCTGCGTCGGCCTGATTAAGAAGGCGGATGTCTTCGTGGAGAATTTTCGCCCTGGGACTGCGGAGCGTTTGGGTCTTGGTTACGAGGCGCTTCGGGCGATAAACCGGGGGCTCGTTTATTGCTCCATCACCGCATTCGGCAAGAGCGGACCTTACGCGGACAAGCCGGGTTTCGACACGCTCGGCCAGGCGATGGGCGGGCTCTTGAGCGTGCTCACAGATCTCGATGAACCTAAGGTTATGGGGATAGCCCTTTCGGATTACACGACAGGACTTTCCGCAGGCTATGGGATTTTAGGAGCTTTGTTGGCGCGCCAGAAGACGGGGCAGGGCTCCAAGGTCGAGACTTCTCTATTGCAGGCCACTTTGTCTTCTATCGGCGAGACGGCTGCGGGTTATTTGAGAACAGGTCAGATCCCTGACCGTCTCGCTCGGGTCAAGAACGCTCACGCGTTTGCTTTTTTGGCAAAAGACAAGCTACCGTTGGTGGTTCATTGCTCTGTGCCGGAGAAGTTCTGGAACGCTTTCTTGAAGGCTGTTAATCGGACGGACCTCGCGGAAGATCAGAGATTTAAGACCAGGGACAGTCGAAGAAAAAATTACGCTGCGCTTGAAAAGGAGCTTGCGGGAACCTTTGCAACCCGGACGAGGGCTGAGTGGCTGAAGCGGCTGGAGGAGAACGACGTCCCGGCAGCTCCGCTCTACAACGTGGCCGAGGTGTTGAGCGATCCCCAGGTAGAACATCTGGGCTTGGTCGAGGAAGTTGAACATCCCCAAGTGGGGAAGTTAAAATTTGTCGGGCCGGCAGTCAGCTTCACGAATCTGTCCAGAGAGAAGGCCAAGCCGCCGCCTCTAATCGGGGAACATACAAAGGCAATTCTGACGGAGCTTGGTTATAGTCAGGCTGACATTAAGGAGATGGAAGGAGGGGGGATTATAAAGGTTTAAGGGTTGAAGGGTTTTAAGGGTTAACAGACTGTTGAAAAAGTCCCAAGTGGTCATTCTGAGGAGCCTAAGGCGACGAAGAATCTCTAAATTTAACCTGGAGATTCTTCGCGTTGCTCAGAATGACAAGACTGCCAAGAGGGGGTTTCGGCACTCTGTCGAAGGGAAAATTCATGATTTATGATATTGAGATTAATTCGGCGGCTCATTATCCGGCGGCCGGGGTTATTGATCTGGTCGAGCTGGCGGAGAAAGTAGGATTTGGGGCCTTCTGGAAAGGGGAGTCTAACAGCACCGATCCTCTCGTACTTCTCTCTGCTGCTGCCAGCCGGACCAAGACCATCAAGCTGGGAACAGCCATCTACCATATATATGGCAGAAGTCCGGTGACGCTCGGAATCCAGTCGGCGACATTGCAGGATCTTTCCGGCGGCAGATTGCTCTTGGGGATCGGCGTGGCCAACAAGAGCATAGCCGGCTGGCACGGCGGAGTCTTCGACCGTCCGCTCAAGCGCGCGCGCGAATACATCGAGATTGTCCGCAAAGTTGCCGCGGGAGAGCGTGTCGAATACGAGGGCGAGATATACCAAACCGGCAAGCGCTTCCAGCTTTCATGGAAGCCGAGCCATCCGAACTTTCCTGTCTATCTGGCCGGGCTGGGCCCGCAGATGGCGAAGCTTGTCGGAAAGATCGCCGACGGCGTTTTCATCAACATGGCGACGCCGGCGAAGATCCGCGAGATCGCCGCGCGGGTGCGCGAGGGCGCCAAAGAGGCGGGGCGTGATCCGACGAAGATAGAGATCATCGCCAAGTGCCGCGTGTCGCTTAACCCTGACCGGGCTCTGGCGCGCTCGAAGCTCCGCCAGGTGCTGACCTTTTACAATCTGGCCGACCACTACAGCGACATGCTCAAGGGATTGGGCTTTGAACCGGAAGTGAACGCGATCCAGGGTGCCTTCCAAAAAGGAGGGTTTAAGGCAGCGATGGCGGCGTTGACGGATAACTATATGGATAAGCTTCCGGTCGTGCCCGGCACCTCGATCGGCGAGATCAAGGAAAAACTGCTTCCATTCAAGGAAGCGGGTACAACCCGTCTCGTGACTCCCTACGTGCCGGTCACCGAGCCGGTCGTGGAGGACGCGCGGAGATTTTTGCAGGCGTGGGGCAAATCGTAATTTTCGATTTTCGATTGCCGATTTTCGATTGAATCTAAAATCCAAAATCTAAAATCTAAAATGGGACACCGGAGGTGAAAGATGTGTGATTTTGCTGCGGATGCTGAGGCTGCGGCCTCGTTGATGGTAGGGCGGACATTGAGTGTAGAGCGGGTGCGCCAGCTCAACGCCAAAGACTATTTCTATCAGATGCTCAAGGACAACCCGGAGATGCTCAAGATCTATCCGGGGATTGAAAACGAGCTTTTGAACGGCGCGATCGATTGCCATATCCATGCCTATCCCGATTTCGTCCACCGTTCGCAGGACATGATCGGGATCGCCATCGAGGCCTCCAAGGCCGGCATGCGCGCGCTCGCGTTCAAGGACCACTGGAACATCAGCTGTAATGCGGCCTATCTCGCCCAGCGCCATATAGACTATTTAGTTGAAAAGGGAGAGCTTCAGCGCTCGGTAAAGATTTACGGTGGCGCAGGAACCTGTCACGGTATGAGGCCGGAATATATCCGCGTCGCGCTCCAGTATCCGAACTTCAAGATGATCTGGTTTCCCACATTTACCTCGCTGGGCTTCTGGCGCGGGGCCGGCCAGCCGGAAAAGGGCGGCGTCAGACTCGTCGCGGAGAGCGGCGAGGTGCTGCCTGAGGTCGTGGAGATCATGAAGATGGCGGCGGAGAAAAAGGTCGGCGTCGGTTTCGGCCATACGGACTTTAAAGAATTGCTGCCGCTGGCCAAAAAGGCCAAGGAGCTGGGCGTGCGCGCGACTCTGGACCACCCGCTGCTCGAACTCAACAAGCTCCTGATCGATGAGATGAAGGAGCTGGCCGACCTCGGTGTCTATGTAGGAACCTACTGCCAGCCGATGATTCCCAGCCTATACCAGCCGGTCGCGGACCCGATGGAAACGATCCGCACGATCAAGGCGATTGGTCCAGAGCGCTGCATCATCGGCAGCGACTTCGGCCAGGTCCTGCATATGGACACAATTGACGGTATGCGGGTCTTCATCCGCGCCTTGCTCGGCTTCGGCATCACGCCGCAGCAGATCAAGGTGATGCTCAAAGATAATCCGGCGAAGCTGATGTGGCTGGATTGAAAGCAGGCAGCAGGCAGTAGGCGGCAGGCAGAACGGAACATAGCCAAATTTGTCACTGCTTACTGCTTTCTGCCGACTGCCTACTTTTGGTGAGGGAGTAAACGATGGCTCAGAGTCTAAAACGCCGCAGCCGTGTTCTAACCGACGGGCCTGACTGGGCGTCTGCATGCGCGATTTGCGCAGCGGTCCTCGTTCTGTCGATTCTCCTGCCCTGCACTCCTCTCTCCGCTCAGTATACCAAGCCCGTTTATATCTCTCTGCCCTCGGCGGGGAATGTACAGCATCTGGCGCTGGCCGCCGCGAAGCATAAGGGGTTCTATGAAGAGATGGGAGTTCCAAATGCTCAGGTCGTCCTTCTAAGAGGCAACTCGGTTAATGTCCAAGCTATTGTCTCTGAAAGCGTCCACTTCGCCTCGGCCTTTGGGCCTTCGATGCTGGCGATGTTTCGTGGCGAGCAGCTCCGCATCCTCGTCCAGATCTTTAACCAGATCCCCTTTAGCCTCGTTACCCGTCCTGAGGTGAACCGCCTGGAGGATCTCAAAGGCGCCAAGATAGCAGTTACCTTCGGTGGCTCCACTCACAGCGTGCTCGTGGCGCTGCTGGCAAGATGCGGCCTGCCGCAGAATTTTGCCGAATACCTCAATATCCCCGGCGATCAGGCCAAGACCGCTGCCTTAATGCAGGGACGGGCGGTCGCCGCCCTTATGGCCCCGCCGGCAGACCGATTCCTTCTAAAAGAGGGATTCAAGCGGCTCATCTACCTGGGCGATGTCTTTAAAGGGGTTCCTTTCAGTGCCTTGCTCACGACCTCCAAGGTTATTCGGGAAGAGCCGGATCTCGTGGAGCGCGTGGTCAAGGCGGTGGTTAAGGCTCTCCTCTTCATCCGGGAAAATCGGGATGGAGGCATAGAAGCGATCATGCAGCATGGTAAGGTGGACAAGGAGATTGCAACCTCTCTCTATGACCTCACGCGCGATGCCTACATACCCACGCTAAGTTCTGAAGGTGTGATGCAGCGGGCCGAGCTGGAGATCGCACTCTGAAGGAGCGACCCAATTTTGATCCCAAAGCCTTCATCGACGACCGTTTTCTAAGAACAGCCCTCCGCTCGCTGGGACGAAAGGAGCAGTAAACCCCGATGAGGCCGCCGAAGACGGTCGGAGTCGCCACGGGCGAAGCGGGATAGAAAAACTGCATTCGAAGTCGATGCAGCCGGATGGATATGGGAAATCAGTCATTTGTAGAGCTGCTTGAAGAAGCCTTCCTTTTCGAGCTCCTTCAGAAAGCGCGTGTTGACGAAGTCCTCAGGATTTTTGCTCTTCACCATAGGGACGCGTTGCGCCACCTCCTCCATGGCGTTACGTATGCCCTCCATGTTCGGGTAGGCGCTGTAATCGGTGACTTGCAGATAGCTCTGGTAAGTCGCCTCGAGAATCTCGGGATCGGTGGTCTTCAGGTACTTGGTAATGATTTTTTTGGTCTCATCTTTGTGCGTGGCTGCGTAGCGGACACCCTCGATAAAGCCCTTAAGAAAGTTCTTAACCGTATGGGGATTTTCCCGGGCGAAGCGGTCGGTGGTTTCGATCACACTCTGAGGATAGGGAATCCCAAGATCCGCGATGTTGACAAGAATATGAAAGCCTTGTTTTTTCGCGATTAGGTCCAGTGGCGGGGAGATTATGGTGGCATCAATATTTCCAGCAACCAAGGCTTGAAAACGGCTCGGCTGAGTGCCGACTTGAAGGATCGTAAGATCCTTGGCTGGGTCGAGGCCGTATTTTTTCAGGACCAATCGGAGGGAGGTGTCGGTTCCCGAGCCGAAGCGGCTGACCGCTAATCTCTTTCCTTTCAGCTGGTCCCACTTGGTTATCCCCTTGGCGACGACCACGCTGTAGGGGGGCGTGTTAACGCAACTGGCAATAATGATGGAGTCCGCCCCCTGGGAGCGCGAAGCGATGGTGACCGGTCCCGACGAGACGGAAATTTTGACCTCGCCCGACAGCGCGGCTTGGGCCAAGATAGAACCGGAGTCAAACACCACGAGCTGCGGCTCGATGCCGTACTTCTTGAAAACTCCCGCATCTCTTGCGACGAAAGAATAGATCATGTTAATCGCCGGGCCGGCAATGCCCACGATCATTTGATCCGCAGAGCGAACTGGAAAGGGGTAGGCGAGCAAGAATGTAAATACCAATAGGTTGCGAAGGGAAGCGACGGTGCCTTTATTCATTTTTTCCAGTCGGTTTTAACTTTTGTTTTCAAGTTCGGTGCAGCGAGGCGAAAGGAATGAGGCATTCCTTGCTACAAGCCACACCACCACTTTACAATTAAAGCGTAAATCTCAACAGTTATCAATTGGTAGAAGAAGAGGCTGGAGTCACCACGGGCGAAACGAGATAGCCGACATGTCTGCGTGCCGGCTACTGCGCGTACTGGGCGACGCCGTTCCCGAACGACCAATTTTCCTTCTTCACTTCGACGAGGCTGATGAGCACGTCTTCCATGCGGACCCCGAGGTCCTTATTCAGGCGCTCTGCGACCGCCTTGTAGAACGCCTTCTTCAGCTCAACCGTGCGCCCTTCGTTCAGCGTTATCTGGATGAAAACGACGCCATCGGTGCGCTTAATGTCGAGATAGCTCGGATCATAGATCAAGCTATTCTTGTCATGTTCCGTGATGATTTGAAAATGGTCCTTGGCCGGCACGTTGATCGTGTCGACCATTGCCCGATAGACGATTTCCCCGACTTTCTTCCCGAAGCCCTCGGCTCTCCCTTTCATCAACGAGATGCGTACCAGCGGCATATCTTCGCCTCCTTTTCAGATCTTTTTCTAATCAATCGCTGATTTCGGGTACGGAGAGCCTGCGACATATTTTTCGCGCTAGTTGATTGGCTATTTCGGTGTGCCGTGGAATTGCCTCGACAACTCCCGTGCTCGGGTTGCACCACAGGGAGTGAGACCGCCCCTCACGCTTGAGGTAGCAACCGTGCCTCCGAAGGTGTTGGAGCAGACTGCTCCGCTTCACTTAATGGTAACCGTCTCTCGGATGGCGTCCGGTGGGATACCGCGAAAGGCATCCTCCCGCCGGTCTTCAAGAACAAGCTCTATAGCCTGAGCTAAATTCTCTCGAGCTTCATCCTTGGTTTGTCCTTGTCCGTTTGCACCGGGAATCTCAGGGCAATAAGCGATATACCATTCGCCGTCACGTTCGATAATCGCTGTAAACTCGTTTTTCATGAGCGCCCCCCGACATTAATCAAAGCATACCCTATTGGCCGTTCTCTGTCTAACCTTTGCAAGCTCAGCCGTGGCTGGTCGGCGGTCCGAGGCAAACAGTTGGGGAGAACTTCTATTCTGGTTTTCATCAGCGCCTAGAAAAATAAGTCAATAACTCAAGCCTGGCGCCGTTCCCCGATCGGGCCTCCCTTTCATCAACGAGATGCGTACGAGCGGCATATCTTCGCCTCCTTGTTTTGGAACTCTTTCCGAATTCTTCCCGGCTTAGTCAATAAGCCAAGGCTGACACTTCTTCTTGTGGCCTGTCCCCCTTTTGCTCGCCGTTTAGCTCAACCTTGCCCTTCGGATAACTCGCGGGCAACCACAGTCGGCTCTAATAAGCACCGCCAAGCCGGAATCCTCACGACCTTCCACCCCTGAGCGGCCAACAACTGGTCTCGGACACGATCCTGTCTTCGAAGACGACCGAGCTGATCAGTATGGGTTCGCCCATCGCACTCAAGGTTTATTACGGAGTTGTCCCCTTTTATGACAAAATCACACTCGTATCCCCCCACCACAGTCTTCGGTGAAACGTTCAGTCCGGCATCTAGGACAGCGCGGTAAAGTCTGACCTCCGCTTCTGAGTGAAGATTTCCTGCACGTCCTGCTTCCCCGACCCGGGCCTCCGTCTCGGTCTCGTGCACATACCAAGCAAGTTCTCCCAGTACTCCCGTAGTCTCTTCGCAGTAGCGCCGATTACCGACAACAAGCAGATAAGAACGTGCCCTAGTAACGGCAACGTTAAATAGATTGGCGGTTCCAAGCAGCCAGCGAAGGCTGCTTTCCGCGAGGCCCTGCGAAGCTACGGGCGAAAAGATGATGACGTCCCGTTCGTCGCCCTGGAACCGATGCGGGGCTCTCGGGGCCGGGTCTTGCATTACGACATTGTAGGATTGCAAGACCTGTCCCCATCATTCCCTCTTTGTTTATTCCCGGCGGCCTTTGTGCGCGTAAGATGGGTACCTAAAAAGTCGGGTGGGAAAGTCGGTTACGAGTAACTTACTTGGATGCTTAAATTGCAAGCGGTCGTCCTTGAGAACCAGAGCTTGGTTTTCTCCTGTGAGCACCGTATTAATGTAGACGTCGTAATCACCAGCTTGAATTACCTGGAGTCTGGGAAGCCCTTTCTCATCGATGATTTCTATTGCATTATCGTCTGAATTACTGTCCCATCCAGCTGGGGTAGCCTCAATCTTTTTATTGGTTAGCGCTATCACCTTTTCTCCAAGACGTCCTTTCACAGTCAGATCATATTCCCACCCCGACCACCATGTTCTCCTAATTTTTAATTCGATTGGTTGGCCTGGCAAATTTATAGCGCGACTAAAATCAACACCGTCCTTTAATTGTTGTACTGGGAACCCGGCAGCGATCCCCGCGTGAAGCCAAAAAGTGTCCCGAGAACCTGGATGAATCAGTTTTGCAAATGGACCACGTACAGGGTCCCCCCAAACATAAGAAAGAAGAGCTGCAGCTGTAAATAAAATCGCGAGAGAGAATACCAAACGGCGCTGGTTGCCCTCGACGAAAATTCCCGCGATGCTGACCAATATCCCGGTACAAAAGAGAAGAAACTGGAACCAGAAGTCGCGCAGCATCTTGATAGTTCCTTAGTCAATAACTCATGCCTGGGACCGTTGTCTAAGCCCCGACCACCAAATAGTCAACATCCTCTTCGTTGAACGCGGACAAATTTTGGGGGTCAGGTCTTGCATTACAACATTGTGGGATCACGAGACCTGATCCCATCATCGCCGGTGTTCTGCCAGCGCTTCGTCGGCGAGTTGGCCGAGCAGATCGTGAGAAGCAGAGAAGAGCTCTTCCCAGCGCCGCTCCGAGGCCAGCTCATCCAGCAGGACACGTGCAAGCGCATCCTGTTCCTTCTCAGAAAGTTTTGCTGCCTCGTCAAACGCTCTTTCAAGAAGCTTTGTCATCTCAGCCCTCCACTAAAAATTCTTCAAAAAGCCAGATTCAAATTCGATTCCTACAGTCTGTTTTGTAGAGCTACCACGGCCTGAAGCCAAAATCTTCTAAGATTTTCGGCGCTTAGCATGACTTTGTCAAGCCTCGTGTCCAGGAATCGGCCGCGCTGTAATTATCCCCTCCGGGCTAGTAAATGGAGAGTGCTTGCAAAAACAGCGGCAGCATAGTTAAGTTAATGCCAATAATCTTAAGAGAGCAGCGTAAGGAGTAAGTAATGGCAGAGAATCTCAAAAAACGAAGCAGTGTGATTACCGATGGTCCGGACCGGGCGCCGTCGCGGGCGATGTTCAAGGCGGTAGGCTTTACGGACGAAGAGCTGTCTCGGCCGATCGTGGGTGTGGCCAACACCTGGATCGAGATCGGCCCGTGCAATTTCCACCTGCGCCGCTTGGCGGCCAAGGTGAAGGAGGGCATCCGGGCAGCCGGAGGCACGCCCATGGAATTCAACACCGTCTCCATCTCCGACGGCATCAGCATGGGCGCGGAGGGGATGAAGTGCTCGCTCATCAGCCGCGAGGTGATCGCCGACTCTATCGAGCTCGTCGCCCGCGGCAATCACTTTGACGCGCTGGTCTGCATCTCAGGCTGCGACAAGACCAACCCCGGCGTGGTGATGGCTCTGGCCCGGCTCGATATCCCCGGCCTGGCGCTCTATGGCGGCTCCATCGCCCCCGGAAACCTCACAGGCCGCGATCTCACCATTCAAGACGTCTTCGAGGCGGTGGGCGCATACGGCCGCGGCAAGATCAGCGCTGAGCAGCTCAAGGCGATCGAAGACACGGCCTGTCCGGGCGCGGGCGCCTGCGGCGGGCAGTTCACCGCCAACACCATGTCCACAGTGATGGAATTCCTCGGCATCTCGCCGCTGGGGTCGAACGGCATCCCCGCGACGGTAGATGAAAAGGACGAAGCAGCGTTTAACGCCGGAAAGCTCGTCATGGAACTCTTGCGCCTTGACCTCCGCCCTTCGCAGATTATTACCCGCAAGGCCGTCGAAAACGCCATCGCCGCCGTCGCCGCGACCGGCGGTTCCACCAACGCGGTCCTGCACCTGCTGGCGATTGCCCGCGAGGCAGGGGTCGAGTTGAAGATCGACGACTTCGACCGCATCAGCTCGCGCACGCCTCTCATCGCCGACTTGAAGCCGGGCGGGCGCTTCGTGGCGAACGATCTCTACAGGGCGGGTGGAATTCAACTCGTCGTGAAGCGATTGCTTGAGGCCGGCCATGTTCACGCCGACGCGCTCACGGTCACTGGCAAGACTATCGGCGAGGAAGCGCGAAAGGCTGGAGAAACTCCAGGTCAGGAGGTGGTTCGGCCGCTTTCGAATCCACTTAAGCCCACAGGAGGGCTGGTTATTCTAAAAGGCAATCTGGCGCCGGAGGGGTGCGTGGTGAAGGTTGCCGGTCATGAACGGATGACCCATCGCGGCCCCGCGCGAGTCTTCGACCGTGAAGAGGATGCGTTTCAGGCCGTTCAGCGCGGTGAAATCAAAGCTGGCGACGTGGTCGTCATCCGCTACGAGGGACCCAAAGGCGGCCCTGGGATGCGCGAGATGCTGGCGGTGACTGCCGCGCTCGTGGGCGCTGGTCTGGGCGATTCCGTCGCCCTCCTCACAGACGGCCGCTTCTCCGGCGCAACCCACGGTCTCATGGCTGGTCACGTCGCGCCAGAAGCCGCCGATGGCGGGCCGATCGCCGCGCTGCGCAACGGCGACACAATCGTCTTCGACGTGGCAAAGAGGCGGCTCGACGTGGAACTCACGGAACAAGAGCTGCGTTCCCGGCTAAGTCAATGGAAGGCTCCTCAGCCACGCTATAAAAGCGGCGTCATGGCCAAGTACGCCAAGCTGGTCTCCTCGGCTTCCGAAGGCGCTGTAACCAGGTAAGGCGGGAGCTGAAAAATAATTGGAGGAATGAATTATGGCCAATCAAATAGTGTGGGTCGATATTCCGGTAAAGGATCTGGACCGGGCTATCCGCTTCTATTCAGCGGTCCTTGGCGCTCCTGTCAAAAAGGAAGAATTTCCCGGAATGACCATCGGCATACTGCCGCACAATGATGGCGAGGTAGGGGGCTGTCTTTTTAAAAATGAAGCCGACGAGCCGTCCAACAAGGGCCCGCTGCTTTATTTAAATGCCAACGGTCGGCTCGACCAGGCGATTGCGGCAGTTGCAGCCAATGGCGGCAAGCTCCTTCAACCCAAACAGCCCATCGGTCCGTACGGATTCAGGGCCATCGCACTGGATTCCGAAGGCAACCGCGTGGCGCTGCATTCGGACTAATGGATTTTAAGCAGCGCCGTTTTACGATGGCAGCCGCTTCGGGATGACGTGCACAGCGCCCGGCTTGAAAGCCAGCAGCACCACTTTCCCTTTGGCAAGAGGCGAATCGATGAACGCCTGTTTTGAGACGAGAACCGTGACCGGAAAGCTGCAATCCACAGTCACTTTAAATTGAGTTTCCAGGGGCGTGACCCTGGTGATCCTCCCTCTAAGCATGTTGGCGTCTGCCGCCCTGTCGGCGCCGTCGTGCGGCAAGAGAAGCGAAACGTCCTCGGAGCGCAGGCAGAATAGCGGCTTCTCCCCGGGTGAGTATGTGCCCGCCACCGCGACTTGATGATCTCCCATGGCCACCTTGGAAAGCCCGTCGGTAGAGGAGAGGACGCGACCCTCGATGATGGTCTCTACGCCCAAAAAGCTCGCGACCTCTTCGCTGGCCGGGTGGGAAAAGACTTTTTCCGGCCTGTCGAGCTGCCTGATCTGACCGTGGATCACGACGGCCAAGCGATGGCCAAGCATCAGCGCCTCGGCGCGGTTCTGCGTTACGAGAACCGTGGTGGTCTTGGTTTCGGCGAGAATGTTCTGGAACTCCTCGACTATGGAAGCCTGCGTCGGCGGATCGAGGGAGGCAAAAGGCTCGTCGAGCAGAAACACTTCCGGGTTGAGCACCAGGGAGCGGGCCAGATTGACCCGCTGGGCCTCCCCGCCCGAGAGTCTGCTGGTCGCCTGGCCGGCCAAGTGAGAGATATTCAGCTTGGCCAGCCACAGCTCCACCCGCCGCCGGATCTCATTTCTGGACACCCCTCTCAGACGGAGTCCGAGCGCCACGTTCTCATAGACGGCGCCGCGGAAGAGAAGCGGCTCCTGAAAGACCAAAGCCATTCTGCGGCGCAGGGCCACCAGATCGGAGGAACCCGTCACCTCCTGTCCGTCGAAGGAGAGCCGGCCTTCGGAAGGCCTTTGCAGCAGCCCTAAGATTTGCAGAAGTGTGCTTTTGCCCGCGCCATTGGGCCCGATCACAGCCAGAATCTCACCTTTGTCGATGGAGAGATGCGCTATCCGCAGAACGGTCCTCTGTCCGTAATGCATCGCTACCGACTCGATGGTTATCGCCGTGGGAGTCACAGGGTTTTCTCTCGCTGCTGGAGCAGCGTGACGGCCAGCGTAATCGTATAGGCGAGCGCGAAGAGGACCGTGCTCAATGCGAGGGCCACATCGAAATTTCCTTTGCTGGTTTCCAGGACTGTGGCCGTGGTGAGGACTCTGGTCTGCCCGAGGATGTTGCCTCCGACCATCATGGAAGCGCCCACCTCGGAGATCACGCCGCCGAATCCGGCGATGGCGGCTGCCAAGATGGACAGTCTGGCTTCCTTTATGAGGACCCAAAACATCTGCCACCTCGAGGCGCCCAAGGCCAGAATCTGCAAGCGCATCTTGGGATTTAGCTGCTGAACGGCCGCCAGCGTTATTCCGGTCACAATCGGCAACGCGATCACCGTCTGGGCGATGGTTATGGCCAGCGGAGTATACATGATGGCCAGGAAACCGAGAGGCCCGCTGCGCCATAGCATGAGCGCGACGATCAGGCCCACTACCACCGGAGGTATGCCCATTCCGACATTCACCAGGCTAATGAGGAAGCGCCGTCCGCGAAAGCGGCTCAGCCCCAAGGCCATGCCTGCCGGGACGCCGAGGATCAGGCTCGTCAGGGTGGCGGTCAGCGACACCCGGAGGGAGAGCAGGACGATGGAGAAGACCTCGGGATCGCCGCTCAGGAGCAGTCGGATCGCCTCCTTGATTCCTTGCCACAATAGATCCATACCGATTCGCCCGCGCTATTTTTTTAATAGACGGAAGAGGGGCTGGCCGTACTCCTCAACACCGAAGGCCTTGATGATCTCCAGCGTCTTGGGTGAGAGCATAAAATCGAAAAAGGCCTGGGCCCCGGCCGCGTTGATATTCGGGGACTTTAGCGGATTGATCTGAATGACGCTATAGATATTCAAGAGTTTGGGATCTCCCTCTAAAAGGACGCTGAGGTCCAGTCGCTTTTGCAGCTTCAAGTAGGTGGCCCGGTCCGTCAGCGTATAGGCATTTTTTTCGGCGGCGATGATCAGCGTCTGCCCCATTCCCTGTCCGCTTTGCTGATACCATCTCCCCGCCGGCTGAATCGTCGCCTCCATCCACAGTTGTTTCTCCAAGATGTGCGTTCCGGAGTTGTCTCCCCGCGAGAGAAATAGGGACTGGGAGTCGGCGATCTTGCGCAAGGCTTCAACTGCCGATCGCAGCTTCGATATCTTGGCCGGATCGGCGGCCGAACCGACAAGGACGAAGTCGTTGTACATGAACTGCCGCCGCTTGATGCCGTGGCCCGCCGCCATGAACTTTTCCTCTTCGGCCGGGGCATGCACCAGCAGGACGTCGGCATCGCCGCGGCGTCCCATAGTCAATGCCTGTCCGGTTCCTACCGCAATGGTTTTGACTTCGTAGCCGGTCTTAGTTTGGAAGACGGGCACTAAAAGATCCAGCAACCCCGAATCTTGCGTGCTTGTTGTTGTCGCAAGGATGAGGACCTTACCCGTTGCGGCTTGATTGCTCGCCGCCAGCCTATCCAGCTGGCTGATGGAAAAAAAAGCAAAGACAAAAGCGCATACCCTAGTAAGACGACTCGCCATGGCAAAGCCCTTTCGGCTTCTCCATATGTGATGGCCGAGGCGATGTCAATCGCCGCTTGCAAGCCGCTCTTGGCCCGTCCGCTCAAGTTGCTTTTGATGGGGGCTTTTTATAGTCTTGTCCCTCTGGAGGAGGGAACTTTTGGAGGCGTTTTTTAAGGTCGTTACTCCGCATGAGGCAAAACGGATTCTGCTTGAATTTGCCCCCGTCGGAGCAGAGATCGTCGAGACCGTTCGGGCCCGGGCGCGGGTCCTGGCGGAAGATCTCCACTCTCGAGTGGACCTTCCCCACTTTCCCCGCGCGGCCATGGATGGCTACGCGGTTAGGGCGAAAGACACCTTCGGGGCGAGCGCGAGTTTACCCGCCTATTTGAAGCTTGCCGGCACCGTCGAGATGGGAAAAGAGGCCACCCGGCCCTTAGATAAGGGAGAGGCGATGCGCATCTCCACCGGCGGAATGCTGCCGCCCGAGAGTGATGGAGTGGTGATGGTCGAATACACGGAAGAGGTTGGCGACAGCATGGTAGAGATTCACCGGGGAGTGTCGCCGTGGCAGAATGTGATCCAGGTCGGTGATGACATTAAAAGGGGAGATCTTGTCTTCCGGCGCGGCCGGCGACTCCGGGCCCACGATCTCGGCGCTCTTACCGGCATAGGAATATCCTCGCTGTCGGTCTACAAGAGACCGAAAGTGGCCCTCATCTCCACGGGCGACGAAATCGTTGATGCGGAAACGGAGCCCCGTCCCGGCCAGGTGCGCAACATCAATCAGCACTCTCTCGCGGGTCTCATAGAAGAATGCGGCGCTGAGTTAAACGATTTGGGAGTCGTTCGCGATGATCGCGAGGCGTTGGTGAAGGCGCTGAGGAGAGCGCTCGAGTGGGGAGATATCGTGCTCCTCTCCGGCGGCAGCTCTGTTGGCGCCAGGGATATCGCCATGGACGCCATTCTCTCTCTTCCGAACGCCGAGATGGTTTTTCACGGGATCTCCGTAAGCACGGGCAAACCGACCATCTTTGCAAAAGCGGCCGGGAAACCTCTCCTGGGTCTTCCCGGCTATCCGGTTTCCGCCCTGGTGATTTTCGATCTTTTCGCCGCGCCCTTGATCCGCACCCTCGGTGGTGAAGATCCCGCGACCGCCTGCCAGTTCCAAAAGAGCGCTCGGGCCGTTCTCAAAACCAATGTCGCCTCGCAGATAGGGCGCGAGGACTACGTTCGCGTGAGCCTGGAAAGAGTCAATGGCCGGCTCTACGCCACGCCTCTTCCCAGCAAATCAGGAGCCATCTTTACACTCGTAAAGGCGGACGGCATGATCAGGATCGATCTCAACCAAGAAGGGGTCGAGCAAGGGGAGGAAGTAGAGGTGATACTGTTTTAGGACTAAATTCTGGAATTTTAGATTTTCGATTTTAGATTGAATCCAAAATCGGCAATCCAAAATCTAAAATAGAATCATGGCGCGCAAAAGATATCTCAAGAAGACCCCGCTCAAAGAAGCCCGAGAGCTTTTATTGCAAAGAGTCGATCCTTCCTCTTTGGAAAGCGAGACTGTTCGGATCGGAGAGGCGCTCCACCGGATCACCGCTGAGCCGATCTTCGCCCGGATCTCGTCGCCCCATTACCACGCTGCCGCCATGGATGGCATCTGCGTCCGGGCAGAGGATACCTTCGGCGCAACCGAGTTTTCTCCTAAGAGGCTTAAACGGATATCTGATGACCGCTCTGAGGGAGGAGCGTTCGCCTATCTGGATACGGGGAACGCGCTGCCGATATGGGCCAATGCCGTCATCATGATCGAGAAGGTGCGGCAGGTGGATGAGGAGACGGTTGAAATCTTCGAGTCCGTCGCCCCCTGGCACCATGTCCGTCTGGTGGGAGAGGATGTGGTCGCTACGGATCTGCTTCTCTCTCGCTGCCATCAGCTTCGTCCCTATGATCTGGGCGCGCTGCTCGCCGCCGGCCATACCGCCGTTCCGGTGAAGGCCCGGCCCCGAGTTGCCATTATTCCCACGGGAGATGAGTTGATAGAGCCCGGAGAGGAGGCGCTGCCGGGGGCCGTCATCGACTTTAACTCCAGTGTGCTGGCGGCGTTTGTCCAGGAGTGGGGGGGGGAGCCGGTTAAATCGCCCAAGGTGGGTGATAGTCCGGCTCTGCTCAAGCAGGCTTTGAGAAAAGCCGTCGAACGGAACCACATCGTTACAATCATCGCCGGTTCATCAGCCGGGGAGCACGACTTCACTGCGGAGATCATCGCCGAGGAGGGAGAGCTTTTGGTCCATGGGATCGATGTGATGCCGGGAAAGCCGGCGGTCTTGGGAATAGTCAGGGGAAAACCGGTGATCGGCATCCCCGGATACCCGGTCTCTGCCATCGTTGTTGCCCGCGAGCTCCTCCAGCCGGTGGTGGGAAAGCTGCTGGGCTCAGCTCCGCAGTCGAGACCGACGGTCCGCGCTGCGGTTCCTAAAAAGATTCCTTCTCATCTCGGGCTGGAGGAGTTTGTCCGGGTCACGTTGGGCCGGGTTGGGTCAAAGATCGTCGCCGTGCCCCTGGGCCGGGGCGCCGGCGTGATCACTACCATGGTCCACGCCGACGGTTTTTTGCGCATTCCCAGCTTGATCGAGGGCATCAACGCGGGTGAGGAGGTGGACGTTGAGCTTTTGCGTCCCCTCGAAGAGGTGGAAAATACGATACTCTGCACCGGCAGCCACGATCTCTCCATAGGGGTCCTCGAAGATCAACTTAAGCTTCGCTGTCCGGAGCTGAAAATCGCCGCGACGAATGTGGGAAGTCTGGGCGGGCTTCTCGCGCTGCAGAGAGGGGAGACGCACATCGCCGGCACCCATCTGCTCGATCCGGACACCGCCGCCTACAATATTCCCGACATAAAGCGCACCATCCCAAACCTCCCTGTGGTCCTGGTCCATCTCGCCCAGCGCGAGCAGGGGCTTCTTGTGAGACGGGGAAATCCCAAAGGGATTGCGAATCTTAAGGATCTTACCAGAAAGGGGATCACCTTCATCAACCGGCAGCCGGGCTCGGGCACGCGCGTCCTGCTCGATTTCCAACTGAAACAGCTTGGTATAGCCGCGGACGCGATCCGCGGTTACGAGCGGGAAGAGTTCACCCATATGGCTGTTGGCGTGGCCGTCCTCAGTGGTCTGGCCGATGTCGGGTTAGGCGTGCGCTCCGCGGCCAACGCCCTTGGGCTCGACTTTATTCCCGTGGGGAATGAGCAATACGATCTGCTCTTTCTGCGGGCCTTCTTCGAGTCGGAGAAGGGAGAAAAACTTTTACACGTTGCCCGTTCCGAAAGTTTTAAAAAGGCCGTTTCGCTCCTGGGCGGATATGACACCCGCTCCACAGGCGGGATTCTTTACCGGCAGTAGTTAATTTTCTTGCGAATTTTAATTGCACTTGCCGCTCTGGTCTTTTTTATCTCGGAGGCATTGCCCGAAGAATGTCTTGTGCCGCCGGCCTTTGACCCGGGAGTGGGCGAGCTCTATTTCTGTTCTCCCGGTGAAGGGGAGAAGCGCTTAGTCGAGTATGCGCGCAAGTCGTTTTCCGAGGAAGGTCTTGGCGAGGACATCTGGATTAACTTCCGCGGCGTCTTCGCTGACCAGCTCTGGGTTAATGTCGGGACCCGGGAGACAAACGACACATCTCTCCCCGCATGGGATGTCATCGCCGGCTTGGTCGAGCGTATGCGGGCGATCAAGGAGGGAAACGCTTCGGCCCTCCAGGCTTTCTTGGCGCCGATTGAGGCCAGCTCCGCTCCAACAGAAGAAGACCGAACGCTGAAGCAACGCCTTCTCGAAGGGCTCCGGCAAAGCGCCACGGCTCCGCTTGGCTCCTCGCTGCGCGCGGTCCTCTATCATGTTCATCTGAAACCGACCCGCGAGATCGAGGAACGCTCGCTGATGCCCATCAACCACTACCTCTCAATACCGAGCCACACTGATCTCCTCTACGCTCCTCGTCTCAAGACCTTGATTCCCGGAGCGGAGTCCAAGATCGCCGTGGCGGCGGGAATCTGGACTTACGGATTAGACGAGGCGCAGGCAGCCCGCTTTGTCAGCGAGCGCTACGACCGGCCGGAAAATGTCTCGTTTCCATTGAAGTTCGGCTATGTCTACACGCGGCTCGCCATTACCGAGTACCACCGCCAGGGACTCAACGATCCTGCCAACGTGACCTCGGAGAAAGTGGCTGAGTTCATCACGACGCTCAAGCCTTCCGGCACGCTGCTCCGCTTCGACTTCGCTTCGGATTGGGAAACTTTCAGGAAGAGTCTAGCGCAGGCAGGTCAAGGTAAGTGATGAAAAACGGTTGGGTCAGCTCATCCAGACTTGACAGGATATACTAATACTTGCATATTAGGTTATGTTGGACAAGCCTCTGTTTTGGCTCGGTTCTTCCCGCAGCGACCTCAAGGCTTTCCCTCAGGACGCACGCCGCCTCGCGGGGTTCCAGCTGCGGCGTGTCCAACAGGGGCTTGAACCGAACGACCGGAAGCCGATGCCCACCGTGGGGCCAGGCGTTGTGGAAATCCGCATCCACACCGGACTCGAACACCGGGTCTTCTATGTGGCCAAGTTCACGGAGGGTATCTATGTGCTTCACGCTTTCGAGAAGCGAACCAGGAAAACGCCGAAACGTGAGATGGAACTCGCTCGGGACCGATTTCGTGCCCTGGTCATAAAGCGACGAACTGAGAGTTCCACAGGAAGGTAGGTTCAAGATGAAACTTAAAGTGACTCGATCGAGCGACAACGTCTTCCGCGATCTGGGCTTTTCTCCTGACGAGGCCGAGCACCTGCTTGTCCGGTCGGAGCTGATGATCAGGGTTCAGAAACTGATCGCGTCCCGACGCCTTAAGCAGGCTGAAGTGGCAAAGATTCTTCGCGTGACTCAGCCTCGGGTAAGTGACCTGCTTCGAGGCCGGATCGACCTGTTTAGCACTGACGCACTCATTGATATGCTCGCCCGCCTGGGTGTCCATGTTCGGGTTGTTCTCAAACCGTCCCGTCGCCGCCTGAAGGCTGCCTAGTTACGTGTCCACTTTATCGGGGCAAGATCATCGCTCTTAGCGATCGATCTGAAGCGGATTGTTAGGCACGGGGAAAAGTACAATGTCCTCTTTTCTTCTCGACATAAGGTTACTAGGTGAAGGAGAACGAAAAGAAGTGGTGATGGTCCCGATAGCACCCGGCACCTGATATCCCTTCGCGCTTGAATCGGCAGCAGAAAACACTTCGGCAACGGCTGCATTGTGCCGCATGCGACGAGCAGACGGCTATTCCACAGACAGAGCACTGATAGGCTCTGTCAGCACAACACCGTTGATCACGCATGCATATCTGATCGCAGATTTCGCGTGACTGTCTTAGGTTGTCAATCTTCGCGGTCACGGCCTCTTTTATCTTTTCCTGGACCTCACTAATACAATACCCACACATTCCGAATGTGAAAGGTGCACTAAACCCGCAGGCTTCCCGCAAGGCTCCGTTTACGATGTCACGCACTTTGCTTGAGGCTGGCGGGACTCCTCCTATCGGAGCGTTGAACGGCCACGGTAGAAAATTAGACTCTGACACGATCATACCGTGACTTTGCCGACAAACAACCGTGTGGCAGCGCGTGCATCTTAGGTTTCCACGTCGGCCACAATGGGGACAATAGTCTTGGGACATATTTTGACAGCCTAACGAGGCTGTAGAAAAAGTTTCAACTACCAAAAAAGTATCCAAATTGGGGGTACCTAAATGGTACCTCGATCCGAGATCGTCGCTTAAATGGCAAATACGGAGGTCGTTTTTTTTGTAAATTTTTCGATCTACCTTTTTCTACAGCCTCAACGCAAAGCTCAGCCGTCGTGATCGGTCTGAAGCGTGTTGTTAGCCCACGATTTAGACATAAAGAGCAGCCCAGGGTATTAATAGCTCCCAATAATCGCTAGGCGACAAGATCTTGAGACCGAGTTCCCTCTCAATATGTCCGCGGTTCTTGGCGAGTTTGTTGTCCATTGTTATGAATGCGTCACATTCGAGCAACAAAGCGTCTCGGATTAGAAGAGCGCCTTTGGTGCTGAAGTAACCGAATGCCGGGGTTTCCAGTTTTTGTGCCAGCTTTTGTCCTCGACCGCTGAAAGGAGCAACGCCATGTTCTGCATAGTTCCGAAGCAAACCCTGCCAATATCTAAGAACCTCGTATGCCTACCTCAAGTAGAAGACCCGACCACTATCCTCAACCTCGCGGAAACTGTTGGTTGAGAGCACAAGTTCAAAACAAGCACGCTGTCCGACGAACATGATTTGACGAAGTGCCTCGATATTGTCAAAGCCAAAAGGAATTGACCAAATCCTGTCATGTTCCTCGATACTGCCGCCATCGTATATATACTCCCCATAGCTCTCAAGACGCTGAAGAGTTGACGAGTCGAGGAAAAGGCGCCGAGGGAGATCCTCAAACGAGCAACGAGTGCGATTCGTCGGTTCGTGTTGCATGGGCTTTTCCGTCCTCATGAGATTCACAGATTGGTGGGCTAACTAGTGAGTATCTTGGTCAATATAATAGCGCCGCTAAATTTCGGAAAACAGCGGCGATTCTCCTGCCTTTCCAAGGACTCGTCAAACATCTTAAGTCTTGCCAACGACTGTAAAAGGCCGCCCCAATGGTCGGCATAATCCGATTATGGCTGCGACGGGCTTGGTACCCGCTGTGTGGCCGGGCTACTGGAAGCGCGCGGCCTCTAAGCGGGCCAGGCTCTCCAGTTTGTGCACGCGCTCGTCGTAGCCGATCTGACGGAACAGATCAGCGAGGGAAGAGAAGCGTCCGTAGTCCTCTGCGAACACGCTCTCAAAGGGCTCTGCTTCGAGGGCAGGATTCTCCGCCACATACTCCATGTATTCGTGCTCGGCGTGATCCTCGAAGTGGGCGTTCATGAGATAGCTCCAGCTGGGCCGGATCACATAGAGGAGCCAGGAGATATGGTAGTAGAAGAAAGCGATCGCCTGGGGGATGAGCCAGTGTTGGAAAAAGTTTTCGCGGATTCCCTTTTTGTTCTTGAGCTCCTCCAGGATCAGCAGATGCCACTGTTCGTTGTCCTGCTGGATTCGGCTCTCCTTGACACGGTCAAAGATGCGACGGGCAAAGCTAGGGTCAGCATGGGTGTGAGTCATGGCGATATAGGCAACGTTCTCCCAGGCCTGGTAAGGCATCCGGGCGACAATCTCCAGGACCTTGAACTTGGAGAGGCTCTTGCTCTGTCCGTATAAGAGGTCCGCTGTGATGAAGAGCAGGCGGGCCAGCAGACTATAACGCATCCGAGGCGATGCGAGGGTCCTCTCTTGCTCCTGCTTGAGCTGCTCAGAGGTCAAGCGTTCCATCGTAGAATGGGCTCCTTTCCTCCTGACGGGTAGAGATTTACACGCCTTTCATCTGTGTGGTCTGGTTTGGCTCTACTTTTCGGGCGGACGACGCACGGATGCGGGAATGCATCAAGGTCAAATGAATCACGAAGGAAAGAGCCGTCGCTGTTCCCAGCGCTTCAAAGCGGCCTGATAGTCTTCCGGGGTGTTCATGTTGAGAAAGCTCAAGCCTTCGGGATCAAAGCGGCGGATTTCGTCTTCATGGATTCCATGGGTCCGGACCTTCTTGTAGAGATAAATTGGTCGCCGCTCGCCGCGTTCTAGTTGCGCTTGCAGAATCGGTAGCAGGCTGCGCCGGTAGACCGCATGGAGTGGCTGAAAACACTCCTGCCAGTAGGGCACCACCACGTCATAATTTGAGATCTGCGATGTAAGGTATGAAATCAAGGGAAGGTTGAGAAAGGGTACGTCACATGAGGTCACAAAGCAAACTTCGCCGCTTGCTGCCCTCAGCCCGTAGTAGATCCCGCCTACCGGTCCCTGACACGGTACCTCGTCTTCAACCGGCGTCACTGGGAGGGGTGGCAAATCCTGCCCGGGCGCAGCCACAATGACAATCCCGTTGAACAGACGCGTGAGTCGTCGCACGAGGTGGACGATGAGTGGCTCGCCGTCAAAGGGTAGCAGGGCTTTGGGCCGGCCCATGCGCGAGCTTTTGTCCCCGGTTAAGATGATAGCCGTGGTATCTGCTATTGCCTCATCCCTTTGCATCTTTGCACTTGGTGATGTTGCCATTTTTTCCGCTGGGGTTAAAACCTGCAAATAGCCTTCGCCCGAGAAGAGGCCTGGGTCTTAGAAGTATATAAACTTACGAGGCTGATAAGATCAACCTTATCTGCATTTTACGTGTTGATGGCCGATCCTCACCTCTTCTTTGCCCGAAGGCTCTCGATGAGGGCGGTTACCTCCTTAAGGCGGGAGAGCATCTCCGTCTCAGCCTTGGATAGCTCCTCCGTCGGCGCCGCTTTCTGAAGAGCGTCTTCGTACTCCGTTACCGCAATACCGAACTCCTTTAGGATGCGGCGGGTCTCATCGCTTGGCATCACTTACTCCTAAATGCCAGCTAAATTCAGTTCCACTTTCGTGTAGCCATTTTCCTGGGCCCAGAGGTCGAGGGCTGGGGTGGCGATTTCGTCGACGAGCGGAACTGCCAAGCCGTCCTTGGTTAAGTCTACTCCCTTAATATAGTGTTTGCAGCTGTCACACGCCTCCACCCGCACCGTAGGGATCTGCTCGGTCTGGTAGTAGGGGAGTTTGTAGGGATTGACCTCCCGGCATTGAGCGCAGGAGATCCGGTTGATCGGCCAATCGGTGAAGCAGAGAGAACAGATCAGATATCTTCCGGATCCTTCGGAGCCTGCGCCTGCGAATAACGGTGGAGTTTTCAGGTAGGACGTCTGAGGTGCGCCACCGCAGAATGGGCAAGCGGTTTTTTCAATCTTCCGGTCTTGGATCGCCTTTTCATGGGAGGCGAGAAAGGCGGCGTAAGGCTGAAGAAAGGCTTTAGGGAAAAAATTGCCGCCTGGAATCTCCTCCCCTCGCCAATAAGAGAGAAGTAGATCTTCCTCTCTTTTGCTTTCCCACTGTGAGATCTCTCGTGCCTGAGAGCTAAGGAGGGTAGTGCCCTTTTCTGAGGCCCAATCGAGAAATAGGTCGAAGTAGTTCATCAGGATGGGAAGGTCCTGGAGGAGAGAAGCCGAGAGGTCGGCTTCTTCTAAAGAATCGAAGAGGCTTCTCTGGGAAACTAGGAGAGACTGGTAAAAGGAGAGAACCTCACGGGCTTGGGGACGTTGGCTCAGGAGGTGCTCAGCTCTGTCGGGACCTTTTTCCCACGGAGGCTCCACTCTCTATTTTCTGCTGGCTTCCTGATACCAGCGGGGATGGTGGTTCCTGGCCCAGTTCTTTGTCACTGTGCCTCGCGTCATAGCCCGCAGGGTCCCACCCAGGGCAAAGAGGGTAATGTAGAGGTGGTAGATGATGGCTATAGCGAAGAGAATAAAAAGGATCTCGTGTATAGGGTACGAAAGATAGCGCAGCCAAAGGGGAAAGGAGGTAGGAAACCAGATTACGACCCCTGTGAGGAGCAACACCAGGCCACCCAGACAGGCCGCCCAGAAGAAGAGCTTTTGCCCGCCATTGAACTTCCCCACGTCCGGAATTTCTTCGTAGCGCATGTAGCGCTTAAAATTCTTGAGCCAATTTGAATCCGCGGCTTCCCACTGCATCCGGCTGGACCAGCGCAGGAACAAGCAAAACAACCCGAAGGAGAAAAGCAAAGAGAACCACGGATGCAACTGACGGGCGCTGTAACCGCCGCCAAAGATGTTGGCCAGAAAATAAAAGCGAGGTGAAAAAAGCGCCGCACCCGAAAGAAAGGCGAGAACAAAAAAGATCGCAACCCACCAATGCGCAACCCGGACATAAAGGGAGTGGCGCACCACAAGCTCGCCCTGGAGACAGTCTTCTCTTTCACCCGCAGCTATCTGTCCGGTAGCTCGACCAGTGACAGCTTCACCATTGCTCATCTTCTGCTCCCCCTTTTCTCTACTCTTTATCCTCTCGCTTGCCGTAGCGCATGAAGTGGGCGAATGCCCCGACCACACCCAGAAGCATGAGGAAATTGCCGATGGGCTTAAGGACACTCTTCATGAAACCCAGGTAGAGAGGTACCTTTGGGTTTTTAGGGAGTCCGCCGTAGAGCTCAGGCCGATCACCGTAGGCCAGGACCGTAATCACATGAGTCCCGCCCACTCCCGGTGGATCATAGACAGCCGCGTTCTTGAAGCCCAGTCCCTTCAGTTGTTCCACTCTTTTTTCCGCGATGTCCAAGAGATTGCCCTTGGTGCCGAACTGGAGACAGCCGGTTGGACACGCCTTAATACAGGCAGGCTCGAGCCCTATGGAGACGCGGTCGGAACACAAGGTGCACTTATAAACCTTGCCGGACTTTGCGTTGATCCGCGGGACATCAAACGGGCAGCCGCTGATGCAGAAACCGCAGCCGATGCAGTTGGCCTGATTAAAGTCGACGATGCCGTTATTGTATTGCACGATGGCCCCTGGAGCCGGGCAGGCCTTGAGACAGCCCGGGTCTTCACAGTGCATGCATTGGTCTTTGCGCATGAGCCAGGCGAACTGACCGTCCTCTTCGTGTTCGTTAAAGCGGATGAGATTCCAGAAATTGGCGGTAAGGTCGGGCAGGGTCTGGTAGGTGCCGAACTGAGAAGTCTCCTCGGACTGAAGATCGTTCCATTCCTGGCAGGCCACCTCACAGGCCTTGCAGCCGATGCAGGTGGTGGTGTCGATGAGTTTGGCGACCTTCGGGGCTTCGCGCACTCCCGTGGGAGGGCCCAGGGTAGCTGAGATTCTCTGAATTTCCATGTTACTCGGCATAGTCCCTCCTTTCTAAGCCTTTTCCAGGTTGACCAGGAAGGTCTTGTATTCGGGCATGGAAGAGTTCGCGTCCAGGACCGTCGGCGTCAAAAGGTTTGCCAACGGGCCTGTGCTTTGGCCCGCGAATCCCCAATGGATTGGGAAGCCGATCTGATAGATCTTCTTTCCGTCGATCATCATCGGTTTGATTCGCTTGGTCACCATCGCCTTGCCCGTAATCGTACCTCGGGCTGAGGAGACCTTGATCAACTGCTGGTTCTTGATCCCCTTTTCCTTGGCCAACTCCTCAGGGATCTCGACAAAGAATTCCGGCTGGGTCTGATTGATCCGCTGGATGTGTTTGGTCCAGTAGTGGAAGTGTTCCGTCAGGCGATAGGTGGTGCAGACGTAAGGGAACTTGTCCGCCTTGCCGAAGACATCTTTGTCTGTGGCTAAAAGTTTAGCCGTCGGATTGCTGGTTACCTTGGGGTGCAGCAGGTTCTCGACCGGAGTCTCGACAGCCTCGTAGTGTTCGGGGAAGGGCCCTTCGGCGAAATCGACCGCATAGAGTTTTGCCACCCCCTCACCCAACATGATAAAGGCGCCCAACCCGGCTTCAGGAGGGCTGTCGGCCTTGTAATCGGGCACATCTCCGACCCAACGCTCACCGTTCCATTTGATTCCCGCCCGTTTCGGATCCCAGGGTTTTCCGTTCGCGTCCGCTGATGCGCGGTTGTACATAATCCGGCGGTTCGCCGGCCAATTGAAGCCCCAGTTGTGGTACATCCCCAGGCCGGTCGGGTCTGCTGTGGAACGGCGCGCCATGTTATTGCCGGCTTCCGTGAAGTTGCCCGAGTGGAGCCAGTTGCCGCATACGGTCGTGCCGTCGTCCTTTAGAGCGGCATAGCCGGGGAGTTGCTGACCTGCCTTGAGGAGGACCTGCTTGGTCTTCTCATCCACTTGGTCCACTAACGTCTTCCCATTGATTTCCTTCGCTAGTTCTTCTGACGTGGGATTCAATGGGTCAGCATAGTTCCAGGTAAGGTTCAGAATCGGCTCGGGGAACTTCCCTCCGTCCTTTTGATAGAGTTCCCGGACCTTAAGGAATATTCGCGCCAAGATTTCCAAGTCCGGCTTGGCACTTCCCGGCGGGTTGATCGCCTTCCACTTCCACTGCATCCAGCGGGCCGAGTTTGTGAAGGTGCCGTCTTTCTCGGCGAAGTTGGCGGCTGGAAGCATGAAGACCTCAGTCTTCACTTGCTCTGGGGCAAGGCCTCCCATATCCTTCGGCGCTTTCCAGAAGATGGCGGTTTCGTTTTCGAAGTTCTCGACCATCACCAACCAGTCCATCTTAGCCAACGCCGCGATCGTCTTGCCGGAGTTGGGGGCGTTATTGACCGGATTCATGCCGAAAGAGACAAGCCCCTTCACCACTCCCTTATACATGTCGTCAAAGGCGTAGACGTAGCTGTGGTTGCCGGTCATCTTGGGCAGGTAGTGATAGGCGAAGTCGTTGTCCTTGTTCGCATGGCTGCCATACATGGCCTTTAGGAAGCTCACCATGAACTTCGGCGTGTTCTGCCAGTAGTTCATCGAGTTGGGACGAAGCGCCTTGGGCGTGGTCGCCTCGAGAAATTCCTTGAGCGTCTGCCACTGAGGGACAGGCATCTTCAAGTAGCCGGGCAGCGTATGGGTCTGGTTCATGTCGGTAGCGCCCTGGATGTTGGAGTGGCCGCGCAGAGCGTTCAGCCCGCCTCCGGGGCGGCCGATATTCCCCAAGACTAGCTGCATCATGGCCGCCGCCCTGATGATCTGCACGCCTGTGGAGTGATGGGTCCATCCCAGGGCATACATGATGGTCCCGGCTCGGTCCGGAGTATAGGTGGAGGTGATGATATCAGCAGCTTTCTTGAAGGCTTCGACCGAGGCCCCGGTAATCTTGGAGACGACCTCTGGGGTGTACCGGGAGTAATGCTTCTTCATGAGCTGGAACACGCAGCGCGGGTGCTGCAGAGTGGGATCGATCTTGGCGTACTCCCCCTCCATCTCGTAGCCCCAGCTCGATTTGTCGTAGCTCTTCTTCTTGGCATCAAAGCCAGAAAACAGGCCGTCATCTTCCGGTAACTTCAACCCTTCCTTGATAATAAAGGGGGCATTAGTGAAGAGCTTTAGGTAGTCCTCGTGATAGCGGTTATTTTGCAGGGCGTAGTTGATAAGCCCGCCGAGGAAGGCGATGTCCGTTCCGGCGCGGATCTGGACGAAGTGGTCCGAGACCGCCGCTGTCCGATTAAACCGGGGGTCTACTGTGACGAGCTTGGCATTTCTGTGCTTTTTTGCCTCGATGACCCATTTGAAGCCGCAGGGATGGTTCTCAGCCGGATTTCCGCCCATCACCAGGACGACATCGGCATTCTTGATGTCGACCCACCCATTGGTCATCGCGCCGCGTCCGAACGTGGGGCCCAAACTGGCCACCGTTGGACCGTGTCATATCCGTGCCTGGTTGTCGGTGTAGACCACCCCCAGGGATCTAAGGGTTTTGACGTAGAGGTAATTGAACTCGTTGGTGTCGGTGCAACCGCCGATCATGGCGATGGCGGGCGTCTGGTTGATTACCTTGCCGTCGCCGTCTTTCTCCCGGAAGGTGCCGTCGCGTGTCTTCTTGATGTTTTTGGCGATCCGCTCGATGGCATCGTCCCACGAGATTTCCTTCCACTCTTTGGCGCCTGGAGCGCGGTAAAGGGGCTTGGTCAACCGGTGCTCATTGACGATATCTCCTTTAAGGGTGATTCCCTTGGGGCAAAGGGTTCCGCGGTTGATGGGGTGATCAGGGTCACCCTCCACATGCACCACCGTCGGGCCGGTTACGTTTTTGGCATTGTCACCAGTGGTGTGGATGATGACGCCGCAGCTTACAGCGCAGTAGGGGCAGGTGGAGCGAGTCTCTGTGGTGCGGGCGATCTTAAACTCCCGGAGTTGGCCGTAAGCCGGTCTGAGATCGAAGCCAAAGGCAGATACACCCAGACCCCCAAGGGTCCCTGCCTTTAAAAAAGTTCTCCTCGATATCTCCATGGCACCCTCCTTTCGGTTTGGGGAAGGGTTATATTTTGGTTATGTTGGCCGCGCCAAGGATGGGATCTCAACTGGCCCGACTCTTATTGCTTTTCCCCTTGTCTGTCAAGAGAAAAAAAGATCACTCCGCCAGTAGATCCTTAAGGGGGTAGTCTCTCTGAAATTCGCTCAGGGCCGCCTCAAAGTCTGGATCAAAGCCGCCGCTGAGCCTGTGGCTCGTGAGACTCTTGTTGATGTTGTCTATGATCTGGCGAGCTTCCTCCCGCTGGACTGCGGACCATGACAGCGAGACGTCTACACCTTCCTGGACATCTTCGTTCAGGAAGATGATTGGAAAGGTTGGCTGCTTGGATAGCCTTGAGAGAAGTTCGTAATCCGTCGCCTGGCGCGGGTTTAGGTAAGCGGCAGCCACGAGCGTACCCTGGGGAAGTTCCATGACACGGAGGGCCACACCAATGACCCATGTGTCCTGTTCACCCTGGTAGGCTACTAACTTAATAGCGATCGGCAGTCCAGGGTTATGGAAGAGGGCAAGGTTCTCCACTCGCACCATAAGCCCAGTCTCTTGACGTCCCTCCAGGCCAAAGATTAGCGGCTTATATAGCTCTCTCTTTAGAAGGTCAGAACGCTGGCGTTCGCTGATGATGGTGGCACGTGTTCCCGGGCTCATATAAGGATATGGCGTACGCTACCTGATGCCCGGTGACAGTGTCAATAATTCCGTTGGAGAGTAGGGAAGCAAACGATCAAGGGATATTTTCCTCGCAAGTTCCTATTGACATTATTGACTTTAGGAGTCTAAAGTTTTTGAGATAAAAACTATCCGGAGCTGCTGGAAAAACCATGGCAAAGCATGTTCCAGGTGAGATAACTATGGCAAGGCATGTCCCAGTTGAGATTAATCATATGAAGGAAAAAGGGCTGGTGCGCATCACCTGGGAGGATGGCCACGTGGGAGATTACCCGCGAGGATACCTTCGTGGTCACTGTCCCTGCGCCCTATGTCAGGGGCACGGCGGGGAGTTGAAATTCAACGACGTGCCGGATGCGAAGCTTGCGGAGATTAGGGCGGTTGGAAACTACGCAATCCAGTTTAAGTGGGATGACGGTCACAGCACAGGCATCTATACCCTTGATTATCTGAGGTCCCTCTGTCCCTGCCCTGAGTGCAACGATAAGGACATAGAGCAAAAATAAAGAGGTAATTCTCCATGGTCGATCCTACCTTCCTTTCCGGGGAAATCACGAGGGTGACCGAAGACGAGGTCCTCAGCGATGAGGATCGAGTGGCCGTGGAGGAGCCCTTAGAGATCCGGCTGGGAAACTCTCCGATCGCCGTGACCATGCGCACTCCCGGCCACGATCAGGAACTCGCAGCGGGTTTTCTCTTTACTGAGGGGATCGTACACAGTCCGGATGATGTTGCTGCCATCACTGGCCCTAGCCGTGACCTTCCCAATGTCGTCTGCGTCAGACTCAGGCGCGGTCTCCGCTTCGATCGCAGCCGCTTAAAACGCCACTTTTATGCCACCTCCAGCTGCGGTGTGTGCGGCAAGACCACGCTGCAAGCGATTCGGGTGAAGACGGAACCTATCTCAAGCGATTTCAAGGTTCCTTTGACGCTCTTGTATTCCCTTCCGGAGAGGCTTCGAGAAGAGCAGGAGACCTTCGAAGAAACCGGAGGTCTCCATGCCTCGGCCGTGTTCGATGAAGAAGGGAAGCTTCTCTATC
>Ga0209824_10000286_pt1 | contig 33851 bp, 32 predicted proteins | sample VDWuncwatermetaG_FD_184124 | JGI IMG/M metagenome (GOLD analysis project Ga0209824, IMG submission 184124) | Wastewater microbial communities from Netherlands to study Microbial Dark Matter (Phase II) - VDW unchlorinated drinking water (SPAdes)... ...
GTCGAAACCCCGGCGCCGATAGGCGGCAAACTGCGGGATAGCGATAGCAGCCAATATACCGATGATCGCTATAACCACGAGTAGCTCGATGAGGGTAAAACCCCCTTCTGCCCTTAATCTTAATCTGTTCATAGTTCTTGTCTCCTCCCTTTATTATACTTATTTTTTAGCTTTCTTGTCTTCTCTTTTTTTCCCTCCTCCACCCCATAAGATCTGCTTTGTCTCACCCCTTTCTTCTATGATTTTGGGATTTTGAGGGATTACCTTTCTCTCTAAGCAAGAAAGATACCACCTCACTATCGGTCGGATTTATTTGAAAGTCTTATTCAAACGGTCAGATACAAATAAAGCTTGTCAGAATATACTTAAAAATCAGCTACTTATAAAAGAGTTCAATAATTGTAAAATTTTTGGCAAGTAACAAAAAAGGGCAATCTTTAAATATTTAACAAAACGCTTCAATAGCATCGGTGGCAAAAAACGTCATTCAACCGCCTCCTCCCCAAGCTGATGATTCTTCATCTCTAAAAGCCCATACTTTTCTAGCCTGTGCCTAAAAGATCTGTAATTTATCCCGAGAAGCTCAGCAGCCTTCTTTTGTACCCCGTTGGATCTTTTCAGTGCACCTAGTAATAGACATTTCTCGTGGGTTGCTAGCTCTTCATCCAACGACATCCCTTTGTTGAAAAAGAGATCTGCTCCTCCAGGGGCTGTCCTTTCAAAAAGCTTGACCTCTTCCGCTATAGAAATCCCTTTGATCTGAGGTGGTAGGTCGTCCTCGGTCAGAATATTCTTATTTGTAACCGCTACTGCATGCTCAATGATATTTTCCAATTCACGGATATTTCCAGGATATGAATAGTTCATAAGACACATGAGCGCTTCACTGGAAATCTCCTCGACCTGCTTGTTCAGGGCCCGAGCGAACTTTTGAATGAAAAAACTTGTTAACGCTGGGATGTCTTCTTTTCTGTTTCGCAGAGGAGGAAGGGTCATTTGGATCACGTTGAGACGGTAAAAAAGATCTTCACGAAACCGCCCCCTTTCCATCTCTTTTCGGAGATCTCTGTTGGAGGCAGAGATCACCCGCACATCAACTTTGATCTGCTTGCTCCCCCCGACCGGAGTAAAGGATTTCTCTTGCAGCACTCGAAGCAGTTTGACCTGAAGGTGAAGCGGAAGGTCCGCAACCTCATCTAAAAAGATGCTCCCTCCATCCGCCTGTTTAAATAGTCCGTCGTGGTCCGAAACCGCCCCTGTAAAGGCCCCACGAACGTGGCCAAAGAGCTCGCTCTCAATCAAGTTCTCCGGGATGGCCCCACAGTTAACTGGCACAAAGGGACGATCGCGCCGTGGACCATTAAAATGGATGGCGCGCGCCACGAGTTCTTTTCCGGTCCCGCTCTCACCTGCGATTAAGACGCTGGTGTCTGTAGCCGCTACCTTTTGAACCAAACGGTAGATCTTATCCACCCCACCCCCCTGGCCCACGACCCCTGCAAAACGAAACGAGGAAGAGTCCTCGTCACTTTTATCACTCCTCAACTCTCGCTCCCTTGCCTTTCGCATCTCAGCTTCCAGACGGATCTTCTCCTCAAGCTCCTTCTGCTTGGTAGTGTCCTCAAAGATCGAGACAAAACCGATAGCCCTCTCCGTCGGGTCGCTTAGAGGCGCCAGGGTCAAGCGCAGATGCTTATTTCGTCCCTGCGGATCAGTAAATGAAAAATCGTTTACCATGATCCTCTTACTATCTTGGGAGCCATCGAAGTTGTATGTGAGGCTCGGAAAGATATCACTGAGCTTCTTTCCCTTCACCGTTCCCACCTGGAGAGAGGTAAGGGCTTGGGCCTGGGAATTGAAGTAGTTGATGTGTCCCTTGACGTCGGTGATGGCGACTCCGCTCCCCACTCCCTGAAGCAGGGTCTCTTTAAGGGCCTCAAGGTCCAGATACTCTTTCTGTTTTTCGATCAGGCGGCGCTCTGCTTCGAAGACCTTGCGGGCCAGGAAACTGCTCAACGAAGCGATGATAAAAAATGTCGGGATGTTTAGCGTGAGGTTCAAAAAGAGTTGGCCTACGGTCGAGACCAAGCCGGACCATCGGTAGTAACTCCAGAGCAGCAAGCCACCGTAACAGAGACTGGAGAATGCTGCCGTGATAAAGGATCCCCAAAAAAATAATAGGATGGCGCTGTTAATAATAGCTAGGTTATAGAGAAAGGAAAATGGGCTGTCGATGTCTCCGGTGATGAAGACGATGCCGGTAATCAGGAGAACATCAAAATCTATCTGAGCATGGGCGAAGAAAACCAGGTTCTTAACCCAAGGAAGGAAAAGGGCCGAGCTGACGGAAATGATATAAGCGGCAATTAAAGGTATCTGAAGAGAGCGAAGTAGCCCGGTATCTCCCCCCTTAAAGAAATGAAGGAGTGCGGTAGCACCTAGAAAAAAAGAGAGGATGACTACCCTTAGAAAAAGAAGCCACTTGATCCTTCTCGCCAGCTCTCTGTTTTCTTCGTTCAACGTCCTACAACCAAGATTCAACGCTGCGCTTGGGCGGCTTTATGTGAACCCTTACTGAACCAGCGAACCTAGTTGGAAGATCGGGAGATACATCGAGATCACCAATCCTCCAAGGATTACCCCTAAGAACACCATGATCATCGGCTCCATAAGGGCCGTCAGGTTGGCCACCGCGTTATCCACCTCCTCTTCGTAAAAGTCCGCTACCTTTTTAAGCATCGCGTCCAGCGCCCCGGTATTCTCCCCAATGGCCACCATTTGGCAAACCATAGGGGGAAAGATTTTACTCTCTGTCAACGGCTCCGCCACGGTTTTCCCTTGGCTAATGCTGACGCGAACATTCATGATGGCCCTCTCTACGACCTTATTTCCGGCTGTTTTTGATGTGATCGCAAGTCCGTCCAAAATCGGCACGCCCGAGCTCAGAAGAATCGACATATTCTGGGAGAAACGGGCCACAGCAACCTTCCGAAGAAGGTCTCCTATGACTGGGAGCTTGAGGAGAAGACCGTCGATAACGATCCTCCCCTGGTCTGTCTTATAGGACATACGGATGCCGACGCCGATGGCGACAAACACGGCAGCCATGTACATAAAATAGGCGCGAACAAAGTTGCTGATGTTGATCGTGATTTGGGTAGGCGCCGGCAGCGCCTTGCCCATACCACCGTAAAGCTCGGCAAAAACAGGGATAACAAAAAGCAATAAAACAGTGACCACCGCGACCGCGACTACGACAATCGTGCAGGGATAGATCATGGCCCCTTTCACCTTTGATTTGAGCCTAGCAGATTTCTCAATGAACATGGCAATTCGGTTGAGGATGGTGTTCAAGACGCCTCCAATCTCTCCAGCGGCGACCATGTTGACGTAGAGGTCATCAAAAATCTTGGGGTGCTTCTTCAAGGCATCAGCCAGGGTAAAGCCGCTTTCGACATCCTGCTTTATCGTCCGGATAATGTTTCTGAAGGCCTTGTTCTCCGACTGCTGGCCTAGAATATCGAGACCCTGCACGATGGGAAGCCCCGCATCGATCATGGTGGCGAATTGGCGGGTAAAGAGCATCACATCATGAGCCGTGACCTTGGCCCCAAAGCCCGGGATGGTGAGCTCCTTTTCCAGTCCTTTACCTTTTTCTCGAACCCGCGCAGGTATGGGTTGGATCCTCTGGCTTCTCAAGCGAGCAAATACTACATCCTGGCTTACCGCTTCCATCTCCCCCTTGAGAATCTTCCCCTGAGCAGTTCTCCCTTCCCATACAAAGACCGGCATAAAACCTCCTTCTTACTACTAATAAGGCAAAACAGCGCGCAGCTTAAAAATCTTCCATTTCTCAAGTGTCCTTAAGGTCCTTGTCATCAAATCAAATGCCCATAGAGAAGGCCGACCCGAACCCTTTGTCAGAATCCGTGACCCGAACGGTCTCTTCGACAGTCGTGAGCCCCTCCCGCACCTTTTTAATGGAGCTCATCCTCAGCGTGCTCATTCCCATCTTCACCGCCTCGCTTTTCAGGTCGGCGGCCGAGGCGCCTCTCAGGATGGCCTCCTTCAGGCCTTCATGCATCACCATCACCTCATAGAGCGCGATGCGCCCTTTATATCCTGTCTGGTTGCAGTTGGGGCAGCCTTGGCCGCGGAACGTGGGAAAGCCCATGCTGACCTCCGCGGGATCTACGCCAATGTTGATAAGAGCTTCATGGCTGACCTCTACCGGTGCCTTGCATCCCACACAGATCTTGCGCACCAATCTCTGCGCCACAATCAGATTGATCGAGGAGGTAAGGAGAAAGGGCTCTAAGCCCATATTGATAAGCCGGTCCACTGTAGAGGGGGCATCGTTGGTATGGAGGGTACTGAGCACCAAGTGGCCGGTGAGCGCCGCTTTGACGCCGATTTGAGCTGTCTCCAGGTCGCGCATTTCTCCCACCATGATGATGTCAGGGTCTTGGCGCAGAAAGGAGCGCAGGCAAGCCGCAAAATTAAGACCGATCTCATCGCGCACCTGTACCTGATTGATTCCCATGAGGTTATACTCGACCGGATCCTCAGCGGTACAGATATTGACGTCTGGCTTGTTCAGCTCCGAAAGAGCAGAATAAAGGGTGGTTGACTTCCCACTACCTGTGGGACCGGTAATGAGAATCATGCCATAGGGCTTATAAATCGCTTCTTTAAAGTCTTTCAGCGCCTCAGGATCGAAGCCGAGTTTGGCCATATCGAGCTGGAGATTAGACTTGTCCAACAGACGCATGACGATCTTTTCGCCAAAAAGAGTAGGCAGATCAGAAACCCGAATATCGAGCTCCTGCCCGCCGCCCATCTTTAGCTTGATCCGCCCATCCTGGGTGAGCCTCCTCTCGGCGATATCCAAGTTGGCCATGACCTTGAGACGCGAGATCATGGCATTCTTAAGTCTTTGGGGCGGGGTCATAATTTCCTGGAGTACGCCATCCACGCGAAATCGTATCCGAAACACCTTCTCGTAAGGCTCAATATGGATATCGCTCGCTAGGCGCTTCGCTGCATCGGCCAGGACGGCATTGACCAGAGTGACCACAGGGGCTTCATTGGTTGCCTCTTGCAGCTCTTGGAGGTTGATATCTTCCTCGTCGCGTATGACTTCCATCTCGTTGCCGCCGAATTTTTTGAGCACTTCGTCGTAGCTGACCGAACCGAAGCGTTTTTCCAGAAGCTTTTTGATTTCCGACGCGGAAGCCAACGCAACCTTGACGCCGTAACCGGTGATAAACTTAACTTCATTAATGGCTATCAGATCTGTCGGATCGGTCATGGCTACAGTTAATGTGGAGCCCACAAGCTTAAGGGGGACAAGCTGGTGCTTCTGGATGAGATCAGGCGGAACTAGGTTAAAAACCGAATCTGCGATCTCGGTATTCGCTAGTTCGACCTTTTCGATGCCGAATTGTTTGGCAAGAAACTGAGTGAGCTGATCTTCAGTAGTAAAGCCAAGGCGAACCAACTCCTGAACGAGGTGGGAGCCATTGCTCTTTTCCTTTTCCAAGGCCTCGTTGAGTTGCTCCCGGGTGACAACGCCTCCCCGGACCAAAAGCTCGCCTATGCGGGGTTCCATAGAAATTCCCTAAACAAGAATGAAACGTCATTATGCTAAAAATGACCCTTTTTGTCAATTTCCATCTGTTGGCGATTTTTTGTATTGAAGTTGCTTTCTGGACAACTTTTGGAAAGGCCCGAAGAAAAAATTACAAATTTTGACTAGTACTTTTCCCTCAAGGCGGCATGGGCTGCTGCCAGCTTAGCGATAGGAACACGATAAGGAGAGCAACTCACATAGTCCAGCCCGATCTCGTGGCAGAACGCAACTGATTTAGGGTCGCCGCCATGCTCCCCACAGATGCCAATTTCAAGCTTTTTCTTTGTCTTCCGTCCCTTTTTTACTCCCATACTCATCAGAGCGCCGACCCCATCTTGGTCAATGCTGACAAAGGGATCTTCAGGAAGGATACCGTGGACCACATAGCTGGGTAGGAATTTCCCCGCATCATCCCGCGAAAGACCTAAACAGGTTTGTGTCAAGTCATTTGTACCAAACGAGAAAAACTCTGCTTCCCGGGCAATTTCATCGGCCACCAAACAGGCTCGAGGAAGCTCGATCATAGTGCCGATAAGATAGCGGACCTTTACACCGTAAGCCTTCATCGCTTCATGGGCACACCGCTCGACAATTTCGCGCTGCACATGGAGTTCCTGGCGCGAACTTACTAAAGGGATCATGACCTCAGGAAAAGGATTTTTACCCTCCTTGCGCAATTCACAAGCTGCCTCGAAGATGGCCTGAGCCTGCATCTCCGTTATTTCAGGATAGGAAATACCCAAGCGGCAACCGCGATGCCCCAACATGGGGTTAAACTCCTTGAGCACCTCTACCTTCTCCTTGAGAGCCTCAATGGGAACATCCATAACCTCTGCGAGCTTTACGATCTCCTCGCTAGTCTTAGGGAGAAATTCATGTAGAGGAGGGTCCAGCGTACGAATGGTCACAGGGAGACTTCCCATGATTTCGAGAAGCCCTTTAAAATCTTCCTTCTGCATGGGAAGTAGCTTGGCCAAAGCTCGCCTGCGCCCGGGTTCATCCTCGGCCAAGATCATTTCGCGCACCGCCTGGATCCTGTCACCTTGGAAAAACATATGCTCCGTTCGGCATAGGCCGATCCCTTCAGCGCCGAATGCCATGGCAATTCGAGCCTGATCCGGCTGATCGGTGTTGGTACGAACGCCTAGCCTGCGCGCGGCATCGGCCCATTTCATTAGCCTAGCGTACTGCTGATAGACACGGGATTTTCTCGTACCCACCGTGCCACCCAACAACACTTGAAGAACCTCTGAGGGCAGTGTGCGAATCTCCCCTTGGAACACTTCTCCCGAGCTCCCGTCTATAGAGATCCAATCACCTTCTCGTAGAATCGTCTCCTTTGCCCGTAATGCCCGCTCGGTCTCGTCGATATGCAGCGCTTCACACCCGGCAACGCATACTTTGCCCATCTGCCGTGCGACTAGAGCCGCATGTGAGGTCATTCCGCCTCGTGCGGTAAGGATGCCCTGCGCGGCCTCCATGCCGCGAATGTCGTCAGGGCTTGTCTCAGGACGGCAAAGCACCACACGTTCCCCGTTCTTTTTCCACGCTACCGCGTCCTCAGCATGAAAGACGATTCTCCCTGTGGCCGCGCCCGGCCCTGCGGGCAAACCTTTGGCCAAGAATCGTCCGTCCTTGCCGGCCCGCTCTTTATCTTTTCCGTCGAAGATCGGCCGCAAGAGCTGGTTGAGGTGGTCGGCCTCGATGCGCAGCAGCGCCTCCTTCGTGTTGATGATTTTTTCCTCGACTAGGTCGACTGCGATGCGCAGGGCGGCGAAGCCGGTCCTCTTTCCCGTCCGAGTTTGCAGCATCCATAGCCTGTTATCCTCGATCGTAAATTCGATATCCTGCATTTCCTTAAAATGTCTCTCGAGGATGTTGCAGACCTTTTGAAGCTCAGCATGAGCCTTGGGCATGACTGATTTAAGTTCAGTGATAGGCCGCGGCGTCCGGACGCCCGCTACGACATCCTCGCCCTGCGCGTTGACGAGAAACTCCCCATAAAATTCTCTTTCACCGGTGGAAGGATTCCGAGTAAAAGCGACGCCAGTGGCGCAGTTTTCTCCCATGTTGCCGAAAACCATGGCCTGGACGTTCACTGCCGTCCCCCCCGTGTGAGGTATATGATAATGTTCCCGGTAAGCGATGGCGCGGTCGTTGTTCCACGACCCGAACACAGCGCCGATGGCACCCCACAGCTGATCATAGAGGTTATCGGGAAAGGCGTTCCCTGAGCGAGCCTTGACTTCAGCTTTGAAGGTAGTCACCACGTCCTTCATGTCGTTGGCATTGAGCTCTGTATCGAAACGCGCCCCACGCGCCTTTTTCTTTTGTTCCAGGATTTCTTCAAAGGGATCCCCTTCGACTTTTCCTTTGGGCTTAAGTCCCAAAACGACGTCGGCGTACATCTGAACAAAGCGACGATAAGAGTCGTAGGCAAAGCGAGGATTCCGGGTCTGACTGATGAGACCCTGGACTGTTTGGTCATTCAGCCCCAGATTCAGGACCGTATCCATCATCCCCGGCATGGATTCGCGTGCCCCGGAGCGGACCGACACCAGTAAGGGATTGTGAGGATCGCCGAACTTCCTCCCTATAATCCTTTCAACACGACCCAGCGCCTCCAAAACCTCCTCTCTCAGACCATTCGGATACCGGCGCTGGCGCTCATAATAATAAGTGCACACCTCCGTAGTGATCGTGAAGCCAGGCGGGACTGGAGCCCCGATGCGTGTCATCTCGTGAAGGCCAGCTCCTTTTCCCCCCAGAAGCTCTCGCATGGCCGCCCTTCCCTCGGCCTTGCCGCCACCGAAGGAATAGACAAATTTTTTCGCCTTAGCCACTTTTTTCCCCGATAGGCTCCTCGATACGACTTCTGATGAGTTTTTTCAAGCCAAGAGAGCTATGCTCAGACAAGGGAGAAAGCATCAAGAAACGGCGCCGATTTTAACTCCTTATTGATTTGAAACTGGATGAAGCGGAGAAGGGCGGGGCGGCTCTCTTTCAAAACGGCTGGAGAAAAAGAGAGATGATGGGGAAGGATGGTATTGGCCTTCTGAAGTGCGGCCAGTGCATCAAGGGCGCCGATAGATAGCGGCACGGCCTCTTTCCTAAAAGTAGCACAGGGGCCACAAAGGACGCCGCCGTCACGCGGGCTAAAGCGCCATGAGAGCTGGGAGCCGTCTTGAAAATGTTTCCCGCAGCGACGGCAGTGTTCCAAAATCGGTTGGTAGCCAGAAAGTTTTAGTAATTTTAGCTCGAAAAATATAAGAAAGGAGAGAGAGATTCCATTTTCCTCGACAAAGATCAGTCCTTCCCTCAAATGTTCAAAGATTCTCCGGTTCTCCTCACGTTCGCCTACAAGCCCATCCGCGATCTCCACCAGATAGAAGGCATAGGCGATCTTCTCCAAACTCGTAGTTAACTCTTTAAAGAGACGGATCGGGTCGCAGGAATGAACAAATGCCAGACTGGTGTGGGGCCGATCTTGGAAGTACAAGTTAACTAGAGAGAAGGGCTCCAGTGTATTGACGAATCTCTTGCGCGAACGCTTGGCCCCCTTAGCGATTCCTCTGACTTTGCCATGACTCTCGGTAAAAAAGGAAACGATCTTATCGGACTCGCCGAAGGGCCAGGAGCGCAGCACTATGGCCGGGGTTACACAGGCGGAACGCATGACTGGCCGATTCTTGAAAAAGCTTTAACACGTTTCATAGAAACACGCAAACTCTCTGAAAATCAAGAAGTTTTTTGGTATCCGATCTTGACAAAGATGGGATGGGTGGTTAAATTCACCGCCTCTGCTCTTTTGGAGGATTTCGCAACCGCATGGATGAGAAAAACAAAAAGGGAAACGGCGAAACAAGTTTCAAAGAAACACCCGAGGAGTCATCCGAACAAGAAGTAGGAGGGAAGGACATTGCCGCAGAACTCGAGCAGCTGCGTCAGCAGCTGGAGGCTAAGGAGAGGGAAGCAAGGGAGCATTACGACCGTTTTCTCCGGCAGGTTGCAGAACTCGAAAACTTCAAAAAGCGCATGGCCCGCGAGAAGGGCGAGGCCATCCGTTACGCCAATGAGAACATCATCAAAGATCTCCTTCCGGTCTTGGATAACCTGGAGAGGGCGGTCGATCACGCCAAGGGAGAGGGCAACGGAAAGTCCCTCCTGGAAGGAGTGGAGATGGTGTTTAAGGTTTTCCTCGACATCTTAAACAAATACGGCGTGACGCAGATTTCGGCCAAGGGGGAATCATTTGACCCGGAAAGACATGAGGCCATTGCTCAGGTGGAAAGTGAAGAACATGAACCAAACACCGTCGTAGAGGAACACCACAAGGGGTATTATCTCCTGGACCGTCTGCTTCGCCCCGCTCTGGTGAGCGTTGCCAAACCCCCAGAAGCAAAGGAGAAAAAAAGAGAAGATGGGGAGGTTGAAAAAAGGGGGAGGGATGATTAAATAAACTCTGGCGTCGATCTGGAGTTCTTTTTTGAGGAGAGTCAAAGATGGCAAAAGTGATAGGGATTGATTTAGGGACGACCAACTCCTGCGTGGCGATCATGGAGGGAGGGGATCCTAATGTCATTGCCAATGCGGAAGGAAGCCGCACCACCCCCTCGGTAGTTGCTTTCTCTGATAGCGGAGAACGATTGGCCGGGCAGATTGCCAAGAGACAGGCCATCACCAATCCGGAAAACACCATATCAGCCGTCAAGAGGTTGATCGGGCGGCGCTATGACGACCCTTTGGTCCAAAAAGCCATGAAGGTCCTCCCGTACAAAGTTGTCCGCGCCGATAACGGGGATGCTTGGGTGGAGATCAGAGACAAACGCTACAGCCCGGCAGAGATCTCCGCCTTCATTCTCCAAAAGATGAAACAGACAGCAGAGGATCACCTGGGAGAAAAGGTAACCGAGGCTGTAATCACAGTCCCTGCCTACTTCAACGACAGCCAAAGACAGGCCACTAAGGATGCTGGGCGCATCGCGGGGCTGAATGTTCTACGGATCATCAATGAGCCCACCGCCGCCTCATTGGCCTATGGGCTGGACAAAAAGAAGGACGAAAAGATCGCGGTTTTCGATCTCGGTGGGGGAACCTTTGATATTTCCATCCTCGAACTCGGAGACGGCGTCTTTGAGGTCAAAGCCACAAACGGCGACACCTTCCTCGGAGGAGAGGATTTCGACCAGAGAGTCATCGACTACTTGGCGGATGAGTTCAAGAAGGACCAGGGGATTGATTTGCGCAAGGATCGGATGGCCTTGCAACGTTTAAAAGAAGCGGCGGAAAAGGCAAAGTGCGAGCTCTCATCGTCAATGGAAACCGACATCAACCTCCCTTTCATTACCGCCGATCAGCATGGGCCGAAGCATCTCAACATGAAGCTCACGCGGTCCAAACTGGAAGCGCTGTGCGCTGACTTAATCGACAGGACCGAAGGGCCGTGCCGGCAAGCCCTCAAAGATGCGGGCTTAACTCCCAGGGATATCGACGAGGTCATTTTGGTGGGAGGGATGACGCGGATGCCTGCGGTGCAAGAGAGGGTAAAGAAGATCTTCGGCAGAGATCCGCACAAGGGAGTCAACCCGGATGAAGTCGTGGCCGTCGGGGCTGCGATTCAGGCCGCGGTGCTTAAGGGCGAAGTCAAAGACGTCCTGCTTCTCGATGTGACCCCCTTGTCTCTTGGGATAGAGACCCTGGGAGGTGTGTTTACCAAGCTGATTGAGCGCAATACAACCATCCCCACGCGGAAGGGTCAGACTTTTTCCACCGCTCAGGATAATCAGACAGCCGTCTCCATCCGCGTCTTTCAAGGGGAGAGAGAGATGGCAGCAAACAATAAGCTCCTGGGACAGTTCGATCTCGTGGGCATTCCCCCGGCACCGAGAGGAATGCCCCAGGTAGAGGTTACTTTTGATATCGACGCTAACGGGATTGTGCACGTGTCGGCCAAAGATCTGGGAACCGGTAAAGAGCAGTCGATCAAGATCACTGCCTCGAGCGGGCTCAGCGAAGAAGAGATCAAACAGATGGTCAAGGATGCGGAGGCTCACGCGACTGAGGACAAAAAACGTAAGGAGACCGTGGAGGCCCGCAATCATCTAGACTCTCTAATCTATTCCACCGAGAAGTCTCTTAAGGATTACAGTGGAGAACTGGATACGGGGGTCAAACAAAATATCGAGGCAGCACTGGAAAAGGCGAAAAAAGCGCTGGAGAGTCAGGATGTCCAAACCATCCGTTCCGCAGCCGACGAGCTGAGCCATTCCTCCCATAAGCTCGCAGAGGCGATGTACGCTAAGGCGTCCCAACAACAATCTTCAGCGCAAGAGCAATCGTCAGCAAGCCAGCAGGATCAGGCGACGGATGGGTCGGGCAAGAAAAAAGAGGATGTGGTAGATGCGGATTTTACGGAGGTTAAGGAGTAGAGGAGGGCAGAGGAAATCTAATTTACGATTCATTACGGAAGGCCCCTGCTCCCCATGCATTGAGGAGAGGGGCTTTCTTGTTATATACTTGTTATATAAGAGATATCGGTTGCAAGAGGTCGACGGTTGAACGGAAAAAAAGATTATTACGAGTTGCTGGGGGTGAGTCGAGGGACCAGCGAGGAGGAGATCAAAAAGGCCTATCGGAAGCTGGCCCTGAAGTACCATCCTGACCGGAATCCCGGAGACAAACAGGCAGAAGAAAAATTCAAGGAAGTCTCAGAGGCATATCAGGTCCTCACAGATCCGGACAAGAGGGCCCAGTACGATCAGTTTGGTCATGCAGCCTTTGGGGATGGGGGGCCGTTCAGAGGCGGATTTGACTTCTCTGCGGGTTTTGAAGACATCTTTGGGGACATCTTCGGGGAGTTTTTTGGCACCGGATCAACCAGGCGTCGCACCCGGGCAAGGGGAGAAGACCTTCGCTACAATCTGACCATCAGTTTTGAAGAGGCAGTTTTTGGAACCGAGAAAAAGATCAAGATTCCTCGGCAGGGCCTCTGCAATGCATGCCAGGGAAGCGGTTCCAAGCCCGGTTCTTCACCACGCACTTGCCCCACATGTCGGGGGAAGGGGCAGGTCAGCTTCCAGCAGGGGTTTTTCAACGTTTCCCGAACCTGCAACCAGTGTCACGGCCAAGGGAGCATCATTACCGATCCCTGCAGCTCCTGCAACGGCTTAGGTCGGGTACGAAGATTTCACACGCTCAGCATAAAGATTCCGGCCGGCGTGGACGTCGGCTCTCGCCTAAAGCTTAGGAGTGAGGGAGAAGGCGGTTTTGGAGGGGGACCGCCAGGGGACCTCTATGTGGTCATCCAGGTTGAGCCGCATCCTCTCTTCATCCGTGACGGGCTAGATATTATCTGCGAGGTGCCTATCAGTTTTGTTCAGGCGGCGTTAGGGTCGGAGATTGATGTGCCTACCTTGGAGGGAAAAGTCAAGATGAAGATCCCGCCGGGGACTCAATCGGGAAAAGTCTTTCGCTTGAAAGGAAGGGGTGTCAGAGACATTCAAGGCTATCATCAGGGAGATCAACATGTGAGGGTAGTGGTGGAGACGCCCACACATCTCGCACCGCGACAGAAAGAACTCTTAAAAGAGTTCGCAGCGCTCGGGGGAGAAGAGGTCCATCCCCTCTCGAAAGGCTTCTTTGACAAAGTCAAGCAGATATTTGGCTGAGCCCCCCGCGCTCCCAAGACCATTTCACGTCTCACTGGTTTCTATCGGTTTCCCCTCATTTCCCTCGCTGCTTGGCTCTTGGCTCGAAAGATTTCTATTGACCGCAGCAGTGAATGTGATTAACTGTAAAAAAGGATCGGAAATTTATGAGTGAAACACAATGGAACGTTGAAGGCCAGGCGGGAAAGGTATCCCAAGCGGAGGTCCCCGACGTGCTCCCACTCCTACCTATCCGCGACATCGTTATCTATCCCTACATGATGCTGCCGCTCTTTGTCGGTAGGGACGTGTCGATTCGAGCGGTCGAGGAATCTCTCTCCCGGGAACGTCTCATCTTCCTAGTAGCGCAAAAGAACTCCGCCGAAGATAACCCTACGCCTGACGACATCTACCGGGTAGGAACCGTAGCTTCCATCATGCGCATGCTCAAGCTGGCTGACGGCCGGGTGAAGATCCTGGTGCAGGGTCTGTCCAAGGGGGAAGTAGAAAACTACCTGCAAGAGCGACCCTTCTTCGAGGTGAAAATCCGCAAGGTGATAGAGCCTGCTCTGCAGGAGGTGTCGATCGAGGTCGAGGCCTTGATGCGCAATGTCAAGGAAAAGATCGAGCAGATCCTGAATCTCAAGAATCTCCCGCCTGAGATCGTGATGGTGACGGACAACATCAGTGATCCAGGACTGTTGGCTGACTTGGTTGCGTCCAACCTGCGCCTCAAGATCGAAGAGAGCCAGGGGATCCTGGAGATCTTCGATCCCGTAGCTCGATTAAAAAAGGTCAACGAGCTCCTGAGCCGAGAACTCGAGCTCTCGACCGTCCAGGCCCGGATCCAAAATCAGGCCAAAGAGGAAATGACTAAGACCCAACGGGACTATTTCTTGCGCGAGCAGCTCAAACAGATCCAGCAGGAACTGGGAGAGGGGGACGAACGGACTGAAGAGATCAACGAGCTGAAGAAGCAGATCGAGAAGGCCAAGATGCCTTCAGAAGTAAAACGGGAGTCCGAAAAACAACTCAAGCGGCTGGAGCAGATGCACCCCGAATCTTCTGAGGCCTCTCTGGTCCGCACTTACCTGGATTGGCTGGTGGATCTACCTTGGAGCAAAAGGACAAAAGACAATCTGGATATTCAAAAGGCTAAGGAGGTCCTGGACGAGGACCACTACAATCTAGAAAAAGTCAAGGAACGGATCCTGGAATACTTAGCAGTCAACAAACTTAAGCGCAAGATTAAGGGGCCGATTCTTTGTTTCGTTGGACCTCCCGGGGTCGGCAAGACCTCTCTGGGAAAGTCGATCGCCCGCGCTCTGGGGAGAAATTTTGTCAGGATCTCCCTTGGAGGCATCCGCGACGAAGCAGAAATTCGCGGACACAGGCGGACCTACGTCGGAGCACTGCCCGGGAGGATCATTCAGGGAATCAAACAGGCCGGCTCCAACAACCCAGTTTTTATGCTGGACGAGATCGACAAGGTGGGAGCGGACTTCCGTGGGGATCCATCGGCTGCGCTCTTGGAAGTGCTGGATCCGGAGCAGAACCATGCCTTCAGCGATCACTATCTGAACTTGCCGTTTGATCTTTCCAATGTCCTATTTATCTGCACGGCCAATCTCTTGGATCCAGTTCCTGCGGCCCTGGCGGACCGCATGGAGGTCATTCAGCTCTCTGGTTATACCAACGAGGAGAAGCTCGAAATTGCCCGCAAATTTCTCATCCCCAGACAACTGGAGGACAACGGCATCCCGAATAGCTCTTTGGAGATTTCCAACGACGCGGTCCTGCGGATCATTGCGCAGTACACCAAAGAGGCCGGGCTAAGAAACCTGGAGCGAGAGATTGCCTCGATCTGCCGTAAGGTGGCTCGGAAGATAGCCGAGGGGAAAAAAGAGCTCGCCAAAGTGACGCGCGCGAATCTCCACCTCTTTTTGGGCCCACCCAAATTTCTTCCTGAAACGGAGCAGGAAAAACACGAAGTCGGGGTCGCGACCGGCCTTGCCTGGACCAGCGCGGGCGGCGAAGTTCTCTACGTAGAGGCCTCACTTTCCAAGGGGCGGGGTAACCTCACTCTGACCGGGCAATTGGGTGAAGTGATGAAGGAATCCGCCCAAGCAGCGGTGAGCTATGCCCGGTCGCACGCCAGGAAGCTCGGTATCGAAGAGGACTTCTACCAGAAGCTGGACATCCACATCCATGTCCCGGCAGGGGCCATTCCCAAAGACGGACCCTCGGCTGGAATCACCATGGCCGCTGCCCTCATCTCTGCCCTTACCAAACGGCCGGTCAGTCGGGATGTCGCGATGACCGGAGAGATCACCTTAAGGGGGCGAGTCCTGCCGGTTGGAGGTCTCAAGGAGAAATGCCTTGCGGCCTTTCGAGCTGGAGTCGGGACCATAGTCGTCCCCGATAGGAACCAGAAGGATCTCGATGATATTCCCAAACCGCTGCGACGCAAACTTAACTTGGTCCCGGTCAAGAGCATGTCGGATGTCTTGAAGGTGGCTCTCATAGAGAAGACGAGTGGGAAAAGTCCCGCTGCGCTTTCTGCCAGAAGATCAAAGGCAGGAAAAGGCAAACAGCGAAGGCGAAGAGAAAGACCGATAGAAAAGGTCCGCAGGGAAAGGGTGCTTCCGCTCAGGGCCTAGATGCTGCTCAAGGAGGTAGGCGAGTTTGGCCTGATCGAGAGAATCCGTCAGGCCACCCCAAAAGGTCGAGGGGTACGGATCGGCATCGGGGATGATGCCGCATGGGTAGAGTGCAGAAACCGTTCTTTCCTTATCACGTCGGACCTTCTCATCGAAGGTGTCCACTTTAGCCTTAAGTGGACCTCATTCTATGGCCTAGGCTATAAGACCCTTGCCGTGAACCTGAGCGACTTGGCCGCCATGGGAGGGAGCCCTGCCTACCTAATCCTTTCCCTAGGAATCCCTGTTGACTTCAAGACCGAGGATGTAGAAGAATTCTACCGTGGAATTAGGACCCTTGCGTCCCGTAGCAGCGTGGCTCTGGTGGGAGGGGATACGAGTGCGTCGAAACGCTTCCTCATCAGTGCCTCTTTGGTGGGTCATTCTCCCTATAAACCTATTACCCGAAGCGGCGGGAAGGTAGGGGATGATCTCTATGTCACGGGAACTTTAGGAGACTCTGCCCTGGGACTGAAACTCCTTAAGGAAAAAGGGGGCCGAGCCAACAAGGAACGTGGCTATCTCATCTCTCGCCACCATTTTCCGACCGCCCGTCTTATGGCAGGAACCATCCTAGCCCAGAAGAATCTCGCCAGGGCCATGATCGACTTGAGCGACGGGCTACTTCAGGATTTAAGCCACCTCTGTAAGGCAAGTAGGGTCGGTGCTGTCATCTGGCAGGAGGCCTTGCCTCTCTCCCGCGCCTATCGGACCTTTGCAGGGAAAAAAGCTCTCCTCTACGCGCTTACGGGAGGAGAGGACTACGAACTCCTTTTTTGTCTTCGACCCCGGGATCGGAGCCGACTAGAAAGAATCAAGAAGCGGCTGGGCGTACCCATAACCCGAATCGGCAAGTGTCTCCCCGCTCATGAAGGAATCAAAGTCATCAACCCGAAAGGCGAGCCCCTATCTATTTCTGTAACGGGCTACGATCACTTCAGAAAGAGTCACTAGCCTCAACTCTCGTCAACATGCCAAAAGTCGATGGTCGGGCACTCGGGCGCCAGCTGGGAAGGATGGGCAGCAGGTAGATGGACGCGGAGCTGCTAGCAGAGCTTTTGGAAGGGGTCCGGCGCGGCAGGGTAAGTGTCCAGCGGGCCTTAGAGAAGCTGCGGCATCTTCCCTTCGAGGACCTTGGTTTTGCCAAGGTGGACCACCACCGTGCGCTCAGGCAAGGCTTCCCCGAGGTTATCATGGGGGAAGGAAAAGAGGCCGCTCAGATCGCCGCCATTGCGCGGGCCATGCAGAGGCGCCGGGCGAACGTGCTGATTACCCGCCTTTCCCCAGAGAAAATCGCCGTGCTCAGAAAAAAAATTAGGGGACTCCGTTATCATTCCAGCGCGCGTGCGGCAACCTGGGTCGGTAAACCTATCCGCGTGCGCGGGCGGGGATCGATCCTGATCGTCTGCGCGGGAACCTCGGATATCCCGGTAGCGGAAGAAGCCGCACTGACGGCTGAGATGATGGGGAATCGGGTGGAACGGCTCTTTGACGTCGGGGTCGCCGGCCTCCACCGCCTCTTGGAGAACCGGGAAAGACTCTTTTCGGCTTCTGTCTTAGTTGTGGTCGCAGGCATGGAAGGGGCCTTGCCGAGCGTGGTTGCCGGGTTGGTCGACAAGCCGGTGGTTGCTGTCCCCACGAGCGTGGGGTATGGGGCCAGCTTCCAGGGTATCTCTGCCCTGCTGGGGATGCTCAACTCCTGCGCCGCTGGTGTCACCGTAGTCAACATCGACAACGGATTCGGAGCGGGCTTTGCAGCGAGCCTCATCAATCGGGTATAAATTCAGTGCCTATGCAGTGCTTTCACTGCGGCGGGGAGGTAAGGGAAACAACGCATACCCCGAAGGGATATCGAGTGGACTATTACCTGCTCCATACAGGCCGGACAGAATGGACCTTCCTCAAAGATCCCAAGGAGGACGCGCCTCTGCTTCAGTACCTCAGACTGACGCAACCGATAGACATTATCAGCTGCACGGACTGTTATGCCAATCCACAGATTAAAAAGCGGCTGGAAAAAGACTTCAGCGGATCGGGCTCTATTCTGGATGAAGAGGAGATGAAGGGTTCGGAAAAAAATCTTGCGCCCTAACCTGATCGTGGACAATCCAAAGAAATACCGGATCTTGACCCGCTCCTCAGACTTGGCAATTAAGGTTTTCGGCAAGACTCAAGCGGAGCTCTTCGCGAACTCGGCCTTCGCCCTTTTTGACCTTATGACGGACATCCAGAAAGTGGAGGTGCGGGAGCGCCTCCCGTTGGAGGTGGAAGGGGCGGATCGCGATGACTTGATGGTGAACTGGATGCGCGAGCTCCTCTACCTCTATCAGGGAAGCGGATACCTGCTGAAAGAATTTAAAGTCCTCGATGCCAAAGAGACCTATGTCCGAGGGGAGGTGAGCGGGGAAAAATATGATCCCGATCGCCACGAGATCCAGCGGGAATTTCGTTCCGTGGCCTACCACCAAAGCCGGATGGAAAAGACCGGGGATCAGTGGACGGCCCAGATGATCTTCGAGCTCTGAAAAAATGGCGCAACCGATCGAGAGCGAATATGAAGGGACGGCCCTGGTGGCCGATCCCATCCACCGCTATATCCAATTCACGGTGCCGCAAAAAAAAGGGGAGGTCGCGGAGAAAAACATCATCGATTCCCCTTGGGTTCAAAGGCTTCGCTACATCTACCAGCTGCAAAGCGCCCGTTGGGTTTTTCCCTCCGCAGAGCACAGCCGGTTCCAACACTCTCTGGGGGCGATGCACCTCGCGGGGGAGTTCGCCAGACACCTCTATCCCTCTCTCCGACGGGTCCTGGGCAACGAGTGTCCCTCTGCCCCTTTTATCGAAGAGTACATGCGCATCACCGGACTCCTACATGATGTCGGCCACGGTCCCTTTGGCCATTTCTTTGACGATAACTTTCTCCTGGATTTTAAAATCACCCATGAGGATATAGGCCAGACCATCATTCAAGAGAAGCTGGGAGATTGGATTCGGCAGATACGCCGCAGCCCCAGCGGCCCCTTCGCACCGGGAGAAGAGCTGAAACCGGAGGATATCGCCTTCCCTATCAAGAAGAACGGCAAAGAGGATCAACGCAAGCCTAAGTGGGTCAGGCTACTTCAACCCCTAACCAGCGGGATTTTCACCTTCGATAATCTCGACTATGTTTCGCGCGACTCCTACATGTGCGGCGTGGCCGTGGGACCCATCGATCGCGAGCGGCTCATCCACTATAGTTTTTTTTCCCCCAAGGGGCTCACTCTCCACAGGGCCGGCAATGCAGCATTAACCATGTTTTTGAACGCCCGGCTCTATCTTTACACGAATGTCTATTATCACCGGACCACCCGCGCCATCGATCTCCATTTAAGGGAGATCTTCCCCGAGACTATGAAGTCGATCTTTCCTGGGAACCCGCTGGAACATATGGACGAGTACCTCCATCTCACGGACTGGTCCCTTTTGGAAGAGGTTTCGCGTTGGCGCCGCAGCAAAGGAAAAACCGAAGCGCTGGCGCGCGAGTGGGGAAAGATCCTGGACCGTGATATCAAGTGGAAGATGGCCTACGACCGGACCCTGTCGTTAAACGAGCTCCACTATGGCATGGCCCTGATTCAGGATACCGATTGGGAGAAACGGATCAGGGCAGCGCTTCCTCCCACTGCACGCGACTTGGTCTTCCGGGTAGACATGGCGACGCAAGACCCCAGGCCAGAGAGCCCTTTCGCTATGGGAAAGAAGCAGATCTATATCTTCGATCCCTCCACCGGCGCCATTGCGAAGGAATCCCTCTCCGAGCTCTTCGAGTTCATCCCCGCCAAGGTGGTCCAGTTTCGGGTCTTCGCCCTGGACCACGAAAACGACTCTCTGCTCGCCGAGGTAGCCGAAGCGACCTTGAAGGGCGGCTCACCCGCGGTGAAGACCAGTGTATGAGCGATCACTTCCATAGACTCAAGGGGATTTCAGGCTGATGCGGGGTCTTTGGTGGATGCCCCTCTGGCTTTTCCTAGTCTCTTCGGAGCCTTCTCCCGCTGCAGCAGAAGAATGGAGTCGCGCATATATCAATACCCTTCCGGACTCTGCGTTTGCCGTAATCGAGACTACAAGGGACGGCAGAAAGTTGCGCCACCTCCCTCACCACGATCACACCCAAGCGCTTGACATCCCACACCTGAAAAGCGCTCGTGCCCGTCTCAGTCAGGTGAAATGGATCGACCCGTCCAATGAGGAAAAAGCAAGGCTCCATCTTGAGGAGCACTGGCGAGAGTACCAGGAAAAGATGTCGAAGGGTAATGAAAGGGCAAGTCCTGTCAATCCGAAATCGTCACAGCGTTAGGGATCTGACAAAGCCTCGTAGAGAGGATCGTTAGGACCTTTCAGTTATCCTCAGAGGAGGTAGACGCTACCGACTTTACGGGCAGAAATCTCCGGCGAACGAGCTTTTCGAGCTTGGAGATACGATCGCCGACTTCCTAGGTGTGCGTCTGGTCAAGCCAGAAAGTTAGGTCATCGATAGCCGCCGAGGCGGACGGCGTAAGGGCGGGATGGAGAAAGTCGCTTTCTTCGGGGATCGACAACTAGTCCCAGTGTTTCCAATGCCTCTACGCCAAGGATGGGTTCATCAACTCTCCCCACAAGGATAGTGGTTGGAGCCTCCCGACCATTGATCTGGAAAATGGCGACGTCAGCACCGAGCCTAACACGTCTGCCATCAGCTAGACGAACGCTCACGGAGCGTCGAGGACGTTTAATCCCTAGTACCCGTGCAATGGATGGAGGGACGACAGAAAAGGTTGCGCCTGTATCGACTAACATACGAATGATGACTGTTTTTTCTGCCCGAAGGCGGACCTTCTGATAAATTTTTACCATTGCTAAGCAAGACTTGTTTTAACGGGCAGCCTCACGGTAGTCACCGATCCAGCGGACGCGGGAGCCTTTTCTATGACAGGCAGTATAGAAGGCGCGGTCTCCGGTCCAAACGTCTGTATCCAGCTTCTCAGCAATGACCAGGTATGCCCCGTCATATGCTGACACCCTCCAATGGTGGGAAAGAGAGAAGATCTGAGTGGGGTCGGCGGGAATTAACTGGATGCCTGCGGCGAGCAGCGCTGCCAAGCCTTCTTCAGCCTGATCGCGGGAGAGACGCCGTTGGCGGGTCGCGGTAAGCATTCCGTTGGTGAGTTCGTAAACCAAAAGAGAGGGCGCAACGAGGCTTATCCGACCATGAAGAAGGAAGTCGTCTCTCAAATCCAGTGCTTGGGCTATAGCCTCCTCGTCCTTGAGTTGCCATTTAAGAACCACCGAGGCATCCACGACGAGCTCGGTGGACATTATCTCCGCCTCCCCTCCCGAATGAGTTCTGACACGGGTACGCCAATTGGTCCGATCTTTTCGCGGAGCCGGTCCATCCGCTCAACCAATGTCCTATTTGCTTCTCGCCTTTCCGCTGTCATTGGACCCTTTTCCGTTTTTTTAAGGAGATCTTCTAAAAAGGCCCTAATGGTTACTAGGCGGTCTCCATTCCGGTGAGGGTAGACGTCTGACGGATATTTATTCCCGGGCTCGTATACTAACAGGGCCGGGACCCCTCTCCCAAACAAGAACCCTGAGTTTCTCTTGCTTCCAAATACCTGCCTTACATGATACTTCTTAAAAACGGCCGGTAGGATGGCTTCGCTATAAAGATTTGACAACTTCTCCTCCGACATTGTACTGATGTCAACAATCTCCGAGGATATTCCCAGCTCCTCTAATCGCTGGAGGGCTGCCTTTATTTCCGTAAGGTCGAACCCATTATTGGCCTGTAAATCTAGGGGAAGCGTCTCCGAATGATGGATAAGTCTCAGGATCATTTCTGTTACCTCCAACCCGGACCCCTACCACCTCCTCACCCACATGTCAAGTTAGAATTTTCTTGTCGGACATGAAGGAAGAAAAAGAGCCCGCTATCAACATCCCGCTTTTAGACCTCAAGGCGCAGTATCGGACGATACAGGCTGAGGTCCACAAGGCGATCAATGAGGTCCTGGAATCGCAGCAATTTATCTTAGGTCCCACGGTTCAAAGATTTGAAGAACAGGCAGCCACTTACCTGCAGTGTGGCGCTGCTATTGGGGTCGCCTCTGGAAGCGACGCGCTCCTCCTCTCGATGATGGCGCTGGGAATCGGTGCGGGCGACGCGGTTGTGGTTCCACCTTTTACTTTCTTTTCCACCGTATCATCCATCACGCGTCTCGGTGCGACCCCGATTTTCGTTGACATCGATCCTGAGAGTTGCCTCCTAGATGCAAAAAACGTAGAAGCCCTGCTCGAAGAGCGCTCCAGGCCCCACCCGGACGGGCAAGGTCTGATCGAACCGAAGAGCCAGCGGCGCATAAAAGCTATCTTGCCGGTCCATCTCTTTGGCCAATGCTGCTCCATGGCGACCCTTGTTGCTATTGCCCGGCGCCACCACTTCCGCATCGTCGAAGATGTCGCCCAGGCCTTCGGCGCTAGAGCCTCACTCTCGTCAGGCGCTCCTAAGCCTGCCGGGACTATCGGGGATTTGGGTTGTTTTTCCTTTTTCCCTACCAAAAACCTAGGCGGCACAGGAGACGGAGGATTGGTGGCGACCAATCAAAAGGATCTGGCAGACAAAGTCAAGATGCTCCGGGTCCATGGGCAAAACTCCAAGTATCACCATGAGGTGGTGGGGCTCAATTCGCGTCTGGATGCTATCCAAGCCGCTGTGCTCACGGTCAAACTGCGCCACCTGGAACAGTGGTGTGATGAGAGAATCGAGCGCGCCCGCCTCTATCAAAATCTTTTCTCGGCCACAGGCCTGGTGGGGGACGAGATCATCGGCCTTCCCCCTTTAAGCAGTGACAGAAGCCACGTCTTCAATAGCTATGTGATCCGGGTCAAGCAGCGGGACGAGCTTAAGCGATTTCTACAAGAGCGGAAAATTCAAACCGAGATCTATTACCCCCTTCCCCTGCACTTGCAGCCCTGTTTTGCTCATCTCGGCTATCATAAAGGAGACTTTCCCAACTCCGAGCTGGCTGCCTCTCAGGTCCTTGCCCTTCCCATGTACCCGGAACTGACTTTAGAACAGCAAGAGGTCGTGGTTCAGGAGATCAAAAGTTTTTACCGCAAATAACTCCGCTTTACCCCTCCTTGGCCATATGATAGAGAACTGTTTTTGAAATCCTCATATTAAGGAGGAACCATGGCAAAGGCACCCAAGGAAAGCACCACCCTCTTTGGAGGGGGAGTCAAGACCAGCTACGAGCAATGGGTCGAGTCTGAGGGTATCCCCGTCATCAAGAGCTTTTTTATCGAGGATATCCGAACCGTAAAACTGGAGTGGTGGGAGCGCAAGGGTGGCTATGGTGCCTTTCTCCAGATGGAGGGGGCAGGACAGGTCAATAACTGTTACATTTGCGAGATCCCGCCGGGAAAAAGCCTTAAGCCTCAACGGCACCTCTTCGAGGAGACCATTTATGTTGTCAGCGGCGAAGGCGCCACGACGGTATGGAATCATAAAGAAAGGAAGCAGACCTTCGAGTGGCAGACCGGCTCTCTCTTCTCTCCTCCTCTTAATTCCTGGCACCAGCACTTCAACGGCAGCGGCGATAAGCCCACGCGCTACTTAGCAGTGACCACTGCCCCAACGATGATCAACCTCGTGCATAATCTGGACTTCATCTTTAACAATGACTTCGTATTTGACGACCGGTTCAGCGGCAGGGATGGTTATTTCAACGGCCAGGGAGTTCTCTACGCGGGGGACTATAGAGGCTTCAAGTTTGCCGGCAATGTTTGGGAGACCAACTTCGTGCCGGACGTGCGAGGCTTCAAGCTGATGGACTACAGTGAGCGTGGCGCCGGGGGACACAACATCAAGTTCGAGTTATCGGAAAACACAACGGCTTGTCACATCTCGGAATTCCCCGTCGGCACCTACAAAAAGGCCCACCGCCACGGCGCCGGGGCGCATGTCATTATCTTGAGCGGCGAAGGCTACTCTCTGATTTGGCCCGAAGGGGCGACGATCAAAAAATACGACTGGCATGAGGGCAGCATGGTCGTCCCGCCGGACAACTGGTGGCATCAGCATTTCAACACGGGAAAAGAACCGGCGCGCTACCTGGCGCTCAGGGCCTTTGGCAGCAAGAAGTACCGCGGCATTGGCAAGCCCTACAAGGGAGCTATGGACCGCAAGAGGGGCGGTGAACAGATTGGATACGACGAGGAGGATCCGATAGTCAGAAAGTTATTTGAGGAGGCCCTAGCCCGAAACAGCGTTAAGAGCCAAATGGAAAAATTTTACTAAAAGAGCCTATGAAAGAGGCGATCACCAAAGCCTTCGAGGAAAGCATCCAGGCAAAAAAATCTTTCCTCAAGGAAAACCTCGATACCCTGATGGCGGCCATCGACGTCATCGCGCAGGCCTTTCTGCGCGGCAATAAGTTCCTCATCTTCGGGAACGGCGGGAGTGCCGCCGACTCGCAACACATCGCCGCTGAGTTCGTCAACCGCTTCCGCATCGAAAGACCTCCCCTGCCGGCTCTGGCCCTCACAACGGATACCTCGGCTATCACCAGTATCGCCAACGACTACGACTATAAAGAGATCTTCGCCAAGCAGGTAAAAGCCTTGGGGAAAGAAGGCGATGTAGCGTTGGCCATTTCCACGAGCGGCAACGCCCCCAATGTCTTGGCAGCGATTGACGCCTGCAAGAAACTCAAAATCGCCATTATAGGCCTCACCGGCGGAGATGGCGGAAAGATGGCGCGCCAAGTGGACTACCTCCTGCGCGTTTCTGAAGGCAAAAACACGGCGCGCATCCAGGAAACTCATATCTTAGTGGGCCACGTTATCTGCGAGATGGTGGATCAGAAGCTCTTCTCCGCCTAGGTCCTACGCCTCTCCTCCGATGGGAAAAAAAAACTTTAAGCCGCTAGACTTCTCCAGGGTCAGAACCTATCCACTGAAGAAGCGCTTCAGCAAGGTCCGCGAGTCTCTGTTGGGAAAGAGGCTTCAAAAGGGCGCTTCAATCCGCTCTTTCATACGGGGACTTCCCGACATCCTGGCGGCGCAAAACCTCAAAGAGATCGCCCGCAGGATCGCACGCGCCCACCGCAGCGGCAAAACCATCCTTGTGGGGATGGGTGCCCATCCGATCAAAGTCGGGCTCAGCCCGCTGATCATAGATTTTATGGAAAGGGGGATCATTAGCGCCGTGGCCATGAATGGCGCCGGCATCATCCATGACTTTGAGCTCGCCTTTATGGGCGAGACCTCGGAAGATGTCGCCGCCAGCCTTAAGGATGGAAGCTTCGGCATGGCGGAGGAGACCGGCGCATTTTTGAACCGTGCGATCATCAGGGGCTATGACCGCGAACTGGGAATCGGCGCAGCGGTCGGCGCGGCGATTCTTAAGGCCCGCCTGCCGCACCATCGACTGAGCATCCTTGCCACCGGAGCGAGACTGGGGATTCCGGTCACGGTCCATGTCGGGATCGGCACGGACATCATCCACATGCATCGCAGCGCGGACGGCAAAGCCTTGGGGGAAGGCAGTCTAAAGGATTTTCACGCCTTGACGTCGGTGGTGGCCACGCTGAGAGACGGGGTGTTCCTCAACTTCGGTTCCGCGGTGGTAATTCCTGAAGTCTTCTTAAAGGCCCTTAGTCTAGCGCGCAACCTGGGCCATCCGGCGCGCAACCTCACTACGGTCAACCTCGACTTTCTTCCCCACTATCGTCCCCTGACCAATGTGGTTACGCGCCCCACGCTGGACAGCGGCAAAGGGTACCACCTCACCGGCCATATGGAGATCATGGTCCCCTTGCTCTTCGCCGCGGTCCTGGAGGAGCTATAGCGTCAGGAACCCTTATCCCTTCGCTTCAGTGTCTCCTCGGCGGGAAGTTCCGTTCGGGGGCCCACCTCTCGCGCCGAAAGCAATGGGCCTCTGCTTTTTTTGCACCGTTCAGTCTCGGTGCTTTCGGCTTGCTCGGCGGGTCTCCTCACTCTTATATGAAACCCTCAGCTTCGCAGAGAATTCCAATGCCTCGGAGCCAATCTTCGCCCAGGAACAGAAGGGTCCCTTCGGACGGGAGCGACCGAGGGGAGCGCGAGTGAGGCTGCGGAAGTAGAGACGAAAAGGTTCGGTTAAAGCACTGCTCCATCGGCCGCAGCCGAGAGCGCGTTCCCCGAGGAGCAGCGAAGGGAACTACGAAGCCTAAAGCTGGCCGAGGTCTGAAATGAAAACTTCACGCCGAGAATTGATGCAGCTCTACCGCCGGCTCTATCGTTATTACGGCGAGTTCCACTGGTGGCCTGGGGAGAGCCCCCTCGAGATCTCTGTGGGCGCTATCCTCACACAAAATACCGCCTGGACGAACGTCGAGAAAGCTATAACGCGACTCAAGGAAGCGCGTTCTCTCAGCGTCGCGTCCTTAGGACGGATGTCCCACGGGCGTCTGGCCCGCCTCATCAAGGCGGCCGGCTACTTCAATGTGAAGGCCCGGAGGCTCAAAAATTTTATCTCCTTTCTCCAAGAGCGCTACGACGGCAGCCTGAGAAAGATGTTTCATCGGGAGACCGGCCACCTGCGAGAGGAGCTCCTCTCCGTCAACGGCGTCGGCCCCGAGACGGCAGATTCCATCCTGCTCTACGCTGGTGGAAAACCCTCTTTCGTCATCGACGCCTATACCAAAAGAATCCTCTCGCGCCACGGCGTCATGCCTTATGAAAAAAGCTACGACGAGTTCCAAAAGCTTTTTGTGAAACGGCTTCCCCGCAATGGGACTCTCTACAACCAGTACCACGCGATGTTCGTAAATGTAGGCAAGGACTTCTGCCGCAAGCAGCCGCTCTGTACCTCATGCCCCCTCAACGGCTGGCGCGGCGTCCCGCCAGTAAGAGATGGGTAGACAAAAATGTTGATTCCAAAGCACTCGAAAAGGCTAACTTTTGGGGCGCTTTTTCCTGTAGGAACCCCGTGGTTTTCCCTGAGGTCGATAGTTCTGGGACGGATCAGCCACCCCAGGCACAGGCAACGGAGTCACAATAGGCCGACGCGGTTGGATGGACTTCGATGCCCGATAGTGGGACCGCCAGTCTTTTGGTTCGGCAGCGAGGCGTTCTATATTGCTGAGGCAGGAATTGAACGGGCCTATGTTGAGGTGAGCAGCAAGAATCTTAACTCGGTTCTCGCAGGCGTTGATGGAAACAAGAACAATACAACTGATAACGGCATTCTCGCCTTCGGAGCCAGCGTTCCTTTTGCGGGCGGAACCTACGAAGTTAAGGTAACGGATAACAATGATGGCGATGGCGACATCTGGAATGACACAGATGGCAAGGCCTACATTACCTCCACAGGGAGATTCGGTAGCAGCACGAGGGTCATCAGGGTTTTGGTATCAAGGGCCAATTTGAACTTTAATGCCGCCATAACTGTTATCGATGAGAAGTGCAGGACCAATCAAGGTGGATCGGCGGTCGTTGACGGTCACGATTTCACCTATAACCCGAGTCAGCAGAATAATAACCCTATTCGGGGATCTGGCCCTGACGTACACGCGATCGCCCGCAGCTGCACCACTAATAATGACGATATCAAGAAGCCGAATCAAATTACCGGCTCGGGCATTTCACCGGACATCACATCCGACATCGGATCTCTCACTTTAGCTAGCGTTCGGTCATTACGCGACGACCTGATCCCCCGGGCCGATATCGTCTACCACGGTTCGACACATCTTAACGGTGGCACCTTGGGAACGCGGGACGCTCCCAAGATCACTTATGTGGATGACATCTTAGTCCTCGAAGGGAATGTAACGGGTGTGGGGTTCCTCATCGTCGATAAGGATTTTGAAGTGAAGGGAAATTTTACCTATGAAGGGATTATTCTCGTCGGCATCTGTCCCACCTGTCCCGGACGGATCCATGGAACCGGCAATGCTAAGATGTACGGAGCCACTGTCCTAGCTAATCCCACATCCAGCCATGACGAGGAGGCCAGGATCGAGAATATGACCGGCAATAGCTCCATCTATTACAGCACCTACGGTATCGACCTAGCTCTTAAGCGTACCTTTAAGACCGTTGGCTGGCAGGAGCTGATGAATTGAGGCTATAGCCGCTCTAATCACCAATAAATGGCTTGACAGCCTGTTTAAGGAGGAAGTATCTTCCTCCCATGGCCAGGGCGCAAATATTGTCTCCTCCTATTTGCGACCGCGGTTTCACTCTCTTAGAATTATTAGTAGTGGTGGCTATCCTCAGCATCCTGGGAGCGGTCGCTATCCCTATTTGGAGTGTCCTATTACCTACCTACGCACTTAATAGCGCCACGCGTCAAGTTCAGTCGGAACTGCACAAAACCAGGTCGCGGGCAGTCGCGGAGAACACCCGTTTCCACCTTGTTTTCTCGTCTACAAGTTATAAGATCCAGAGGTACAACGGCTCGAGCTACGAAGACACAGGCGAAGATAAGCCTCTACCCGAGGGGATTGCTCTCGGAAGCTCAAGCGCCACTACTTTGAACTTTACTTCTAGGGGTACTGCTACTGGCGGAACGGTTAGGCTGTGCAACAGTAACGGCGCCGGTAAAAATATCAGGGTTCAAAGCAGCACAGGGAGAACAAGGGTCTGTCCGATGCCCGGCGAACCGCCGCTCAGTTGTAACGGGGAATGCTAAAGCTACGATGTTAAGACCGCGTCGGATGATTAAGAACCAGGACGGCTTTACTTTAAATGAAGTCCTGGTCTCGATTGCCCTCATCGCCATAGGCGTTTTGGGCCTCTCTTTTAATACGATAGGGGTGATTCAGGGTAATCAGATAAGCGGGAACATTACCACTGCTACCAATCTCGCCCAGGATAAGCTTGAGGAACTTAGGGCTCAGACTAGTTTTACCAATGGGGATAATTGCCCTTCTCCTGCTGACCCCATTACCGGTACGGGCGCAGCGGGAGGGATCTATAACCGCTGTTGGAGGATAGCTGATTCCCCATTGGGCTCTGGCTTAAAACAGATCGATGTCACTGTTTCCTGGCGGGATGACCGCACTCGTTCCGTCACCCTATCGACCCTCGTATTTACGGGGTAGCCTCTATGAAGAGGATCTTTTGGGACAGGAGAGGATTCACTACCGCAGAGCTTCTCGTGGCCGCCCTCTTTGGCATGATTGTGATGGCTACGCTTTACGGTTTTTATCGGGAACAGATGTTTAACCTCCTTTCGCAGGAAACGAAGACAGCAACTCTTGAAGATGCGCGGGGGGCCTTGGACATGATGGTCCGAGAGATGAGGAATGCGGGGGCATTCCCGGTCGAAACCGACACCACTTGTATCAAGGATGACTCCGGCATCCCTTTGAAGATCATTTCCGCCAACGCCGCTTCTTTCCATTTCCAGACAGATACTCATTCACCTGGTAGGCCACCTAGCAGCAATAATCCTGACGGAAAATGCAGCGAAACGGGCGAGAACGTCATCTATTCCCTCTCTGGTTCTAAGATCACTCGTAATGGGCCTACGAATCCCTTAGTTCACAACGTTGTGATTCCAGCGGGAAGCGACTTTTTGACATACTACCAGGCGGGAAGCGCAACTCCCCTTTCCCATCCGATTTCTGATCCTTCCACAATCAAGCGGATCAAGATTACCTTTTCCGTGCAAGTGCCCGATCCTACGCCGGAAGGGAGGGCTGCGGGGAGAAGGGTTACCTCAAGCGTTTCCTCCAGTGTGGAGTTTAGGAATTAGCCCCGATCCGAAAAAAAGAGCTCAGGCAAATGATAGAAATCACCATGGTGCTAGGGAGAAAACGAGGCGTTAACCGATTTGGATACGCCCTTATAGGGGAGAGGAGGAATAGTCCCGAGTGGATGTCCAAGCCCCCTTGCACAAAGCTCTTCAGCATCTGAGCCCGCATTAGAATTTCGGATCGGGGTTAGATAGGACGAAGAAATGATAAATGCCTGCCAGAAAGTATTGGCTAATGAGCGTGGCATTATTTTGGTGATATCCCTCTTGATTTTGGCCCTGCTCATGGGGGCCGGTGTTGGAGCCATTGTGTCGGTGCAGACCGATCTTAGGACCAGCGGCAACCTTAAGACCGGGACGCAGGCCTTTTATATTGCAGACGCTGGAATCAATCATGCGCGCCGAGAGATGCAGGATGGGACTAACGATTTTGATTCGGTTTTCAAAGCTGCTGGCAGACCCGGGATAGTTTCGAACAACAGCTTCAATGGTGGAACTTATACGGTGACACGACAGGAATCTGCCATGAACCCTAGTCGTGTGAAAGTACTCGCAGTAGGGACTGCTCCCAACAATGCTAGAGTCGAGATAGAGGTATGGTTCAGGAAGGATGCGGGAAGACCCTCTAAAGCCGTTGAGTCCAACGGGGATCTTAGGATTAGCGGAAATCCAAACTTCATAGGGAGTTGCGGGGGAGCCCACGCCAATGAGGATATGGAGATCGATGGCAGTCCAAGGATACAGATAGCCGATGGGCTTACTGCCTCCAATCAGACAGTCACCAACCGTGGATTAGAAATAGCCAAAGGTATGGATATCACAGGCACCCCTTGTGTGGGAAGCCTCATGTGCTCAAATCCCCCTGAGCTTCAGCCGGACACCTATAAACTTAATACCGCTGAAAAGAGAGAAAGTTACATCTCAGGCCACAATAGCGAGCCACTCCATAGTGTCCCCAAGATCAACCCGGCCGATTATGCCCCCAAGGTGGCAGCAATGGAATCGGCCGGTAATCACTACATCCTGAATAACAACGGCACTGTAACAAGTGGAGGCAGCTGCAAGACAGACGGCCTTTGCACCGGAGGGAATCCGGTGACACGACTACCAACTGGCTGGTCATTCTCAGCAGGCACCTGGAAAGTAACGGGCAAAAGCGCAGCTAACGGGGTTTTCTATTCTGAAAGTAAGGTAGAAATTTCCGGGAGTCCGGGAAGTATGGCTTCCCCATGGCAGGCTACCATTATCGCCCGAGACAGTATTAGAATCTCTGGCAATACCCATATCCAGCCTTACCCGACGACGAGCGAGGATCTCCAAAACCACCTCCTAGTTACCGGTAACGATCTGATAATTGAAGGCAATCTGCACGCCAACTATGCTAATGGTGCGATCCTTGTCCACCAGCAAGTTGAAATCAGTGGTACCCCTGGCGAACTCAGAGGGTTCATTATAGCGGGAGATGGTCAACCAAGCTGGAATGGCGATCCATTTCCTTCTGCGGGAAGTGGCAGTGGATTTCCTGGTGCCAATCCCTCGCCGACGATGAATAAGATTTCGGGGAATCCAAGCATTACCTATTCATGTGACTTTGGTTGTCTTGGGCCCGGTTGTCCATCTCCCAAAGTTGGCATTGCAAGCTGGACGCATAAGTTTTAGCCTTCACGACGCCTCCTGCCATATTTTTAGGTTCAACTAACGATTCTCGCCATTGTTGCCTTTTTCTGTCAATTTTTCCAATGAAGGTTGTCTAGTCATCGGTAACGCAATGAGTTGCAATCGCTCGCGCAGTCTTTCATAAGGGGTTTCTCCATTAAGAGAACCATGCGGGGGGGCTATACTTGTAGAAGCATGTTATGCAGAGGTCTGGTGGAGGGAGCGGTACAATAAAGGGTGGGATAGCGGTGGTCCTTTTCCCAGAAGGGCCAGTTGCAAATTTTGTCATTTTTTACCCATACTGTCACTTTTTCCTATCTTCTGACTCTTAAAGATAAATTTAGTCTTTAAGAATCTCTCTGAAATTCAGTAGGTTAGAAATAAATTCCCCTCTGGCATAGGCTTTGCTCTTTTCCAAGCTAGTTCTGTCAGAGAGCAGGGAGGGGCTATGCAAATAGAGGTTGTAATGCAAAGAGAGAAAGTTATGAAGGGGATTCTCACCAGGAAGCTTAGGCTTAACGAGGCTGCACGGGAGCTTGGAGTTACCCCCAGAACCGTTCATAACTATTTCCAGCGCTTTCTCCAGCATGGCTCCGAAGGGCTTAAGGACCATCGCAAAGGCAATCACCGCAAGCTCACGCCCGAAGAAGAGGCAGCGATTGTCGCATGTAAACTAGAGCGGCCTGAACGTTCGGTGCGGCGAATACGGGATCGTCTGGGGCTTAAGGTGAGCGAGGAGGCGGTTAGGCTCGTTTTGGTCAAGCACCAGTTGAATCGGAGATCTCTACAGATTTGCAACAACTGACATAATAATCCCACTTCATTTCCAGGGCTATCGGGTAGCCCTACGGTCCCCCCTCAAAACCAGCTACCAACGCCCAGTCTCAGAGTGCGCTAAGAGGTGCGCCTTCTGCAAGCGTACTCTACCATAATTATTAGTGAAATTTGAATCTTGGGACAAAATTTAGCCATCTGTTGACAAGTCCTTGACCTTCACATAGAAATGCCCTTCGAGGAGGGAGTTATTTATGAAGGTGCTAAAAGGATCCCAGGGTATTGCGATGGTGGTGGTCATCGCGATGATGGTCATCCTCTTATCTATCACCGGCGCCGCTCTGCTCTTCAGCGGGCTCAATCTTAAGGCGGCAAGCAATCTCAAGACCGGTAGTGGTGCTATCCACGCTGCCGATGCAGGCGTCCAGCACGCCCTAGCGATAATTCCCAATGGGACTAACTTTACCTATAGCTCCTCGGGTACTTCTGTGGTTCCCACTACTGCATTTCCAACACCGACATCGTCTTACAACTATACCGTCACCGCGACAAACAACCCTCCTTCTACCCTCCCGAGTACGTCGACAGCTATTCTCACCTCTACGGCAAACGGTCCTAATAACTCAAGGAGGGTTATTAGGGCCTATATCGGGAGATCGACTACCTCCTGGACTCCCCCCGGGGCGATCTTCATCCCTGGTAGTACAGCGTCGCAAGAGGTTTTCGACCCCAGCTCAACCACCTGGACCGTGACTGGTAACGATACCAACTACAACAATACCTCAGGTCCTCAGCCTGCTATTCCTGGAATAGCCACGACCAACGCTGCTGTTACTAGCAGTATTTTGACCTCGCTCGGCACTGATGCGAGAAAACAGAGGGTTACCGGAGCTGGCTATAGTGCTGGTCCACCGGTCACACCGAGTGTTCAGACCACGACTCGCACCGACGATGTGAATGCAATGGCGCAGAGTTTTATTAACCAAATGACTGCCACGACTTGTCCACCCAAATGTCTTACCGGCTATAATACAAGCCTAGGTAGTTGTCCCGCAGCTAGCCCCTGCACTTTAGGTACCGATCTAGCTCCCCAGATCACCTACATTACTGGAAGTTCAACGGTGAGTCTTGGCGGCTATGTCAATGGAAGCGGGGTCTTAGTGGTTAACGCTAACGAGGTTGTCTTACTAGACAACTTTAATTTTCATGGCCTGGTGTTTCATATACAGTCAACACAGATCGGCCCCCAGTTGGAATTGACCATCAAGGGAAATGCCCAGGTTTACGGTGGCCTCATGCTCGGCCCAAACGCTTCACAGCTCGAAATCGAGGTAGACAACACTGCCGCGATCAGGTACAGCAGTCAGGCTATCAATATGGTTAATACTTGGTGGGGCTCGTGCTGTATCCCTGGGCCCGCCAAACTCATCGCCTGGAATGAGGTCATGCAGTAGTCATTCCTTGCCCTTGTAAAAAATTCTGATCTGAATGAGCTGAAAATTCAAACTTGGAACAATTTTTGCGCATCCATTGACACGGCTTAGTGTTTTAAATAAAAAGGCAACTTGTGAATCCCTCATTTGTGAAGATCCTTAAGGGCTCCCAAGGACTCGCCCTTTTTATGGTCATTTTTGTGATGGCCTTTTTTTTACTTTTTGTCACAGGCGGTCTGGACTGAC
>Ga0209824_10000290_pt1 | contig 33754 bp, 30 predicted proteins | sample VDWuncwatermetaG_FD_184124 | JGI IMG/M metagenome (GOLD analysis project Ga0209824, IMG submission 184124) | Wastewater microbial communities from Netherlands to study Microbial Dark Matter (Phase II) - VDW unchlorinated drinking water (SPAdes)... ...
TTCTCCAAGAAATCAAGGATCGTTAGCCCGGCAAGCCGAGCCTACATTTTCCGTTAGAAAAGAGAAGACCTCGTCCCTGACCCCGTCCATGGGCAAACGGTGGCCGGCGTCGGGGAAGATGGTAAAATGAAAAGGTTTTCCTAGGGCCTCGAGCCGGTCGCGGAGGAGATATGCTTGGTTTGTAGGTACCAGTTGGTCGTTGCCTCCGTGGAGGATCAAGGTAGGGGCTGTCCAGCTTGGGACCTCAGGGAGTACGCTGAACAAGTGGGGGTCGGCATCTCCGTTGGGGTTCAAGGACCGGCGTATCCATTGCGCCGAAGTATCGTGGTAGAGACGTTTGAGATCATAGGCTCCCGAGTGGAGGATGACACTACGGAGGCCTTGAATTTTACCGACGAGTGTTGCGGCGAATACCGCACCCCGTGAGAAGCCATAAAGCATCACGCTTTTCTGGTCGATCCAGGAGAGTTCGCGGACCTTGGAGATTCCATCCAATACAACTCCATCAATGATATCGCTGTCGGTATCCCCCGCGACTTGAGTCATGCCATAACCCGGTAGAGAGATCGCCAAACTGGCATAGCAAAGCTCTGTAGAGAATTGTTCTGCTACCGGGATCATTCTTTTGGCTCCTGCTCGCAGCCAGCTATCGCCGTGCAATAAAACCATCAGCGGGAACGGCCCGTTCCCTCTAGGCCGAATTAAGAATGCCTCTGCTTTCCCCCTTTGGCTTTCATAGAAGAATTGGACCGCGGTCTCAGCAGGCGAGCGAGTAAGGTTTGTCAGGGGAATCGTCTGGATACACCCATAGAGAATGCCGACAACTACGAAGGGCAGAAAACGTTTCCATAGCATAACGGTATACTTATACCCTGTTTTCAAAGGAAAACAAACCCTTAGGCATGAAATGTTGATATGTTAAGCATTTATCGGCTGGCAAATCCTATTTAAGACTTGGTAGTTTCTAAAGAGAGTATCCGTGTAGTCCCGGAGATGATCCTTTCAGGTTGCACGCGTGTCAAGGTTCAAGTATCTATGACTTACTGATGACCAGAAAATGGCTACGCCTGTTATTTTTCTTGCCCTTGGGATTTCTCGCCTGCGGTCCATCCGAGAACCCGCGCCGGATCCTGCGCGTCGGCTTTGTCCCCTCTGAAAACGTTCAGCAGGTGGCTCAGAACGCGCAGCCGATCGTGGAGATTATGGAGCGAAAGCTCGGGATGGAAGTCCAGCCCTTTGTGGCTACAGATTACACGGGCGTCGTTGAGGCACTGCGCGCTAATAAACTGGAGGTTGCCTTTCTCAGTCCTGCCTCCTACGTCTTGGCTAAAGGCGAGGCCAATATCCGGGTCATTCTGAAGTCCCACCGCAAAGGTTTAGCCTATTACTACGCAGCCATCATTACCCGAAGCGATAGTGGGATCCGGAGCTTGGAGGATCTGCGCAATAAGAGCTTCGCCTTTGTAGACCCTATCTCGACCACAGGGCATGTCTATCCCAAAAAGATGTTCAAGGAGCATGGGATCGATCCCACCAAAGATTTTAAGAACGTCCTCTTTTCAGGCGGGCACGATGCCACCGTCCTGGCGATTCTCAATCGTAAGGTTGATGCCGGCGCGACCTTCGCGAACTTCACGGACGGCAAGGATGCCGCCTGGATACAGTACTTGAAAAATCCGCAGGAACAAAGGATGATCCGAGCTATTGCCTATTCCGAGCCGATCCCTGCGGACAACTTAGTCATCAATGGGAATCTCGATCCGGGACTTGCAAGGAAGGTCGAGGAAGTTTTCTTGGAGCTGAGCCGGGATCCGGCGGGGCAAAAGATGTTGAGGGATCTCTATCAGATCGATGGATTTGTTCCAGCCAGCGATCAGGACTACGATGCGGTAAGAGAGGCCTTCCAGATCGCCGGGATCAATCTCAAAGAGGCCCTGAAGAAGAAAAAGAAGTGATAATTTTAGAGGTCAAGGATCTCCATAAATCCTTCAACCCCTCGGCCCATGTCCTTCGAGGCATCAGTTTGAAGGTGGAGCAGGGAGAGTTTTTGGGAGTCATCGGTCTTAGCGGGGCAGGAAAGTCGACCTTGCTTCGGTGCATCAATCGACTCGTGGAGCCTAGCTCCGGCGAGATCTTTATCCCGCGGTCTATTTTTATTCCTGAGAGTGATGGGGCGCGGGCGGATGTCCTCAAGTTGGATCCAAAGGAGCTGCGCCTTCTCAGGCGCAAGGTGGGTATGATCTTTCAGCAGTTTAATATCGTGAAGCGGCTATCCGTGATTGACAATGTCCTATCGGGCGGGTTGGGCTACCAGCCTAGTCTTAAGAGCTGTCTCAGGCTTTTCCCTCAGGAGGAGAAGCGGCGCGCTTTGACGAATCTCAAGCGGGTAGGGCTCTTGGATCATGCGTACAAGCGGGCAGACGAGCTTAGCGGCGGAGAGCAGCAGAGGGTGGCGATCGCCCGGACCCTGATGCAAAACCCCGCCATCATCTTGGCCGATGAGCCCGTTTCTAGCCTGGATCCCAAGCTGTCGCGTGTGGTCTTGGATATCCTGAAGCGGATCTGCCGCGAGGATGGAATCACCGCGTTGGCGAGCCTCCATACCCTGGATTTGGCCCGAGAATATGCGGACCGCGTCGTAGCACTCAGGGAGGGACGAGTCTTCTTTAATGGCCCGGCCAGAGATTTAACCGACGCAATTGTTGAAACGGTCTATCAAAACACCAAGTAATTTTGGATTTGGGATTTTAGATCTTGGATTGTTCCCCAATCGGAAATCCAAAATCGGCAATCGAAAATTATTCTTACCCGATGAGTCCTAGATATCTCCAATAGGGAATGCCGGCGATGAGGCCCAAGATGTAAGCCAGCGCATAAAATGGATTGATCCGATACATCAGCGGGTAGGTGAATGCCTTTCCGTCGGTGGTGGCGTAGGCAAGCGTGTGCCAGTCAACTTGGAAACGGAAAAACCAGACCTCCGCCCCCATGAGGATAATCATGGTCATGACCCAAGGGCTTATTCCCATATCGTTGGCTAGTGGCGATAGCGCTACCACTAGGGTGATCACTACAAGGCGGGTGGTAAAAACCAGCTTAAGCGCGTAGCCTATGAGGGCGATGATGACGAAGGCGAACACAGGGTAGTCCACAAAGGGAAGGACAAAGGGAGAGAAGAAGGCGCTTAGCCATTCGTCGATTTTTGCCTGAGTGAGAAGAGAGGGCATGCTCAGCGTCGCCCCCAAGTAGATCAGAAATTCCCAATCGATCCCCTTCTTTAACATCCCCCAGCCTAATACTCCTGTGTTGATCAGGACACAAAGTCCGATCAGGGAGATCCAGGCAGCGTGGATCTTGTGGTAGGAAAAAGTCAACCAACCGACGACCGTAAAGCAAAGCATTCCCAGGGTGATCCATTCTTCACGGGATAAGGGTCCGAGGATCTGGATCTGATTTTGGACCATGCTGTAGGAGACGTGTGATGGGGTCTCGGGTCGATAAAGAAAATTGACGCTTAATAGAATGACTGCAATGACCACTAACGTTGGGGGCAAAGTGGCGATAAACCAGTAGCCCCAGGTAAACTGAGCGCGGACATCGGCGGGAAGTAAACCCCAGGCCAATAGGGTTGCGGTGGCTCCGGTGAGATAGAGGAAGTTTAGCTGTCCAAGACCGAGGAAAGTTGCGACAAAGAGACCGGTTGTGGCCTTGGAGCGGTTTTTGTACCCCAGGCTTTCAGATAGATTGAGAATCATTGGACTGATGATGGTGGCGCGCGCGCTCTTCTGCGGAATAAGCGCCGTGATCACAACCCCCATAAAGCCCAATGCTATGGTCTGCCCCCAATGCTATGGTCTGCCAGTAGTAAGTCAGAGGGAAGAATCTGACCAGTTGCAAGGAGAGCCGGTAAAAGAGCCCGGAGCCGGTGATCGCTGCCCCCAACCCCAAAACTCCCAGGGACATGAACCATGTGGTGCTGGCGTAGCCGCCGAGGACGGTTTCCCCTGATCCCAGTCCGGCTAAAATGAGCCCGAGGGCAAAGAGCAGCGCCACTCCGTGCTCGGGAAAGACCCAGAAAATCCAAAAAATCAGCGTTAGGGAAAGCAGAGCCACTAATTTAAGCGCTTCAGGTCCTAAGCCGATATCCGGTCGCCAGAACCAAAGATAACCCCAGACACCTAGACCTAGCGCTCCTCCGATCCACCGGCTGGGGGAGTCTATTTGGCAGAAACGAGAGCAGAGAGAGACAAAGCGTGACCAGATGGAGGCTTCCCCTAGGATAACCGTGGTGAGTGGCAAAGCCTTTGCGGATTTTTCCCTGTCCCAATAAAGCTCCGTCACATCGCCGGCCAGGGTTGCGCTCTCTTGCTCCACAAGGGCAAGCGCGCTGCGCAAGCAGTTGAGCGCCTGAACATAGTCCTTTTTCTCTACCAGGATATCGGCCATGTTTTGATAGCGCACGACCGATTCAGCTCTCGCTGCCCTTCGGGCGAGGACCTCTTTGTAAGTTCGGACTGCGCCGGTGAGGTCGCCTAAATGCGCCAGCGTTTCCGCCTTTATGTGAACCAAGCGGAGGTTAGAGTAGAAGTAGTCTTGAGGGATTCTTTCCAAAGCGCTTTTTAGGAAAGAGGCAGAACTGTTCAGTAACTCCTCTTTGTGGTCGCTCAGGATGCGGGCGGCTCCACCCCAGTCCAGCGCTTCTATGAAGTGATGGGCTGCGTGATCCCAAAGGTTGAGCGATTCGTACAGCTCAGCGAGCCGTGTATGCAGGTGCCGCCTTGCTTCTTTGCCCTCCGCAGCGAGGAGTTTTTCCGCCAGAAAGTCTCTGAAAAAGCCGTGCAGTTCATATCCCTCCCCGTCCAGGGTCCGGATCAGCGGCAGTTGGCTCAGCACCAGGTTGTTCAGGAACCCTTCAGCCTTTTCCGTTTGCAGGAGCAGATTTACGTTCTTAGGGTCAACGGCGGTGAGCAACGAGAGACGGCGTAAGAATTCTTGTTCCTCAGGCAGGCGCGAACTATAGAACTCTTCTGCCAAGGTGTTGAAGGCATCGCGTCCTTGAGAATATTGCTTTTCTACATGGGTGAGCCGTCTGCTCAAGGTAGCGCAGAAGTGAAGCAGCCAGGTGGGGTGCTTTTCGATCAACTCATCCCAGTCTTCCCGGCTAAGCCTCCAGACCGTGGTATCCTTGACGGCAACGATAGTGGCGGAGCGGGGCTCGCCCGAGAGCAAGGCCATTTCGCCAAAGCAGTCCTGTGGTCCCTGCACCGCGATGGTTTCGGAATGGCCCCCGGCGCTCTTCAGCACCACCTGCACAGCGCCGGATTGGATGATGTAGAAGGCGTCTCCCTTGTCTCCCTGGGAGAAGATGGTTGCGCCCGCAGAAAAAGATAGCTCTTCCAGTTTACCTAGGATTTTGGCGATGTCCTCCCGCGGCAGCCCGGAGAAGAGCGGAATGTTTCTTATGGTTTCAGCCAATTCAGCCATGAAGCGCAAATCCTAGCAGAAGAGACTAAAAATAAACAGTCGTTTTTGACAGCCTGCCGCCTCTTTTTCTCTTGCCAAGATCTGATCTTTTACATAATCTCTCCGTCTATCGCTGCTGCACGTTTCACTAGGTAAAAGTGCCGTGAGTCGCATCGAGGAGCTCCGTCACAGCCTAGCCGTCAAGGTCACCCTATTGGTTGCCGCTATCCTGATCGTCGGATTCGGTACCTTAGTGATTTTGAACATTCGTAAGGAAGCGGAGGTCAGGATCGCCAAGAATCAAGAGACGGCCCGACTCTTGGCCGCCTCCATGATGACGAGCATCGAGAACGGGATGCTGGAGGGACGGCCGGACATTATCCGCCGGCTGGTCCACGAGATGAAAGCGGAGCTCAAGGAGGTCCGCCGTCTCGATGTCTATCGGCGCAATGGAGTCGAGGCGTTCACCGACATGGAGACAGTGAATGAAGTGGATCGTAGGGTCGGCCTTGAGCCGGATCTGATCGAGCGCATCTCCAAGATGCGCCGGGAGCCAGGAGCCCGGATCAACCATCCGTTATTCAGCCGCGCAGTCGAGACCGTGGAGCCCCAGCAAACCTACGAGACGACGGACGCGTGATGACTCTTTTCCAGCCGCTGCGCAACCTTCCCGAATGTCAGGACTGCCACGGTAAGGACTACCAGGTTCGCGGCGTGCTCCGGGTCAGTCTCGGACTGGAAAAACTGGATGCTGAGCTTCGTGAGGCCCGGAACCGTCAGATCGTGGTTGCGCTCTTCACGATTCTCGGCGTGACCGCCACCTTGATGCTGTTCATGGGCCGGGTGGTGCTCCAACCCATCGCCCGCGTGGCGGCGGCCGCACGCCGGATCGGCAGCGGCGACTTTGAGGCGCGCGTGACCGTGCACAGCCAGGATGAGATCGGTCAGTTGGGAAGGGTCATCAACGATATGACCGGGCGGCTCAAGCAGGCCTACGACGAGCTGGAGGCGAAAAACAAGACCCTGGATGAGACGCTTCACAATCTGCGCGACTCCATGAAGCGCGTGGAACTCCTCGAACAGCTCAAAGGCGAGCTATCGAAGTTCGTGCCCGATTCCGTGAAGCGGCTCCTGGAGCGGAATCCGGACGCTACCGAAATGGAAAAAAGCGAGAAAGACGTCTCCGTGCTATTTCTCGATATCGCCGGCTATACTCGTCTCTCCGAGCAGATGGCTCCCAAGCAGCTTAACCGACTGGTGCAGAGCTACTTCTCCAGCTTTCTCGAAATTATCCAAGAGCATCAGGGAGATGTAAACGAGACCGCCGGCGACGGGCTTATGGTGGTTTTCCAGAGCGACCGCTCATCCAACGAGCACGCGCTGAAGGCGACTCGGAGCGCGTTCGCCATCCGACAGCGCGTGGAGGAACTGAACGAGGAGTTTGCCGGCGTGTTCCAACCGGTGTTTCTCCATATGGGGATCAACAGCGGCCCGGCCCTGGTAGGGGCCACCAAGCTGGCCTCCAGCACGGGGGCGCGCTGGACCTTTACCGCCTCAGGGCCCGTCACTAATCTCGCCGCGCGCATCGCCGGCCAGGCGACTGGGGGCGAGATCCTGGTAGGGCCGACCACAGCGGAGCGCATCAAGGGCCATTTTGTCCTGGAAAGCGTGGGCGAGCGGACTCTCAAGAATGTCGCTGAACCCGTGCGGCTCTACCGAGTTATCCCGCCTGGCGTGTATGAAAAGGTTGTAAAAGGAGAGTGAGCGGATCTGCGATTTTAGATTTTGGATTTGGAATCTTAGGTCTGTGATGTTTTCCAATCGAAAATCCAAAATCGAAAATCCAAAATTATCTAATGACCCTGTCCGCCCTCTTCAAGACTTCTGGCGGGATGGTTATTCCGATGGCGTTGGCCGTTCTCAAATTGATAACCAGATCAAACTTGCTAGCCCTTTCTACCGCTAAATCCTTCGGCTTTGCCCCCTTCAGTATTTTGTCTGCGACGCGAGCGCCCTGACGGCCCATCTGATAATAGTTGGGGCCGTACCCGGCCAGGCCTCCTTTGAGCACCCAGCTCTCTTCGTTAAACATCGTGGGCAACCCCTTTTGTCTTGCCACTTCAAAGATGAAATCCGCCTGGCCCTCCATCAAGTCGTCTGGAACATGGAAGAGCGCGTCACCCTCCCTTTGTTGGAGGGCGCTAATGGATTTCTTCAGTTCCTCAGCCGACTTGATCGCGTGTTCTTCCACTTCGAGTCCTAGTTTTCCTGCCGCCTTTTGCGCAGCGAGGAAGTTTTCCCGCGCGTACGGATTGTTGGAATTGTAAAAGATCATCACCCGCCGCACCTTGGGGAGGATCTCCTTAAGAATCTCTAGACGTTTTTCGGTCATCTGCAAAGAGAGAGCGGCCACTCCAGTTACGTTTCCGTCGGGGCGCGTCATGCTCTTCACCAGACCTAATGCCGCTGGATCCGCGGGATGAATAAATACAATGGGGATTGCGCTCGTCGCGGACTTGGCAGCCTGCGTCGCCCTGGTCCCGGTAGTGAAGATCAGACGGACCTTCTGACGCACTAGTTCGCCGGCCTCCTGCTTCAGGGCTCCCCGATCGCCTTTGGCATCGTGGATTTCTATCTGGAGGTTTTTTCCCTCCTGATAGCCCAGTTCTTTGAGCCCCTCCCGCAGCCCCTTGACAGCTTGCGACTCTGAACGGAGGGACTCAGGAATCAGGATACCCACACTAGCGATGCGAGCACTCTCTTGTGCCTGAGTTGCCGTTAGGCACAGAAGGAAGAGCGCCACGCCTGAAAAAAGCTTATACACCGGCGAGGAGGGTATCCTATCAGAGAGTTTTGTGTCAAACCGAAGCGAGCTCTCCGGTAGGGACGGAGGTGGCCTTATCGTTTGAGCTTTACAATATTAACGGCGGCCACAGGGCGGGCGAAGCCTTTTAGGTGTAGTTCTCCTAGAGGCTCGGCCTCGACGAAATCTTCTATCTTGCTGAGCGTCTTCTGATTGGTAAGGATCTGACCCCCTTTGGCCTCGTCGGAAAGCCGGGCAGCAAGGTTGGTGACATTGCCAACTGCTCCGTAGTCCATCCGACCCTCAAAACCAATATTCCCTAGAGTTGCATAACCAACAGCCAAGCCGACCCCTAAGTCGAGGTCATGGCCCTTCTTAAGCCATCCCACGCGCAGTTCCTTTACCCGAGCGCGCATCTCGATGGTCATCCGGACTGCTTTTTCCGTGTGGTCCTCGCAGGGTATAGGGTCGTTGAAAAAGACCATGATGCCGTCCCCAGCAAAACGCTCCAGCGTTCCCTCGAACTCAAAGATTAGCTTTCCCATTTCAGCGTGATAGGTCCGAAGTAGCTCCATGACCTCCTCAGGCTCGGCACTATCAGAGAAGGTGGTAAAACCACGCAAGTCCAGGAATACCACGGTGATCTCGCGCCGATGACTCTTAAAGAGGCTTTCATCCTCGCTTTTAAGGATGGTATCGGCTATCTGGGGTGAAAGGTAGCGCTTGAGGCGGCCCATGCGCTCGATTTGATCCACCTGTTGAGTGACTTTATCCGTCAGGCTCCGATTCCATTCCTCTAAAGCGTCATGCATCTGTTTGATGCGCATCATCGAGCGGACGCGGGCTAAAAGCTCGAAAGATTCAAAAGGCTTTACGACATAGTCATCGGCGCCGGCATCTAAGCCCCTCACCTTATCCTCCTGAGATGCCTTCGCAGTTAAGAGGATCACCGGAATGCCTTTGTGTCTTTCATCCTGTTTTAGCTGCTTGACGACCTCGAGCCCGTTCATCTTGGGCATCATGTAATCGAGCAGGATCACGTCGGGAAGAAAAGACGGTACTTTTTGCAGTGCCTCAGCGCCGTCGTTGGCCCTCTCGATGACGTAACCTTGATCCGTTAACTCTTGCTCTAAAAGGTCAAGATTAAACGGCTCATCGTCAACGATTAAGATTTTGTTTGACATAGTCCTACCTATTTTTGATTTTGGATTTTAGATTTTCGATTTTGGATTGAATCGGCAACTCATAACTCAAAACTAAAAATTCAAAATTTGTCATTTGATCACTTTGTCCGCCCGCGCCAGGACGTTGGGCGGAATCGTCAGACCGATCTGCTTCGCCGCTTTCAGATTGAAGATCAGCTCGAACTTCGTCGGCTGCTCAATCGGGAGATCACCAGGCTTGGCTCCGTTGAGGATCCTGTCCACGTACCATGCGGCGCGGCGACTTAAGTCCTCTGGATTGCTTCCATAGGACATCAGCGCCCCGCCGTTGACCCAAAGCCAGCCACTGGCCATTGTGGGTAGGCGGTTTTTAGTGGAGAGCTCGACTATCCGCCTCATGTGTGGATTCAAGGCGGGCTGCGGTGCAATAACGAGAGCCTCTACGCGGTTCCCTACTACGCTTCGGAATGCCTGATCGAGGTCCGGGTTAGGACCTCGTACTTCCGCAGCTCTAAGTTGTATGCCTAAACCTTGAGCTGGTCCCTCCATCTCTTTAGTTAACACTGCTGTCCGTCCTCCAACGCTGACTTCAACAAGCACAGCCACTCGCGAAATCCGCGGCGCCGCCTCTTTAAGCAGCTCCAGCCTTTTGCCCAATAGCTCCGGCCCGAGACCTGTCAGTCCTGTAACGTTTCCGCCAGGGCGTGCCAGGCTAGCAGCCAGACCAGCTTCAACGGGGTCCCGGCCGCCCGCCATGACGATAGGGGTTGTAGTACTTATCTTTCTAGCGGCGAGTGCTGGTTGGAAGTCAGAAGCCACGATGATATCAACCTTGAGTCGGACTAGGTCTGCTGCTAGCTCCGGTAGGCGCTGGATATTTCCCTCAGCATATCGGTACTCCAGAACGATATTTTTTCCTTCGATATAGCCGAGGTCGCGGAGCCCTTGCCGAAATACGGCCCAAACCTGCGGGCGATCGGAAGGGTCACGGGCTTCTAAGATCCCTATCCGCGCAATTTTCCCCGGCTGCGGCGCCTCGCCGAGAGAAACAGTCGTCAGAAATAAAGTTGCCAGCACCACAAAAAGTATTTTTCTTCTCATTGGCTTTCTCCGTTTAATATCCTTCCTCTCCCCGTCGGGGAGAGGATAGAGGTGAGGGGGCCGCTACCGAGCCTGTGCCCTCACCCTTGCCCTCTCCCAGTGGGAGAGGGAATTAGAGGAACACAATTCAAGATTAATCTTCTCATGCCTGACGCCTCTCGCCTATTTCATTTGATCACCTTGTCCGCCCGCGCCAAAACCTGCGGCGGTATAGTGAGACCAAGCTGCTTTGCGGTCTGGAGGTTGATCGCCAGTTCTACATTATCGACCGTCTCCACCCGCAGATCACGGGGGTGAGTACCGCTTAGAACTCGCTGAACGTACTTGGCGGAAAGCCGCCCGATCTCATGGTAGCTCTGGCCGTAGCTGGCAAGCGCCCCTTTGGCGACGAGACTTTGCTCGTGGAACATCGTCGGCAATTTCTTGGCCTTTGCTGTGTCGATGATCAGTTGAGCCTGGCTGATGACTTTGGTGTCGGCAGTGTAGAAATAAGCGTCGGCGTCGCTCGGCTTGAGCGCGCCTAAAGCGCTGCGGAGTTCCTCCATGGAAGTCACATGCCGTTCCACGAAATTGATTCTCTGGCGCTTTGCTTCCTCGCGCCCCAACTGGGCCGCCTCCCTGGCGACCTTCTCCCCGGGGTCGTAGAATGTTACCACCGCATGGAGTTTCGGGAGAATTTCTTTCAGGATCTCCAGGCGCTTTCCCGTGAGGTCCCTGACTAGGTACTGGATGCCTGTGAGTCTCCCGCCGGGTTTTGCGAAGCTCTGCACCAATCCACCCGCAACCGGATCGCTTCCCACGCTGAATACTATGGGGAGATCCTTCGCTCCCTGCATCGCCGCCGTCACCACGGGTATAGTCGCCGCGTAGATGAGTTTGACCTTCTCGCGCTCGAATCTCCTAGCAACCTCCTCTGCCTTTTTCTGATCGCCTCCGAGATCGTGGATTTCAAGCACGAATTGTTTCCCCTCCTCAAGCCCCAACTCCTTGAGTCCATCCCGCAAACCGTCAACCATTGTCGAGAACGGACCTCCCAGGTGAATCACACCCACACGATCGCTCTTGGCCTGCTGCGCCTCGGCGATAGCTCCATACCCCACCAGTGCCACTATGATTGCGATAGTCCTAAAAGTGTTTTTCATAGCCCCACCTTACAATTTTAGATTTTCGATTTTAGATTGTCGGAGTTAAACCCAAAAAATCGGGTGCAAAATCATCCACTGTTTTTCCTCAATCCAAAATCCAAAATCGGCAATCCAAAATTCTCTAGCCAAGGAACTTCTTAATCTTCCTCATTAACTCATTCTCATCGATCGGCTTTGGCACGTAATCATCGCAGCCGGCTTGGCGCGCCTGGATCTCGTCGCCAACCATGGCGTGAGAAGTGACGGCGATGATGGGGATATGTTTCAGCTCGCTGTTCGCCTTGATCCTCCTGCTAGCTTCCCAACCGTCCATCACAGGCATTCCCAAGTCCATAAGGATCAGATCCGGCCTTTCCTGCTCAGCCTTCTTCACCCCCTCCTCACCATTGACGGCCACCAATACCTCATATTCGTCGCTCAGAAGTTGGATGAGCAAGTCGCGGTTGAACTCTGCGTCATCCACCACCAGGATCTTTTTCTTTGCCATATCTCCTACCTCCTGCCCCGCCTACCATTTTAGATTTTGGATTGCCGATTTTGGATTAGAAATCGAATTCGGATCCAAAATCAAAAAATTAAAATCCAAAACGAGTCGGGTGTTCATGATTGCGCTCGAAGGGTTTTGATCGAAGCCACTGTCATTGAGATTATCTCGTTAGTCTCTTTTAGTAATTCCATGATTCGGGTCTCGGGTACAACGCCGGAGTCGATAAGGAGTTCGAGCCAGTAAGCAGACTCGTCTGCTTCTTCCTCGACGATGCTCAGTTTGGAGATGACGTCGGCTTTGGATTTTCCCCTGCACGCCGCTCGGTAGTTGGCACCAATCGAGGTGGCGGAACGAAGTAACTGTCGTCCAATTACATCGGCGGTTCTGCTTTTGGGCAGATCTTCGACAAGTTTAATGATGTCTAATGCCAGTTTCTTTGTCCGCTTCTTAAAGAGTTGTTCATTCATGTGTTTTATCAATCCAAAATCCAAAATCTAAAATCCAAAATACTTCAGCCTTTCAGACTGATCGGCATTGTGATCGTGAACTTCGATCCTTTGCCCACTTCGCTCTCAACGCTAATATCGCCGCCCAGAAGGTTGACAAGCCTCTTGACGATAGCCAAGCCGAGGCCGGTGCCGCCATATTTCCTTGTCGTTGACATATCCACCTGGCGGAACTCTTCGAAGATATAATCCAGCGCCTCTTTTTTCATGCCGATCCCGGTGTCGGAGACTACCAGCTTCAGTGATCCGTTCTCCTGCCATGCTGAGATTTTAATCTCACCCTTCTCGGTAAACTTCGCCGCATTGCTGAGAAGATTGAGAACAACCTGCTTGAGTTTGTCTCGATCCGTATTGAGAGTGGGAATGTCCGGGGCGATTTCTTTAATCAAGCGAACCCGGCCATCTCTCAGCATAGGCTCTACGGTTGCTGTTGCCACGTTGATCACCTCATCCACTTTGAAGGTCTGCGCGAAGACCTCCATTCTTCCCGCCTCGATCTTGGCGAGATCCAGCAGGCCATTGATCAGGTTAAGGAGATGCTCGGAGCTGATGAGCACCTTCTGGAGATTTTCTTTTTGGAGATCGGCGATTTGTCCTTCGGTCTTGCGCAAAACCAGGCGAGAGAATCCTATGATGGCGTTCAGGGGCGTTCTTAGCTCGTGACTGACGTTGGCGAGAAATTGCGACTTGTGGCGATTGGCGACTTCAAGCTGCTCATTCTTTTCCTGGATTTCCTGGAACAAGCGGACGTTCTCAATGGCGATCACGGCCTGGTCAGCGAAGGTCTTGAGAAGTGCAATCTGCTTGTCGCTGAAGGGTCGGACTTCGGTGCGGCGGATTACAATCACTCCGATTGGAACCCCTTCGCGCAGCAGAGGTGTCGCCAACACCGTGCGAGTCCCGAAGCGTTGCTGGATGGCCATGTCGCTGGAATATTCGGTTTCTACTTCTGTGGCGAAATCATGGACGTGAATGGTTTTACGATCGATGACGGCTCGGCCAGCTAATCCGCTACGCTCGATCGGTCTTTCTCCTCCAATTGGGCCTGTCGGTAGGTGCCCATAAACGGCTACTCGCCGGAAGACATCACCATCAACACGGTGAATGACAGCGCCGCTTGCATCGCACAGTCGGGCGGCACTTTCAGCTACCGCGTCCAAAACGGGTTGGATATCCGTTGGCGAGCCTGCGATGACGCGCAGGATTTCACCGGTTGCCGTCTGCTGCTCCAAAGACTCGGTGAGCTCGCGGGTTCGCTCCTCCACCTTCCGCTCCAGGCCGGCGTAAGACTCCTGGAGCTGTGAGGTCATCTTGTTAAACTCTTCAGCGAGAATCTCGATCTCGTCGCCGGTCTTGAGTTCAAGGCGATAGTGCAGATCACCGCTGCCGATGCGTTCCACTCCCTCGCGTAATGTGCGGAGAGGACGTACCACCCGGCGCCCCACGAAGAGGCTCGCCAAAAGGGCCATGCCGAGTCCGACCAAGAGCAGGCTGGAAGTGCGCAGGATGGAGGCGTAGAGCGGCTCATACGCCTCTTTCACCGGACGTTCAATGAATACTGCCCAATCAAGGCCAGGAATTAGCGCGTAGGAAGTGAAGACCTTCGTTCCCTGCAGGTTTTCCGCGACCTCTGCTTTAGGTTTGGGCAGGCCTTTGAAAGCCGCTTTGAATTGGCCGAGTTGAGCCGCGCTGCGCCGTTGCAGGACCAAACTGATATCCGGATGGGCGATGAGATCACCGGAGCGGGTTACCAGATAGGCGTAACCGGCTTTTCCAACTTTCATGTTCGAGACGACATCGCCGATATATTTGAGATTGACCTCGGCCTGAAGGACGCCAGTAACGTCGCCGGCAAAGCGCTCGATAGGAACCGCAATAGTCATATAAGGTTCAGAGCCTCGCACGAAGTAGACCGGACCAAAATAGGATTTACCTTGTTTGGCCTGCTGGAAGGCTGCTGAAATAGCAAGATCCTTTTTTGCTTCAGGAAGGACAGTCCGCAAGCGCGATGCCTGCACCCGTATAGTCCCGTCTTCGGCCAGCGCTAACGCCTCTGTAATTGAGGGCTCGATTAAGAGGAGCTTCTCCAGTTCGAACCTGTATTCGGGTGTCAGTCCCTTAGGGGCGATCTCGCGGCTCCTAGTGGCTCCTTTCATGGTTCTCTGGATCTCTTGAATAAAGCGCTCGATCTTGAATGCGGCCCCGGCCGTAACCTCCTGCTGTAGGAGGGCAAGGTGCTCAATGCTCTCTTGATAGCGGAAGTAGATCTCCACCAGGCCGCTGGTGATCAGTCCGCTGCCGATCAACAGCACCGAAATGAAGAAGTAATGGCGCACCAAGCGGCCGCGCCTCTGCCCGCGGAAGATTTGGAGGAAGGGAAGCCCACTAAAATTTTGGATTTTGGATTTTAGATTTTGGATTGAGATCATTTGATTACTCTATCGGCTCTCACCAATACATCCGATGGAATTGTGAGGCCGATCTGCTTAGCGGTCTTCAAGTTGATAATCAGCTCAAACTTTGTTGGTTGCTCCACTGGCAGCTCGGCTGGCTTGGCGCCTTTCAGGATCTGATCCACGTAATAAGCTGCTCGCCGGGATAAATCGGCCAAGTTCACCCCATAGCTCATCAGTCCACCAGCCTCAACAAAGCCGGTCCTATCGTAGATCGCGGGCAGCCGGCTCTTTGCCGCCAATTCCACAATCCGTGATAGGTAACTATTGAACAGGGCGTCCGTCATGACAAAGAGAGCATCTGCGCGTCCCTTGGCTGCAGCTCCAAATGCGCTTTCGAAGTCGTTGGGACTTCGGACCGCCAGGGATTGAAGCGTCATTCCTAAAGCCCGTGCCCCAAGTTCGATCTCTTTCAAACTTGCTCCGTATCCCGGATTATCCGGATTCAACAGGGCGGCCACGCGAATAGTCTTGGGAATGGCTTCCTTGAGCAGTTCCAGCCGCTTCCCGATAAAGTCAGGGGAAAGCCTGGACACCCCTGTCACGTTCCCTCCCGGATACGTAAGGCTGCGAACGAGCCCGGCCCCCACAAGATCGCCAGCGCCCTCCACGACGATCGGAATTGTGCTGGTTGTTTGCTTGGCAGCAACAGCTACCCTAGTGCCGCCCACAACGATGACGTCAACTTTGAGCCGGACCAGCTCGGCCGCGAGGTCGGGTAACCGATCCAGTTTCCCCTCGGCATACCGGTACTCCAGGATGATGTTCTGACCCTCTACGTAGCCAAGCTCACGTAGACCTCGCCGGAGGGCTTGGTCGCGGGACGCGGTCAAAGATGGGGAGCTCGAAACGAGGACACCTATCCTCCAGACTTTCTTGGGCTGCTGCGCCTGAGCCACAACCCCACCGAAGGCGAATGTGAGAACGATAGCGAAGATCCCCACCCATTTTGGATTTTCGATTTTGGATTTCCGATTATCGGAGCAAGAGAAACCAAACCGAATTCGAAATTTCTTGTGCATTTGTTTTTCTCCCTAATCTAAAATCGGCAATCGAAAATCTAAAATTACCGGATGACCTTATCCGCCCGCTTCCCATTTTAGATTTTCGATTTTGGATTTTAGATTGATCAATCATCTGATTACTCTATCTGCTCTAGCCAAGACGTTGGGCGGAATCGTGAGACCGATCTGCTTGGCCGTCTTCAAGTTGATCACCAGCTCAAACTTCATCGGCTGCTCGACCGGCAAATCGGCGGGCTTCGCGCCTTTTAGAATTTTGTCGACGTAAGTAGCGGCGCGACGGAACAAATCAGAGAGGTTCGCGCCGTAATACATCAGGCCGCCGGCGTTCACGGACTCGCTGTCCCCGGACATGGTCGGCAACCGATTTTTCGTCGCAAAGTCAGCGATTCGTCCTGGCAGATTGTTGAAAAGATTGTCAGGCATCACGATCAGAGCACCGGCTTGCTCTTTGATTGCGGCCCGGAACGCGCCCTCCAATTCGTCCGCACTTCGCACCTCCAGAATCTGCAGCCGTATGCCCAAGTGATTGGCCGCCGTTTCCGTCTCCTTCAACGCAAATACGGAGCCTGAATTAGTTGGGTTCCATAGTACGGCTATGCGAGAGATCCGCGGTATCACCTCTTTGAGCAGCTCGACACGTTTCCCCGCTACCTCCTGGTTAAGTGTGGTCAAACCCGTGAGGTTTCCGCCAGGCCGGGCGAGGCTGGCGACGAACCCGGATGCCACCGGATCGAAGGTTACTGGAAAGACTATCGGAATCGTCTTCGTCGCCCGCCTGGCGGCATCGATCGCTTGCGTATTCCCCGCAACGATGACATCGACCTTGAGACTGACCAGCTCGGTTGCCAGTTCTGCGAGACGTTCGACTTTCCCTCCGGCATATCGGTACTCAACGTGAATGTTTTGGCCCTCGACATAACCGAGATTCCGGAGTCCTTGCCGGAATGCGTCGAGGTTGGACGATGTAGGGGAAGAAGACCCCAGCGTTAAATAACCTATGCCGGGCACCTTCGGCGCCTGCTGCGCCTCGACGAATGGAACAATGGACAGTAGAGCAGTAGTCAGTAGGCAGATAACGATTTTTCTGTTCATGACTTTCCCTCTCCTAACTGTCGCCTACCACCTCACGCCTTTCGCCTCACGGCTGTTTTCATTTGATCACCTTGTCCGCCCGCTTCCCATTTTAGATTTTGGATTTTCGATTTTAGATTGCTCGGTCATCGGATTACTCGGTCTGCTCTAGCTAAGACGTTAGGGGGAATCGTGAGACCGATCTGCTTCGCCGCCTTTAAATTGATCACCAGCTCAAACTTCACGGGTTGCTCCACGGGAAGGTCGGCTGGTTTTGTGCCTTTCAGGATTTTGTCGATGTAATATGCGGCGCGCCGGTACATATCAGGGAGGGCCGCCCCATAGAACATGAGGCCGCCGTCGTCCATATACTCCCTGAGTGCGTACATCGCCGGCAACCGGCTCTTGGCTGCGAGACCTACGATCCGTGGCCGCTGACTATTGAACATTCGGTCCGCCAACACGATGAGCGCACCAGCGCGTTCCTTGCTCATCGTGGCGAAGGCGTTATCGAACTCGTTGGGTTCTTGAACTTCCAGGACTCGAAGCTTGACTCCCAATACTCGGGCTGCGGCCTCTAACCCCTTCACCGATGGCCCGGCGTCCGGACCGGCTGGATTCGAGAGGACGGCCACGCGTGTGATTTTGGGGACGGCCTCCTTGAGGAGCTCTAACTGTTTCCCGCTTAACTCTTGGCCGAGGGCGGTTAACCCCGTGATGTTGCCGCCGGGCCGAGCCAGGCTGACGATCAGGCCACTTGTGACGGGGTCTCCGGTTATTACCATAACGATGGGGATCTTATTCGTCGCGTTCTTAGCGGCCAGTGTTCCTGAGGTAGCGCCGCTGACGATGACATCGACCTTCAGGCGCACTAACTCACCAGCGAGTTCGGGGAGTCGATCCAACTTACCCTCTGCATATCGATACTCGATAGCAATGTTCTGGCCCTCGACCCAGTCGAGGTCGCGTAATCCTTGTCGGAACGCCTCATCGATGAGCGAGCTAGCAGAAAGAGTGGTAGGCGATAGACGACCTATCCGCGGGACTTTCTTCGCCTGCTGCGCTTGGGCGGAAAGGCAAAGCGCCAAGAGCATAGCGCCTAGTGCAACACAGAAAATTTTTCTATTCATTGTTTTCCCTCACGCCTATCGCCTTACGCCTACTTAATGACTTTATCCGCCCGGTACAGAACGGACTGCGGAATCGTGAGACCGATCTGCTTGTGCGAAGGCGTTGATGCTCAGAACAAATGCTGAGACCGTAGTCGATAGTAAAAGCACAACAATTCCTTTCATTTGAGTGACCTCCTTTGTTCAAAAGTCGGCTAACATAAAACTAGCGCTGTGCATCCAAAACCTCAGTCTTTTGCGAAGGCCGTTTGCCACGTTCGCTCGCTACCCACAATTGACGTAACTTAACCAAGAGTACTAGGGGGCGAGATTTGTGATCCTTCCCTCGGTCGTCGGCGTAATCGTGCCGAGGCCCCTAATGTGTTCCAGCACCACGTCTGCCATGACCTCTCGGGTCACGCCCTGACCATCCGCCAGCATCGTGTAGTCGTCGCCGCCGGCGTTCACGAAGTCATTCGTTGCCAAGGTGTAGATGGCGCCATCGGGCAGGATCGGACTTCCACCGTCGAGCGTTACCGAAACCAACCGGGAGCCTGCAGGCAGTGATGAGCCGTAAGTGAAGCGGAAGCCAGAGATTTGACCGAAGCGGCCACTATCACTTGGGATCATCGAAACGCTGTTTTCAAGCATTGCGTAGAGCGTGGCGCCGGTCACGGTGCGCGTTACTACCGAGTTGCCAAACGGCAGCACAGCGAAGAGGTCACCTACCACCAAATCAAACGGCGGGCCGGGCGCATAGCCGGGCGTTGTCCGACGCAGCGTGTGATCGGCCGGCATGTAGCTGGAGGGCAACGGGGCGCGAATGCCGCCGCCGTTCGTGAATCCGAGCTGTGCGCCGTAGCGCAGACGAATAGAGTCAGCGATCAAGTTACCAAGGGCGGTTTCCTGCACGCGCTCTATGCGGGGTCCGCCTGGCTGGAGTCGGCCCTGCGGGAACACGTCAGTGGCGATGCCAATAACGCCGTCGAAGACTTCGGACAGGGCTGCCCGGAAGGGGGCTAGCATGTCGACAATCGCTGGGTCTGGGGTTACGGCATTGCTCAATGGCGTCACGAACTCTACCGAACGATCGATGACGCGTCCGTTCCGCGGATCGACGCTCAAGCTCACCTTCGTGTAGGTTAAACCTTTGCTGCGATTCTCGACCACAAGGGCATTGTTAATGACCCCGCTGAACTGCACGTCGGTGTGGTCGCCGAAGATGATGTGGAAGCCTGTCACGTTGTTGGCAAAGTTGATCAGTGGGCCGGCCGGGGCGCCGGTATCAGGATCAGTGCCGGTGACGCCTAGGTGGGTGATCGCCACAAAAACACTTGCGCCGGCCCGTCTGGCGGCAGCCCTAGCTTTTTTTGCAGCCCGGATCGGGTCGGTAACCTCGATGGTGCCGAAGTTGCCTGGGAAGACCAGCGTTGGCGCCTCGGGATTCGTAATGCCAATGACGGCCACCTTCACTCCGCCGACGTCGAAGATCTTGAACGGCTCCACGCCGGCCAGATTTTCCTCGACATTCTTCAGGTTCGCCGAGACGTACGAGAACGGTTTGCCCGGCTGGTCTATTCCGCTCGCCCCGGCCAGGTCAATCATGCTTTGGAGGTGCGTGATGCCGCGGTCGAAGTTATGATTGCCGAATGTATCGACGTCAAAGCCCATCATCCGCATTGCCAGGATGGCAGGCTCTTCGTTAAAAAAGTTCGAGAGCGGTGGCGAGGCGCCGAACGCATCGCCTGCGGTCAGGGTGAGCGAGTTCGGGTTCGCCAGCCGGTCGGCCTGCCAGTAGGCCGAGAGCACGGCGGCGCCCCCAAAGTCGCCCACGTCGGGAACTGACAGCGGGTCAAGCTGGGCGTGCCAGTCGGAAACGGATAGGAACTGGATGTCAACGCGCTGCCGACGTTCAGCTGCGTGAGACGCAACAGCGGATACGAGCGTGAGCAGGGCAGCAAAGCCCATCACTAGGATCGCACCCAAGCGCGGTAGGACGATAGGAGTTATAGCCCTTTTCCGTGATAACAGTGAAACGTCTCTCCAGTGAGCATGAAAAAAAATTTTAATGTATTTCATCTTTCTCCTCCTCGTATACTATTTACCGCCTTTACCCCTATGGACATTTTTTCTTCCCTGTTTTTGGGCACCTGCTTAATCCAGATCGGAAGCAGTATGCCAATCCTGAATAATGTACATCGACTTAAACTAAGCTACGGAACTACTTTGGGTTCGCCACGCCCTGCAGCTAGGCCTCCATCAGTTAGTGCAGCGTGTAGAGGGAAAGCGTCATCACCTCCAGAAGACGTCCCTTGCCACGCGCTGTGCACGAAGCGCTTGTACGAATTAAGCAGCTTCGGCAGTAAATGCTCAGTCTCCACCGCGAGACTGCTCACGTCGCAGGTCAGCCCTCTGGCGTAGGATCTCCTCTTTTCCCAGAGGATCATGGTCGCAAGGTCCATAGAAGTCGATAATATCACCGTCACTTGCATCCTTAAGGACCGGACGATCCCCATATAGAGTCTCCTCACGAATCGCCGGGAACTTCATGTGGCAGTAATTACCTGACGCTGCTTCGACCTTGGTGATGACACCTTCAGCTCCCCATACAGGCGCGACGTTCAACGGCAAAGTCCCGGCTAAAAGCAGGATAGATAAAAGTACCTCGATGCTCTTCATCTTTCTCCTCCTTTCAGCCTATTATGCCTATGATCCTCTTTTCTTCCGTGTCCTAGGCACTCGCTCAGTTAACTCCGTAATCCCTGTGACAATCGGTAAGATCGATGTCGCATTAGAGTAATATCATGAACTCCTCCAGGTTCAGGGCGCCCTGTAAGCCCTGTAAGAGGACTTCCACCATGTAATGCAGCATGTAGAGGTAAAGCGCAATCGTCCCAGGGGCATAGAGAAGTGCGCCTAGGGTCGCAAACAGCAGCGCTATTTTTGCTTTCATAACAGACCTCCATTTGGTTTTGTTCAGCACTCGACCCATTCAGAGCGCAAGCGCTGTGCCAATCTGGAGGATGGAAGCTGACGTAAAGTAAGGTGTTGAACTTACGGAAGAATCTCTAGTGAGGGGTCTTCAATGGGGCCTGCGAGGGAAGAAGAGAGGAAGCATTTATGCTACACCCCGAAGCAAAAATGCTTCATTCGATTCCCAGCGACTTAATCAGCTTTAATTTGATCTTCACGATATTAAAGGGTGCCACAGGGCAGGCGAAGCCTTTCAGATACATCTCTTCCAGGGGTTCGGCCTCGACAAAATCTTCGATTTTGCTTAGCGTCTTCCGATTCGTAAGGATCTGACCACCCTTCGCCTTCGAGCAGAGGCGGGCGGCGAGGTTGATTACATTGCCTACTGCTCCGTAGTCCATCCGACCCTCAAAACCGATATTGCCAAGAGTCGCATAGCCATTCGCCAAACCAACTCCTAAATCCAGGTCGTAGCCTTTTTTGAGCCAGCCTGGGCGCAGCTCTTTCACCCTATCACGCATCTCCAAAGCCATGCGGACTGCCTTTTCCGTGTGGTCCTCGCACGGTATAGGGTCATTGAAGAAGACCATCATTCCATCTCCTGCAAAACGCTCCAGAGTCCCCGCAAATTTGAAGATGAGCCTGCCCATTTCTGCGTGATAACTTCGCAGCAGCTCCATCACCTCCTCAGGCTCGGCACTATCCGAGAAGGCGCTAAAACCGCGTAGATCCAGGAAGACGACAGTGATCTCACGCCGATGGCTTTTAAACGGGTTATCGTCCTCGCTCTTGAGGATAGTCTCGGCTACTTGAGGCGCGAGGTAGCGCTTCAGGCGGCTCATGCGTTCGATCTCAACCACTTGCTGCTTGACCTTATCTGTCAACGTACGAGCCCATTCTTCTAAGGACTGTAAAGGTTTCACTGGCTGGTTATCTGCTCCTACCTCTAAGGCTCTCACCTTCTCCTCCCTGATCTTTCAGTGCTTGCTCCGATACAGCAAGCGATGTGCCAATGCGGAAGGTCGACGACGAGCTGAAGTAAGTTATCGTATTGGCAGGAGAGTTATTGGCGGTCGAGGTAGATCGGGACTGCGAGGAAGGGGAAGAGCGTATGTTTAAGGATACGGTTAAGTGTAAAAAATCATTCAGCCGATTCCGAGGGATTTTATCAGCCTCAACAGGTGAGTTTTGTGAAGACCCAGGATCTTAGCCGCGACGGTGCGATTCCCCTGGGCCTGAGCCAAAGCCCTCACGATTAACTCCCTTTTGGTGGCATCCATGGCCTCGTGATACGACAAACTTTCAGGAGGAGCGTTTGACTGTGCTCCGGTGAGTCGGGGGGGCAGATCTTGGAGGCTGACCTTTGGACCTTGGCCCAAGACGACGGCCCGCTCGATCACGTTGGCCAGCTCACGTACATTCCCCGGCCAGTCATAAGCTAGGAGTTTTTCCTGAGCTTCCCGGGTTATCTCGATAAAGTCCTTTTTTGTCTCTAATGCAAATCGCTGCATGAAAAAGTGGGCCAGGGCAGGAATGTCTTCCTTTCTCTCTCTTAGGGGCGGGAGGGTAATAGGAACCACGTTGAGACGATGGTAAAGATCTTCCCGGAAGCGGCCCTCTTTGATTGCTCCATCCAAGTCACGATTTGTGGCGGCAATGATTCTTACATCTACACGTACGGGTTTAGTCCCACCCACTCGTTCGAACTCCCGCTCTTGGAGAAATCTCAGCAGTTTGGTTTGAAGCTCCGACGAGATATCTCCAACCTCATCTAAGAAGACTGTGCCACTATCGGCCAACTCCATCTTTCCCTTTTTAAGCTGATGGGCTCCGGTGAAGGCCCCCTTTTCATGGCCGAATAGCTCGCTCTCCAAGAGTTCTTTGGACAGGGCAACACAGTTGATAGCAATAAAAGGCTCGGCTTTCCTCTCGCTCCAATTATGGATGGCACGGGCAAAGAGCTCTTTGCCGGTTCCGCTTTCGCCGAGAAGTAGGACGGTGGATTTGCTGGCCGACGCCTTCTTAGCAAAATCTATAGCCTGATTCATGTGGGCGCTCTTCCCCGCGATCAGTCGATAGCGCTCTTCTATCTCTTGCGAGAGGACCTCTACTTCCCTCTTAAGTTTTTCGCGCTCGAGGGCCTTGTGCACAATGAGAGCAAGATGGTCCGGCTCAAAAGGCTTGGGGATAAAATCAAAGGCCCCTTCCTTTATGGCTTGGACTGCACGTTCGATAGTGCCGTGAGCTGTGATCATGACCACTAGGACATCGTTTCCCCCCTTTCGGATCTCTTTCAAGACCTCAATGCCATTCATATCAGGCATCATGTAGTCTAGGAGAACGAGATCCGGTTGGGAGGATTCGACTTTTGCGAGAGCTTCCGTTCCATTATTAGCTCTTTCGATAGTGTAGCCTCGATCATTCAGCTCCTGCTCTAGAAGATCCAGGTTGAACGGTTCGTCGTCTACGATGAGAATTTTGTTTGACATCGTCCTATTTTGGATTTTGGATTTTAGATTTTGGATTATTCTCACCCCGCGCACAAAGCGTCTTAGTCGAGGCCACCGTCATAGCGAGATCCTTTTCATCGCTGCTTGGAGACGAGGGTTTGCCGCAGGGGCAGGGTGAAACAAAACTGGCTGCCCTGAGGAGAATTGGGCTCGATCCAAAAACGTCCTGCGTGAAGTTGGACAAACTCTTTTACGACTTTAAGTCCGATACCAAAACTGTCGCCCCCGCCCTCAGCAGCTTTCTTGGTGGACGACGGGCTCTCTTGCATAATCATAGCAATCTGGTCTGCAGAGATGCCAGGGCCCTCATCAATGACACGGATAGTGATCTGGCCATTTCCACAAGAGGTCTTTAAGGTGATCTTTCCTCCAGGGGGAGAAAATCTGGTAGCGTTGGCTAAGAGATTTTGGATGATTCTCATGACTTTGACTCGGTCGGCCTCAAGAGTCAGTTCCTGGTCTACGCAGTCTTTTACGATGGTTAGCTCTTTCTTCTTGGTTTGGTAATGAAAATCTTGACAGATTTCGTCCAGCAGAGGGACGAGAGGGATCGTGCTCGGGGTTAACTCCACTTTCCCTGATTTCAAGCGGTGGGTCTCCAGAATGTTGTTGATCAGCAGGTTCATCTCCCCGGCTCCTCGCGATAGGACATCGAGATACTCCCGCCTAACAGGGTCTTCTGAAAATTTCGGATCTTCCTGGAGTATAGAGGTCATTCCCATCAGGTTTGTCAGGGGGACCCTGAGATCGTGAGAGAGTTTGGGGATCAGCGCCGCCTCGAAATCGCGGTCTTTTTGGAGCTGGTCCAGGAGCAGCTCCTTCTCTTTAGCCCAGAATCGGATTCCCAATGCGAACAGCCCGGCACCCAATGTCTGCGAAAACTTTTCAATGAACACGTCTTCCCAGCGTGGCTGGATGAAAAAATCGTCATACACATCGGCGAAGTTTCCGACTAGCAAGAGGAGAGAGCCAAGGCACAACGTTTTGGCCGATTTCCAGTGAGGCAGGATTGCGAAAGTCCAGAAAAAAGTAAACAGGAAGAGAAGTCCCTCAAAAACAATGGGCCCCCAGTTCATTCTTTCCATCCGCCCTGGAGAGACCCAGGAGAAAAAAAAGCCTAGGGCCGCTAAACCGACGATCAGCCCTAAAAAGATAGGAAGTTGTTTTTTTTCCATTGCTTGTATGGTCTCAATCTTTTGCAGTCATCATCACTTTACATCCCGAATCCGCACCATCTTTTCAACATCCTCACACGAGGCCAAAGAGTACCAGATAATGAGCTGTCATCTCAACCTGAGATCAGGCCTAAGAGAGGGGGTAGCAAAATTGCCTTCGAAGATGGTAAAACCCCCGTGGAACTAAAAATAATACGGGAGGGGAGAAACCTTGGCAAAGCAGTCCGATGCAAGTAGGAATGGCAAGGAGCAGGATATTTTCCTCAAAGCGCCTCCTCAGCTAAAAAGAGGCGCGCGCTTTTATCTGCTACTGGTCATCTTTTTTCTGGTCCTATGGTGGTCTTTCCAAGGCGCCAAGATCAGGCCAGGAGAACTGGTCCAAGGGATATCTCAAATCTTTGTTACCTTAGGGCGCATGCTGCCGCCGGATTTCTCCAAGGTAACCGATGCCAAGAGCTATTTCTTCCCAGAGAACCTCTCCGTTACCACGTTACTGCTACCCCTTCCCGTTTCCGAAGAACAGGCAAGAATCAAACAGAGATGGTGGGACAATACCTTCCCCCAGACGATTGTCGGGGCGACCATTGAGACCATCCAAATGGCACTGGCCGGCACCTTCCTGGCGCTCTTGGTGGCCTTTCCCGTCGGATTCTTGGCAGCGCGGAACATGGCTCCCCATCCCGCCGTTTATCACGTCACGCGTACCGTCTTGAATTTCCTGCGCACGATTCCCGATCTTGCCCTTGGGCTCCTGTTTGTGGCTGCGGTCGGACTTGGCGCCTTTGCTGGCACGCTGGCCCTCTTCATTCACACAGCCACGGTGCTGGGAAAACTCCTCTCGGAATCTGTCGAGAACATCGACGAGGGCGTGGTAGAGGCGATCCGCGCGACGGGAGCAAGTTACACTCAGATCCTCACCTTCGCCGTGCTTCCCCAAGTGCTGCCGGATCTGATCTCTTTCACTCTCTACCGATTCGAGACCAATATCCGGGCGGCCTCCGTTCTGGGTTTGATTGGCGCCGGAGGCATCGGTTACCTGATGAATACCAGCTTCAGGACTTTTCAATACCAGGAGGCGGCTGCCATCGTGCTTGTCCTGATTGTGTTGGTCATGGTAGTAGACTACGCAAGCTCTCGCCTGCGAAGACTCGTTGTGTGAGTCTTCGATTTTTTAGAAAGGAAAACAGCAATGGAACTAAAAGTGGTGGGACGACCGATGGGGAGAATTGAAGGGCCGGAAAAGGTTGCCGGGCAGACTCTCTATACGGCCGATGTTCGGCTGCCCGGGATGATCTGGGGAAAGTGTCTCCGAAGTCCCCTGGCACATGCCAAGATTCGACGGGTGGACACCGGCAGGGCAAAAAAACTAAAGAGAGTCCTGGCGGTCCTTACAGGAGAGGAGCTGCCGCCTCTCCGTGTGGGGTTGAGCCTCCAGGACATTCCAATCCTGGCCCAGGGCAAGGTCCGCTTCGCGGGAGAGAAGGTGGCAGCGGTTGCGGCTGAGGATTTGGATGCGGCCGAAGAGGCCCTTTCTCTCATCGAGGTGGACTATGAGGAGTTGCCATCGGTATTTGATCCCAGAAAGGCGATGAAGTCTGATGCCCCTCTAATCCATGAGGAGCTGGGTTCTTATAAGGGATTTCATCACCCGCCGGAAAGTATCCCTAATGTTTTTGCTTTGCAGGTTTGGTCCGCAGGTGACCTCGCTTTAGGCTTTAGAGAAGCGGATGTGGTTTTGGAACACACCTTTCGCACTCAACTCGCCCATCAGGCCTATATCGAACCCCATGCCTGCGTGGTGGCCGTGGACAACTCTGATCGCGTCGAGATCTGGGCTTCCTGCAAGGCCCCTTTCCGCCTCAAGGAGCAGCTCGCGAAGCAGTTGAATCTCCCTAAGGATCATATTCGGGTCCATATCGTTGCTGTGGGCGGTGACTTCGGCGGCAAAGGCTCCCTGATGGATATCCCCATCTGTTATCAGCTCGCCAAAGTAACCGGGCGCCCAGTGAAGATGGTCATGACCTATGCCGAGGAGTTAACCGCGGGCGATCCGCGTCATCCGTCCCTGGTGAGACTCAAGAGCGGAGTTAAAAGAGACGGCACGCTTGTGGCGCGCGAGGCGGAGGTGATTTTCAACAGCGGCGCCTACGCGGCGTTTAAGCCTGGGGAGATACCCAACCTAGGCGGCGCCACGCATACGACAGGGGTCTACAGGATCCCAAATTATGCGGTCCGCTCCTACGGGATTTACACCAACAACGTCCCTTGCGGTTACTATCGCGCTCCCGGTCAGCCCCAGGTGGTCTTTGCGGTCGAATCTCATACGGACCTGATCGCCAAGGCGATTGGAATGGACCCTCTGGAGTTGCGCCTCAAAAATCTGCTTCAGGACAGCGACAAATTGCCCGGTGGTAGAGGCGTTGAGAGAGTGCGCTGCCGCGAGACCTTGGAAGCGGCGGCTAAAAAGGCAGGTTGGGGAAAAGCCAAGGTCGGGAAAAATGTCGGCCGTGGAATCGGGATCTCATTCCGCCATGTAGGCGGCTCGGGGGAGGCGAATGCGGAAATCTCGGCCTCGCCCGACGGCAAGGTCACCATTCTCACCGCTGTGCCGGATACGGGAACCGGGACGCACACTCTTCTTAGACAGATCGCAGCAGAGGTGCTGACGATTCCTCCCGGTGATGTCCGGGCCGAGATCGGAGACACTGAGACCTTTGCAACCGATGCTGCGCCCGGAGGAAGCAAGATTACCAGCATGAGTGGACAGGCGGTGCTGGAGGCCGCTCAAGAGATGCGGGAGAGGATGAAAGCCATGGCGGCTTCACTTTTGAATTGCAGCGCTAGTGATGTGAAGCTGGAAAAGGGCCGCTTCATGACGGCGGGCGGAGCTAAGAAGGCGCTCTCTTTTGCGGAGGTCGCCAGCCAAGGCGCGAAGCGGAATGGAGATTTACGGATTCGCAAGACCTTTCAGATGAAGAGTCGTTCGCCCGTTGCTGCCTTCGTGGCTCAGATCGCTGAGGTCGAGGTGGATAGAGAGACAGGGTTCCTTAGGGTGAGACGGATCGTTACGGCCCATGATGTAGGAACGGTGATTAACCCGCTCACGCATCAAGGGCAGATCGACGGAGGCGTCATCCAGGGTCTGGGCTATGCCACTATGGAGGAGGTGGTAGCCGAAGATGGCAAAGTCGTGACGCTTAATCTCGGTGATTACCGGATCCCCTGCGTTAGAGATATCCCGGAATTAAAGACGGTTCTGGTCGAGGGCCCATCTGGCCCTGGTCCCTTTGCAGCAAAGCATATCGGCGAAAACGGCATCGTGGCGACTGCGGCTGCCATCGCTAATGCCCTTGATGATGCGGTGGGTATCAGGATCTTCGATCTCCCGCTGACGGCGGAGAAGATCTACTTCGCGCTCAAGTCGTCGCGCTCGGCCGCTTGATCTTTCCCTGCCCATTTCTCATAGACATTTTTCGACGTTGTGGTAATCTCTCGCGTGGGAGAAAATTAATTCCATGATTCGCGTAGTAGCTCTGGTGGCGAAGTATGAAGAGCCGAAGGCGGCTGAGATGGTGAGTTGGCTTGTCCCATGGCTCAAGGAGAAGGGAAAACAGGTCTTGGTCGAGGCGGGTATGGCGCGAGCGGGCGGGAGGAGCTGCAGCAAAAAAGAGATGGCCAAAAAGGCCGACCTGATCGTGGTCTTGGGAGGAGACGGGACCCTTCTCAGCATAGCCCGGTTGGTGGAGCGCCCGGGCGTTCCCATTCTCGGAGTGAATCTTGGAGGATTGGGTTTTATCACTGAGGTGGCAGTCGAGGAGCTGGAATCGGTCGTTGCCAGAACCCTCGCGGGAGATTTCTCCGTCGAGAAGAGGATGACGCTGGAGATTCAAGTTCACGGCAGGAGAGGGAGGACGAAAAGATTTCGCGTCTTGAATGACGCGGTGATTACCAAGGGGGCGCGCGCCAGGATCATCGATCTCGAGACTTACGTCGGAAAGGAGTACCTCTGCACCTACAGGGCGGATGGGCTGATTATCTCCACGCCTACGGGCTCGACGGCCTATTCCCTGGCCGCCGGCGGACCGATCCTTTATCCCTCTTTGGGAGCGATTGTCCTGTCCCCTATCTGTCCCCATACTCTGACCAACCGGCCCATCGTCGTCTCCAGTAAATCCACCATACGCGTAAGCCTGCGCTCCTCTGGGGGCACAGTTATTTTGAGTCCAGACGGACAGCAGGGAGTGCTCTTGAACAACGGTGATGTGGTCGAGGCCCGGGATTACAGAGTTCCGGTCTCGCTGGTGAAGGTGCCCTCTCGAGGCTACTTTGAGATCCTGCGCAACAAGCTCAAATGGGGAGAGAGGTAGACGCGTTCCGAGATGCTGCGAGAATTGCGGATCAAAAATTTTGCCGTGATCGATGAGGTGGCGCTAGATTTAGGGCCTGGACTCAATGTGCTGACCGGCGAGACCGGCGCCGGAAAAACCATTGTCTTAAATGCTCTCGGTCTCATCTCCGGTGGCAGGGTTTCCTCGGATATCATTCGGCAGGGGGAGGACGAAGCAAGCGTTGAGGCCTTGTTTGGGGCATTGCCGGAAGCGCTCCGATATAAGCTCCAAGAGGGGGGATACGGGAATGAGGACGAGCTGGTGATCAAGAGGATTGTCAGTCGATCGGGGAAAAACCGCATCTACCTTAATGGCAGTCTTTGCCCCTTGGGGTTTTTGTCCGAGGTCGGGGGCTACTTGATCCACATCTACGGGCAGCATGAACATCAGGCACTGCTTAAACCTGAAACTCATCTCAAATTGCTCGATGCTTACGGCGGGCTGGAAGAAAAGTCAGAGGAGATGAAGGAGCACCACCGCTCTCTTAGCCTTGCCTGGGACTCTTTAAGGCAGGCGAGAGAGCTTCTTGAGAGACGGAAAAAAGAGGAGGAGCTTCTGCGCGCGCAGGCCCAGGAGATTTCCCAGGCCAAGCTGCAGAGCGGCGAAGAGGAAGAGCTAAAGGCGAGGAAGAATATCCTGATCCATGCGGAGAAGCTCTACCAGGGTTGTAAGGAAGGGGAGGAGGTCCTCTACGAGGGAGAGGATGCCCTGGTGGGCCGGCTGGGGAGATATGTGCTCCGACTTCGGGAACTGGCGAATATCGATGAGGGGCTGAACGACGCCGTCGAACTCCTCAACTCTTCTCAGGCTCAATTACAGGAGGCGACGACGGTTCTCAGGCGCTATACCGGCAAGGTCCAATTCGAGCCAGAAGCGCTCGAGCAATTGGAAGACAGGCTCGCCGAGATAAGCCGGCTTAGGCGCAAGTACAACGGTACCATCGAAGATATCCTGAAAATCAAAGAGAAGCTTGCGGAAGAGCTGGCAGCTCTTGACCGCGGCGCAGAGGAGATTCCGAGTCTTGAGAAAGCATTCGAGGAAGCACGCCGCTCCGTCTGGCAGGAAGCGGAAGCCCTCTCACGAGAGCGCAAGCGGGTGGCCAAGCAATTCAAGAAGGAGCTGGAGAAAGAGGTGGGAGATTTAGGGATGCCGGGGACCATCTTCGAGGCCCGCTTCCTTGAGCAGGAGGAAGGAGAAGATAGCCCTCCGTTTTTGATGGGTGGGAAGAGGCTTACGCAGCAGGGGATGGATCAGGTCGAGTTTTATTTTTCTCCGAATCCTGGTGAGGTCATAAAGCCTTTAGCTAAGATCGCCTCGGGAGGTGAACTCTCCCGTCTCATGCTGGCGATCAAGTCTTTGGTCCTGACCCAAGGGGATATCCCGACGCTGCTCTTCGATGAGGTGGATGCCGGCATCGGTGGCAGAGTGGCCGAGATCGTCGGCAAAAAGCTTAAGAGAGTAGCTGCATCTCATCAGGTGCTCTGCGTGACCCACCTGCCGCAGATCGCGGCCCTGGCCGACTCCCATTATGTAGTGCAGAAGGAAGTCGTGAAGGGGAGAACGTTCACTGAGGTTAAGAAACTCAACGACAAGGAGAGAGTTGAAGAGGTGGCTCGTATGCTCGGCGGGGTGAAGATTACGGAAAAGACCAAGCGGCACGCGGAGGAGATGGTTAAAGGGCAGGGATGAAGGCGGCAGAAGGCAATAGGCAGTAGGCAGAAAGCTGATCGCGATGGTCAGAAGACAACTATTTGACTTTTAGGAGTCGTTCCGAGATATTAACAGAAATCGAAGGCTGAGTTAGCTATTTTTTCTCCTTCATCCCTCATCCTTGGCTTACCGTGGGGCCGTAGCTCAGTTGGGAGAGCGCTTGAATGGCATTCAAGAGGTCGGGGGTTCGACTCCCCTCGGCTCCACCAGAAAATCAATAACTTGGACGCCATGCAAATTCTCTCTGTCCGCAAATTGTCCGTGTTTTGTCCGTGTTCTCTCACTGATTAGCCCTTAAAGCGATTACTTTCGGCTCATCCTGGCTCTCAAGGTGTGCCTGGAGCTTTTCTGTGGCTTCCCGGAGGTCCTTTTCATCCACAATCCGATAACGCCTATACATGCTCCGGGTCTTGTGGCCCGTAATCTCCATTGCGACCGCTTCAGGGACACCGGCCCTTGATAAGTTGCGAGCTGCGCACCTTCTCAGATCATGGACTAAGGTTCCTTCAAGTCCGCTTTTCTTGCATGCTGTTTTCCACGCCTTCTTGAATTCGCCAAGCTTCCGGCCCTCATGGTGAAAAACAGAAGGGCAATCCAAGCGGCGCTCTCTTGCTCTGTCCTGGATGATCTCCCACAGCCTGCCGGTAAGCGGTAGGACGCGAGCCTCTTTGTTCTTTGAGTTCTCAATCCTAAGCCTCACGACTTTTCCGGTTAGGTCAACATCTCGCCACTCAAGCTTGAGAGCTTCACCTTTGCGCCAGCCAGAGAGATACAAGAATTCAGCCAGCGGTCTTAGATGATCGGGGAGGTTGCCCAGGAGAGTGAGAAAATCGCCATGCTCAAGGAAGCCCTGCCGGACGTTGTTTTCCTCAAGCATCTGAAACCTCGGCTTACGCGAAAGCTTCCCTGCGTTCAGAGCCAGAGACAGCATCCGCCCAAGAATCGCCACTTCCCGGTTGACGGTTGCGTTGGATGCTTCTTCCTCGATCCTATGGCTTTGGTACGCTCTCACTCTGTCCGGGGTTATGTCTATCGCCCGGTCAAGACCAAAGAAACCTCTCAGGTGAGGCATGTAATAATGGACCGTTTTCAAAGACCGCTTCCCGTTAACCTGATAGTCGTTAAGCAGATCCTTGACCAGATCCTCGAAAGTGACTCTCTCCTCATCGGGAATAAATCTACCTGCGTTGATTTCTCCCAGGCGCTTCTTTAAGAGCTTCCTTGCTTGTGCCTCGCTCTCTGAGTGAGAACTCTCTCTGATTTCTGTCCCTCGATGATAGAAAGCGATCCACCAGACGGGGCTTCGCTTAAAAACTCTTCCTACACCTCTCATTTTTTGCTCCCTCCTTTTTTGGTTTCCTTGAGCAGGAGGTACTTCACGGCAAGCTCGGTTGTGCGGATTATCGGAAATTCCCCCCTTTCCATCCGTGCGACGCTGTTCTTGTGGACGCCAAGCGCCTCCCCAAGCTCTTTCTGCGTCATCTTCAACCGTAGCCTTGCCCGCTTCAGCTCCTTGCCTGTCATGGTATCCAATGCGTATATCATCGGCGTGTCCATGTCAAGAGAAAAGTGAGGGTTAGGAGATTTTTCTTGTGGCAAGGTACTTCTGGATGCCCTGGTAAGAGAAGCGGAGATTCTTAGGTCCGAGCTTTCGTGTGAAGGGAAGCTTTTGGGCGTGGCGGTAAAGCCAATAGCGGGACATGCCGAGAAGCCTGGACGCCTCCTCCGCATCCATGAGGCGATCCTCTTCTCTGTGGCCGTTTAAAAGGCCGATCTCCTCCCGGATGATTCGCCTTAGAAGCCCCTCAAGGACAGCCTCTAGCGTGTTGGCCGTCTCGCTCATGGCTGAACCTTTTGTCCGTCCTCATCTCTAACTACCGTTTTCTGCTCCGCGTGACCCAGCAACCACATATCGATCAATCCCCGGGAAGTAACGACCATTGGGCCGCCTAGTCGCGTAACTGGAAATCCCCAGTGCTTCGCGTAATGTTTCACAGAACGTACCGAAACTCCCATTTCCTCCGCAATTCGTGCATATCCCCAGATTAGATACTTTGCCTTTCTTCGCAGTTCTTGCCTTGGCCTACGGGCACTATACGGCGGTCCTGTATTAGGGTGCACTACTTCGCCCCCTTCTGCCCAGATTCGCTAGCCACGCCTTTAGGCAGCTAAGCTTCGGGTCGTGGATCTGCTTACAGGTAGGGCAGGGGGGCCATTGGGTGGTCATGCGCTGCTCCTTTTCCTTGTTTGTAGCCATCGGTCCTCCCACTCTCGAAGACCCCTCAGGTGACCTAACACCCTGTCCCGGTCCAGTTCGATCCCCAATATGCACCTCCAGACTGCTAGGACGGCCGTAACCTCGTCCGGTTGGTGTTCGGCAAGGACGGCGACGGCCAGGGCCTCAGGGGTTACGGGCAGAGGTTCTGGGTCGGGCTCCAGCTCCTCAACGTGCTTGTCCACCCCGTGGCTCTGCTCTAAAAAATTTCCGCTCTTGAGCATAGCCAATGCCCGCTTAACGATCTCTTTCTCTTCTTCCTCTGTCCTTAACTAGCTATTCCCCGCGGTCTTGCCGCGGGGACACCGGCTCACCTAAGATGGGTGGATGGGTGAAGGTGTTGTTAAGAAAGGAAGCCATTGTGCGTGGCAGATACACTACCACATCGTATTTCCGG
>Ga0209824_10000291_pt1 | contig 33745 bp, 29 predicted proteins | sample VDWuncwatermetaG_FD_184124 | JGI IMG/M metagenome (GOLD analysis project Ga0209824, IMG submission 184124) | Wastewater microbial communities from Netherlands to study Microbial Dark Matter (Phase II) - VDW unchlorinated drinking water (SPAdes)... ...
TACTCATAGCCTGCATATATCACGGCTTAAACGGCATCTATTTTATAAGCATTGATTTTAACCCTAATAAAGTAATTGCGAGAGCCCTGTTGTTTTTTCTCTGGTTCTTTGGAATCATGCTAACTATATACGGGACTCTTGTCCTCTGGAGATTTGTCAGATGAAATATCTGAAAGACTTTATATTAAACAAACACCCTGGCCAGACAGCCTTTGGCCTGCACAGGATAAGCGGCATAGCCTTAGCGCTCTACCTCCTTTTGCACATAATGCTGCACAGCACAGCGCTTATATTTGGAAATGAGGCATACAACAACCTTGCAAAGAGGATGGACAATCCACTGGCACATCTCTTAGAGCTTTTCATAATAGTAATTGCATCCTTTCATCTGTTAAATGGATTAAGATTGATTCTGATAGACATCCTTCTTCTCACAAGATTTCAAGAGAAATTATTTTTTGTTGTAAAGTTTGCAACTGCCTTTATTGGCATATATGGTTTATCAATCTATTTTGAGAGGCTCTTTTAATGTATAGTTTTGATGCAGTGATTGTTGGAGGCGGACTTGCAGGACTTCGGGCTGCCTATGAGCTTACTAAAAATAAGATAAAGACTGCTATCATATCAAAGGTCTATCCAATACGCTCCCACTCTATTGCAGCACAGGGCGGTGTAAATGCCCCTCTTAACAATATTGAAAGAGCAGTATCAGATAACTGGGAAAATCATGCACAGGATACCATAAAAGGCAGCGACTATCTTGGCGATCAGGATGCTATTATTAAGATGTGCAAAGAGGCGACAAGCAGAATCTACGAAATTGAGCATTGGGGCTGTCCTTTTAGCAGGACAGATGACGGAAGGATTAGCCAGAGGCCATTCGGCGGACAAGGCTTTCCAAGAACAGCATACGCAGCAGATAGAACTGGCCATGCAATGCTGCATACGCTCTTTGAGCAGATAATTAGAATTAATGAACAAAATAATTGCCTGACCTTTTTTGACGAATGGTTTGTAACAAGGCTGATTGTTGAAGATAAATTAGTTAGAGGGCTTATTGCCCTTGATTTAAAAGCAGGGGATTTACATGCCTTTAAAACAGATGCAGTAATAATTGCTACAGGAGGCGCCGGAAGGCTCTATGGCAAATCAACCAATGCCTTAATTAACACTGGAACAGGCATGGCAATTTCCTATTGGGCAGGCGCTGATTTAAAGGATATGGAATTTATCCAGTTTCATCCAACAACACTTTACGGCACGAATATATTGGTTACTGAAGGCGCAAGGGGTGAAGGGGCGTATTTGTTGAATAGTCATGGAGAGAGATTCCTATCAAACTATGAGGATTCAAAGAAGTCAATGGAGATTGCGCCGAGGGATATTGTCTCAAGGAATATGATAAAGGAGATTAAAAAGGGTAATGCTATTAATGGCCAGTATCTCCTTCTTGATTTAAGACATATTGGTAAAAAGGCGATAATGGAAAGGCTGCCCGGCGTTGTAGAGCTTGCAGGGAAATTTGCAGGGATAAATGCAATTACAGAACAAATACCTGTTGAGCCCGGACAGCATTATACAATGGGAGGAATTGATACAGATGCTGATTGCAGGACAAAAATAGACGGCTTTTATGCTGCTGGCGAGGCAGCTTGTGTAAGCGTGCATGGCGCAAACAGACTTGGCGGCAACTCGCTTTTAGAAACCATTGTATTTGGCGCAATAGCAGGAGAAAACACAGTAAAATATCTATCCGCAAACAAGAAAGGCAATAATTCAGCAATTCTTATTGAATCAGCTTCAAAAGAAGAAAAAGAAAAAAACAGCCAAATATTTGAAAGAGGCGGAAAGGAAAATGTCTTTAATCTCTTTGAGGAAATGAACAGCGTAATGTGGAATAATGTCGGCATATTCAGAGACGATGCTCAATTAAAAGAGGGGATTAAAAACCTAAGAGGCATAAAAGAAAGGTGTAATAATATTGGAATAAGATATAAGGGCAAAAGATTTAATTTTGAGCTTTACTGGTTATTGGAGCTTATTGGAAGCATTGATATTGCAGAGGCTGTTATAATGGGCGCTATTGAGAGAAAGGAGTCAAGAGGCTCTCATTATAGAACTGATTATCCAAAAAGGGATGATGAACGCTATCTTAAGCATACAATTGCATCATACAGCCCGGAGGGAGCAAGGTTAAGCTATAAGCCTGTTACGATAGGATTTATAGAACCAGCAGAGAGGAAGTACTAAATGCAAAACATAACCTTCAAAATCTTCCGCTTTGACCATGAAAAGGACAAGGAGCCATATTTTGATAATTTTGTAATCCCTGTAAAGCACGGTGATACAGTTCTTGCCGGCCTCTTTTATATACAGAAAAATCTTGACTCCTCCCTTGCCTTTAGATTCTCCTGCCGCGGCGCTGTGTGCGGCTCCTGTGCAATGCATATAAATGGAAAATACCGCCTTGCCTGTGAGACGCAGATATTGGAATTAAATGCCGAGATGATAACCATACAGCCGCTCGGCCATTTACAGGTATTAAGAGACCTGATTGTAGACTTCACGCCATTCTACAAGAATTACAGCCGCATAAAGCCCTATCTTGTTGAAAAAGAGCCAGTGCCGGAAAAAGAATATATACAGATACCGGAGGAGAGAAATAAGATTGGAAATACCATTGACTGCATCCTGTGCGGCGCTTGTTTTGGCGCATGCCTGACTGTTGGAACTAATGATGCCTATCTCGGCCCATCAGCGTTATTAAAAGCAGAAAGATTTTTAAGCGACTCAAGAGATAATATGGAAGATGAACGATTAAAGATAGTCAATGACCTGCACGGCGTATGGAGATGTCATTCTATATTTAGCTGTCAGGATGTCTGCCCAAAGGAACTCAGCCCTGCAGAGGCGATTTTAAGGATGAAAAAAAGGATTTTACAAAAGATAATTCTATAATCTTTACCTTTTCATTGCCTCTTTTACTTTTTTTAAAAAGCCTTTATCTGAAATTATCTCTTCATTGCTGATTCTTGCATACTCCTCTAAGAGCTCTCTTTGTTTTGCATTAAGTTTATCTGGAATCTGTACATTAATCTTTACAATCTGATCCCCTATTCCATAGCCCCTGATGCTTGCAACACCTTTGCCCTTTAATCTAAAGGCTGCTCCGCTCTGTGTTCCTGAAGGGATCTTTAATTCTGTCTTTCCAACGAGTGTCGGCACATCTATCATTGTGCCAAGCGCTGCCTGTGCAAGGCCAATGGGTATCTCGCAATATATATCATCTCTATCCCTTGTAAATACAGGATGCTCCTTTACAGTGATACCTACATACAAATCACCCGGGGGACCGCCATAATTGCCGCTCTCACCCTCATTTGAAAGTTTCAGTCTCATGCCATCCTCTACGCCTGGAGGAACTTTTATTGAAAGGATGCGCTCTTTTTTAATCTTCTTTGCGCCGCGGCATTTCGGGCATGGATTTGTTATAATTCTGCCTTCTCCATGACACTTGCTGCATGTTCTGCTGATTGTAAAGAATCCCTGCTGGAATCTTACCTGGCCGCTGCCTTTACAATTAGGACAAACCGTCGGCTCTGCGCCAAATTCTGCGCCCTTGCCCTTACAATCAAGGCAGGTCTCCATCCTCGGAACCTTTACCTTCGTCTCATAGCCAAATACAGCCTCCTCAAAGGTTATATCAAGATTATATCTTAAGTCAGCGCCCTGCTCAGGCCGTTGGCCGCCCCTCCTGCTAAAGCCGAAGAAATCGCCAAATATATCGCTAAAAACATCGCCAAAATCCCTGAAGCCCTCAGAACCCTGTCCACCCATCCTGTGGCCGTAGAGGTCGTAGTCCTTCCTCTTCTGCAAGTCGCTTAACACCTCGTATGCCTCAGAGATCTCTTTAAACCTTTCCTCTGATTCCTTATTCCCCTGATTTTTATCAGGATGGAACTGATGCGCAAGCCTGCGATAGGCCTTTTTTATATCTGCCTCAGAGGCATTCTTCTCTACGCCTAAAACCGTATAGTAATCTTGTTTATTGGCCAATTCTTATCTACCTTATTTCTTGTCCTTATCAACCTCTTCAAATTCTGCCTCTACAACCTTCTCTTCCTTCTTTGCGCCTGCCTCTGCGCCAGCGCCTGCTCCTGCTGTGCCCTGCTGTGATGCAGTCTTTTTATACATCTCCTCTGCAAGTTTATGCGAAGAGGTTGAAAGCAGCGCTACTGCATTTTTTATAGCATCTATATCATTTCCAGCTAATGCCTTTCTTGTATTTTCCATGGCCTCCTGAATCTTTACCTTTTCATCAGGCAATATCTTGTCGCCGAATTCTGCCAATGACTTTTCTACAGAATAGACAAGTGTATCTGCCTCATTTCGCACCTCTGCAAGCTGTTTCTTTTTCTTATCCTCACCAGAATGCATTTCTGACTCTTTTACCATCTTTTGAATCTCTTCTTCTGTGAGGCCGCTTGATGCGGTAATCTTTATGGACTGTTCCTTTCCAGTGCCAAGGTCCTTTGCAGAAACATGGACAATGCCATTAGCATCAATATCAAATGTAACCTCTACCTGCGGCACGCCGCGCGGCGCTGGAGGTATTCCGACAAGCTCAAACTGGCCGAGCATCTTGTTGTCTGCCGCCATATCACGCTCTCCCTGAAATACCCTGATAGAAACAGCAGGCTGATTGTCTGTAGCAGTAGAAAATACCTGGCCCTTCTTTGTTGGGATGGTTGTATTCCTCTCTATCAGCTTTGTAAAAACGCCGCCGAGTGTCTCAATGCCGAGTGATAGCGGGGTAACATCCAACAGAAGCACATCCTTTACCTCGCCCTTTAACACACCTGCCTGTATTGCAGCGCCTACTGCAACAACCTCATCCGGGTTAACGCCTTTATGAGGCTCTTTTCCAAAAAATTCTTTTACAACCTGCTGAACCTTTGGCATCCTTGTCTGGCCGCCGACAAGGACAATTTCATTTATATCCTTTGCCGTTAAGCCTGCATCTAATAATGCCCTTCTGCACGGCTCTATTGTCTTTTGTACTAAATCATCAACAAGTTGTTCAAGCTTTGACCTTGAAAGCTTTATGTTCATGTGCTTTGGCCCGCTTGCGTCAGCAGTAACAAACGGAAGGTTTATCTCAGTCTCTAATGATGAGGAAAGCTCAATCTTTGCCTTTTCTGCTGCCTCTTTTAATCTCTGGAGGGCCATCTTGTCTTTTCTTAAGTCAATTCCCTGATCCTTTCTGAATTCTGCTACAAGCCAGTCAATTATCCTCAGATCAAAGTCATCACCGCCAAGATATGTATCGCCATTGGTAGACTTTACCTCAAATACTCCTTCACCCAATTCAAGGACTGTAACATCAAATGTCCCGCCTCCAAGGTCATATACAACTATCTTCTCATCCTTCTTTTTATCCAGGCCATAAGCAAGTGATGCAGCAGTCGGCTCATTTATAATTCTCAGGACAGTAAGACCTGCAATCCTTCCTGCATCCTTTGTTGCCTGCCGCTGGCTGTCATTAAAATATGCAGGGACAGTAATTACTGCCTCTGTAACCTTTTCGCCAAGATAGTCTTCTGCTGTCTGCTTCATCTTCTGCAGTATCATTGCAGATACCTCAGAAGGGCTGTAATTCTTGCCTCTTATAACAACCTGCTCGTCTCCGTTAGGCGCCTCTGTAATCTTATACGGAAGTTTTTTAATTGCATCCTGAACTACATCAGAATTGTATTTTCTTCCGATCAACCTCTTTATTGAAAAAATCGTATCTTCTGGATTTATAATTGCCTGCCTCTTTGCAATCTGGCCGACAAGGCGCTCTCCCTTTTCAGTTATTGCAAAAACAGAAGGGGTTGTGCGACTACCTTCTGAATTGGGAATAACAAAAGGCGCCCCGCCTTCCATTATAGCAACACAGGAATTTGTGGTTCCCAAATCTATTCCAATAACCTTTCCCATTTGTGCCTCCTTTTTAAATATAAAAGAGTTCAAGCTGTTTAAACAGTTTGAACTAAATATTATCTTTCTTCATGCTGCTCGTTATCATCTGACTTAAAGGCTGTATCTTCTTTCACCTCTGCATCCTCTTTCTTCTCCAGCTTCTTTGCAACGCTTACCATTGCCGGCCGTAATATCCTGTTATTTAATAAATAGCCCTTTTGAAACTCGTTTATAATAATATTATTATCATATTTATCTGTTTCTACATGGCTTACTGCCTCATGTCTCGACGGGTCAAATGGCTCGCCAACGGACTTTACCTCTTCAACCCCTAAGCTGCCGAGCACATCCTTAAACTGCTTTATCGTCAGCTCGATGCCTGCGATTAATCCCTTTATATCCTGCAATTCTCCCTTTGCAACCTCAGATGGCTCCTTTGCATGTTCAACTGCCCTCTCAAGATTGTCAATTACAGGAAGAATATCCTTTATCAGCCGCTCATTTGCAGATTTAAGGAACTCTGCCTGGTCTTTAACCATACGCTTTTTATAATTTTCAAATTCAGCATATAGCCTTACATATTTATCGTGGTTTTCCTTTGCCTGCTGAGACTTCTTTTCAATTTCAGACCTTAGGCTCTCAATTTCTCTGGTCTGGTCAGAGGCAATGGACGGCTCTTCTGCCGCTTCATTTGCATCTTCTGCTGCCTCTGAGGGTTCTTTACCCTCCTCTTTAACCTCTATATCTTCTTTATTATTCTTCATTTTAATTATTTACACCTTATTTGGTGTCTCATAAATAGCTTTGCACTTTTTGTCATTCCTGCATGCCTCTGGCAGGAATCCAGTCTTGTCTATTTCCTGTCTGCGACAGGCAGGGTGGATTCCCGCTCAAAAACGCTGCGGGAATGACACTATTTGTGAACTGTTCTGGTTCACTCCCTGCTAAATGCCTTTGTAAGCGTCCTTGCTGTTACATCTACAAGAGGTATTATCCTTGAATATTCCATCCTTGTAGGGCCAATTACGCCTATTGTCCCGAGCACCCTGTTGCCGTCTTTATAATTAGCTACTACCAGACTGCAATGGCTTATTCCAATATTTTCATCGCCAATAATCACCTTAACGCCGTCGTTATCAAGGCACTTATTGAGAAATTTCAAGATAGTATATTTTTCTTCAAAGGTCTTAAAAAGCTGTCTCATCTTCTCTATATCATAAAACTCCGGATGGTCGAGGACATTTGCCTTTCCATCTAAAAATATGTCTCCAATATCAAAGAATGAGTCCTCACTATACTTGTTTATAATCCTTATTAACAGCTTATTATAATGGGCCTTGTCCATTCTCATGCCTTCTATCAGTTTATCCCTTATCTGGCCTATTGTGCAGCCCTCAAACTCATCATTTATATATGCTGCAACCCAATCAAGGTCTTTCTGGGTATAATCTTCATCTACAGCAAAGACATTATTATGGACAATCCCTTCCTGTGATACAAAGATAGCCAATATGCTCCTGTTATCCAACATTATAAATTTAAGGTGTTTAAAGATAGTATTTGTAAAACGTGGTATGGTAACCACGCTTGTATAATGTGAAAGCATAGAAAGTATCTGTGACGTCTCATGCATCAATTCAGATATGTCCGTCCTTTTATTCTGATACCTTGACAGAAACTGCTCTTCATCTATATGCTCCAAATCACTGTGTCTAATCAGACTGTCAATATAATAGCGGTAGCCCTTTTCAGTTGGAATCCTTCCAGAGGATGTATGCGGATGTGTAAGAAAACCCAACTCCTCCAGATCTGCCATGATATTTCTTATGGTCGCAGGACTCAGCCAGAAATCATGTTTTTTTGAAATTGTCCTTGAACCGACAGGCTCGCCTGTTTCTATATAGGCTGTTATTACAGTCTTTAATATCTTTTGAACTCTTTCGTCCATTTTTAAAATTCCAGATTGATTATTATAATATATTAATCCAATTATAACAGACCGTGTAAAATTTTGTCAAAAGAATAAAGAAGACAGGGGTTTGTTTAATCAAACCCCTGTCTTAACCTTAACTGCCTTTAATACATCCCGCCCATTCCGCCGCCTGGCATTGCCGGCATAGCTGCAGGCCTCTCCTCTGGCAGATCTGCAATCACTACCTCTGTTGTAAGCATTAGTGACGCAACACTTGCCGCATTCTGGAGCGCGCAACGTGTAACCTTGGTGGGATCAATAATTCCCACTTTTATCATATCAACATATTCTTCTTTTGAGGCATCAAATCCAACACTCGCCTTTTCAGCCTTTATCTTTTCAACTACAACTGAGCCTTCAAAACCGGCATTCTCTGAAATCTGTCTGATTGGCTCTTCCAATGCCCTCTTGATAATATTTACGCCAATCTGCTGATCACCGTGGAGTTTTAGTTTGTCAAGGGCCGGAATGCAGCGAAGGAGCGCCACACCGCCGCCAGGGACGATGCCCTCTTCAACTGCTGCCCTTGTTGCATGAAGCGCATCCTCAACCCTTGCCTTCTTTTCCTTCATCTCTGTCTCAGTTGATGCGCCTACATTAATAACAGCAACACCGCCGACTATCTTTGCAAGTCTCTCCTGAAGCTTTTCCCTGTCATAGTCAGAGGTAGTCTCTTCTACCTGGGCCTTTATCTGCTTTACCCTGCCCTGTATCTTTGCTGTATCGCCAGCGCCTTCTACAATTGTTGTATTGTCTTTATCAATAGTAATCCTCTTTGCCCTTCCAAGGTCTGTAATCTTTACATTCTCAAGCTTAAGACCAAGGTCCTCTGATATTACCTGGCCGCCTGTCAGGATCGAGATATCTTCAAGCATTGCCTTTCTTCTGTCGCCGAATCCAGGCGCCTTTACTGCTGTGCAGTTGAGTGTCCCTCTCAGCTTGTTTACAACGAGTGTTGCCAGCGCCTCGCCCTCAACATCCTCAGAAAGAATCAACAACGGCCTTCCCATCTTTGCTATCTGCTCAAGTATCGGAAGGAGGTCCTTCATGCTGCTTATCTTCTTTTCGCAGATAAGGATAAATGCATCATCCAATACTGCCTCCATCCTTTCAGGGTCAGTTACAAAATATGGAGACAGATAGCCCCTGTCAAACTGCATACCCTCAACAACATCTAATGATGTTGTCATGCTCTTTGCCTCTTCAACAGTAATGACACCATCCTTGCCGACCTTATCCATTGCCTCTGCTATTAAGTCTCCGATTGTGGAATCATTGTTTGCAGAGATTGTGCCAACCTGTGCGATCTCCTTCTTATCCTGTGTAGGCTTGCTTATTTTCTTTAATTCATCAATTACTGTCTCTACTGCCTTTTCAATGCCTCTTTTAATATCCATTGGATTGGCGCCTGCAGAGACATTCTTCATCCCCTCTTTATAGATTACAGCAGCTAAGATTGTTGCAGTTGTTGTGCCGTCGCCGGCTACATCACTTGTCTTGCTGGCAACCTCTTTAACAAGCTGTGCGCCCATATTCTCATAAGGGTCTTTAAGCTCAATCTCCTTTGCAACTGTAACGCCGTCCTTTGTAATTGTAGGAGCGCCGAATTTCTTGTCAATTACTGCATTCCTTCCTGCAGGGCCGAGTGTAGCCTTCACAGCATCAGTAAGCTGCATTACACCCCTGAGTATAGCTGACCTTGCCCCTTCACTAAATATTAATTGCTTTGCCATTCTTAAAACCTCCTTTGTAAAATATAGGTCTTATAAGACCTATATGACCTATTCTTAGTTTTATTGTTATTTCTCAAATACCCCTAATATATCCTCTTCCTTAACTATAAGATATTCAACATTGTCAATTGATATCTTAGAGCCTGAATATTTGTCAAAGAGAACCATATCTCCAACCTTCAGACTTTTGACATCCTTGCCAACACCTTCTACCTTTCCCTTCTGAGGCTTCTCCTTTGCAGCATCAGGTATGTAAATACCTCCTGCTGTTTTTTCCAATTCCTCTGCATAACTAACAAATACTTTCTCACCAAGCGGTTTAAACTTCATAGACACTTCTCCTTTCTATAAATTAATTAAGATTTAATAATATAAGCCATAGCCTTATATGACTTATAAGACCTATTTAAGTCCCTTTGGCCTACGTCCTGAGTCCTTCACCTCCTTATCCATTTTTTTTATTTATATAAATGCCTCTATTTATTAGCACTCATTTCAAGTGAGTGCTAATAATATATATATTTGACAAAAAAGGCAATCCTGAATTTTTGGAGTTTATAGCTATTTTAGATGATTATGGAGAGAATTAGCGGAATATTTAAGTTTATCTCAAAAAATCATAAATTTTCTTTAATTTTCTCTTATTTAATACTAACTATCTTTTCAAGATAACTTCTATTACCTACAACATCAAATGCCTCTATCTTTAAGACCTCTTTATCGCCCTTTGCCTTAAAAAAACCACGAAATCTGCCGGCAGCATCTGCTTTTAATTTTTTGTCATTTATTGTCAGCTCTGTATTCGGCTCTGTCTCGCCTGTTATATAAAGGATAATCCCATTTTTCTCATTAAGAATAAGTATATTGTCAATAAGGATTCGCGGCGGTGTATTATCAAAGACTATCTTAAATGTCCTGAGGTCGCTGCTTGCGCCCTTGTATCCGTCATTATTAATCCCCCTGACACGCCAATAATATGCGCCTTGCGGCATCTCCTGAAGATACACGCTCTTTTCTAAAAGGTCATCCTTGCTTATCAGCAAATCAACAAAATGTATATCCTTTGCTATCTCAAGATGATATTTTACAGATTTACTATCTCCCTCCCACTTTAAGATAATCCCTGAATCCTCTATGCCTTTGTAAAAAAACTCCTTCTGATTCTCAGGTGTGTAAAGGACAGGGCCTTCAGGCAGATCCTTAATTTTGACAATCTCTTTATTTGAAGATATCTCTATTGCCTCCGCCGGCTTTACCTTGACATTCTCATCACTGACCTGAACATCAACAGAGCCTGTAAAAACCTTTATCTGGCTCGTCTGTTCATTAGTTACCTTTATTGCAATCTTTGCCTCATCTTTGATGCTCGCAACAGCATTTGGCGTTTCAATATTAAACTTAGAACCAATGATCGCAGGTTTTTTAATGTCAGCCTCAATATCACTCTCCATCAATTTGACTGAAGAGTGCTTCTCCTTTGTCCATGCATCCTCTGTCAGATTGCCTATCACAACCAATGAATCTGGCTTTATCTGCAAAATATTGCCGTCATCAAATGATACCTCTGCATAGGAATTGGAATATGTTCTTATGATATCCCTTGTGCCGAGTGACAAATCCTTGACTGCTGTATCCCATCTGAGCCTTCCCTCTTTTCTTACAGATACCTGTCCTGAGAAAAATGAGAGCCTTGCGAATCTTACCTCAAAACGTTCATCCTTCTTCTCTTTTTCTATTCCTGAAAATTTTATCTTTGAATGAATGGTCAGGACATAATTGATAAAATCACCCTCTGCAGGATTTTCAAATTTATACATGATAAATATAAAAGCAAAAGAAAAGACGAGGATAGTGAAGGTAATTATGATAAACATGACTATCTTGTGTGGAATAATAATAACCTTCCAGAAAAGTCTCTTCCATCGTTTGTCCTGTATTATATTCTTATCGCTCATTTAAATCACGCCCTTTTCCTTTTCTATGGCTGAAATAAATCCCATGACAATCTCAGGGTCAAAGCGGGAGACTGACCATTCCTTAATCTTTTCTATAACACTTTTCTGGCCCATCGCCTTTTGATATGGCCTCTCAGATGTCATGGCATCATAAGTATCTGCAAGAGCAATTATACGGGCAACTAATGGTATATTCTTTCCGGCCAAACCATCTGGATAGCCCTTTCCATCAAACCTTTCATGGTGATATTTTGCTCCGGGTATAATCTTTTTTAACTGCTTGATAGGCGCCATAATGCTTGCGCCTAACTGAGGGTGCTGTTTTATAATATTATTATATTGCTCTTCTGTTATCATTGCGCCCTTCAGCAGGTGATCCTCAATTCCTATCTTACCAACATCATGAAGCAAGGCAGCAATATTTATCATCTCTACCTCCTGAGGAGAAAGGCCAAGCTCCTTTGCTATCATAGTAGATATTGCTGCAACCCTTTCTGAATGGCCGTGAGTATACGGGTCCTTGGCGTCAATTGCAGCAGTAAGCGATTTTATTGTGCTTACAAAAAGGTCGCGCATATCCTGGCTATATTCATCCAATTTTTCAGCCATATAATTGAATGTAGCAGCAAGCTGGCCAATCTCGTTCTTAGAAGATATATTTATCCTTTCTTTAAAATTTCCTTTTGCTATTGAGAGGGAAGATTCCGCCAGTTTTTGTATAGGAATGCTTATCTTATTTGAAAAGAACACAGCTATTATTGATGCAAGGATTATTGTCAATATTCCCCATAGAGTTGTAGTCTTTGTCATTGTTCTCACAGAAAGATATGCATCTGCCTTTGGCTCCTGAACAATAACACCCCAGCCAAGATTTTTTACAGTTGCATATGCGCCGAGCATCTCCTTCCCGTCCTTATCCTTAAAGGGGATGGCGCCGCCTGTCTTGCCGACTGCAAGATACTTACCCACTATTTCTACATCGCTCATATTCTCCTGAGACCTCACCCTTTGCTTATCCCTGTGGGTTATAAGCCCGCCCTTTCTATTTACAAGATAGGCAAAGCCGTCCTTCCTTATGCTCACCATATCAACCGGAACGGAAATGTCTTTCAGGCTTATATCTGCCTTTAATATATTTGCTATCTGGCCGACGTCATTTTTAATTGGAAGATATATTGTAAGAAATGGTTCAGGAAGATCAGAAGAGACATGGTTATCACCAATAAAAAGCTCTCCCTGCAGCGCCCGTTTTACACCGATATCGCGCTCTTCATTAATTGAGGCTTTATCACTTGTCTTTATTATAGTCCTGTAGGCCTGAACATCCTCTCTACCGCCCTTATTAATTACTGCAATGTTTAGGATATTGGAATATCTTTCAAGATAGAATATAAGGAGCCGCCTCCTTTGAAATATATCAAGGGATGAGCCGAGTCCCTGTGACTCGGCAATTATCTTAAGCTCATTTACAATATTCTCAAAGCGTATAGCTACCTTCTCTGCTGTATCATTTGCAAGCTGTGTATGGAGAAGGAGAAGTTCATTTTCCAAGAACTCCTTATTTATCTTCATAAGATTAAGACCTGTCACCACTAACGGCACAACTGCCATAGAAAGCATAACAGCCAGCAGCAGATAAATAAGCCTCTTTTGTTTTGGAAGCGGGTGTGGACCCCCTTTTTCTGATAACCTTCCTTCAATGGTTGTCAGCTTTCCATTTGCCATACAGACCTCTTTTCTCTGATTGGGCTATACAGATATCATCCCTTGTCCTGTTCTTAACATAATACATTGCCTGGTCTGCAAGCCTGATTAATTCTAATTTAGAATTTGCATGGTCTGGGTATGTAGAGATGCCAAAGCTTGCAGTAAGTCTTGCATCTAAACCATCATCCCTTAAGAAGGTGTGTTTTCTTATAAGGCTCTGAATCCTCCTAGCTATGCGGTAAGTGGTCTTTGTGCATGTATCCGGCAGAACAATAACAAATTCATCGCCGCCGTATCGAGCTATTATGTCCATATCCCTTAAGGCGCTTATTAATATCTGCGCGACCTCTATCAGCACCTTGCTCCCCATAAGGTGCCCGTAATTATCGTTTATTAATTTAAAGTGATCCATATCAAGGAATATCAGGGAAACAGAACCGCCGTCCTTCTTGCATTTTTTTATTTCATCTTCAAGCCTCTGGTCAAGGAATCTGAAATTGAAGAGCTTGGTTAAGTCGTCTGTAACAGCAAGCTCTGCAGTCCTTTCATAAAGCATGGAGCGCTCAATTGCAATTGCAGCATGGTCAATCAGTTTAAGCATAAGGTCTAATTCCTTCTGCTCAAAGCTGATGCCGTCTTTTTTGTTTATTAGCTCAAGCACGCCGAGCGTCTTATTCTTGCTGATAATCGGAACGCATAAAATGGATTTTGTTTTAAACTTTGTCTTTTTATCCACCCCGGAAAAAAATCTTTTATCCTTAGAAACATCAGGGACAATCAACGGCGTCCCTTTCTTTGCAACCCATCCTGCAACACCCTTGCCCATCTTTAATCTAATATCTTTAATCCTGCCGACCTTCTCGCCTTTAGCAAGTTCAAAGTAGAGCTCATTTGCCTTCTCATCCACAAGCAATATTGACCACGCCTCTGACTTAACCAGTTTCTGGGCATTATCCATTATGATTTTTAATATCTCTTTAAACTTTAAGGTAGATGTAAGGGCCTTTCCTACCTCAATAAAAAAGGAGAGCTCCTTATCCTTCTGCCTGAGCGATTCTTTTAAACCTCTATTTTCATTTTTAAGGAGTGTTAATCTGCCTTCATTCATATCATTATTCCAAGAGGCTGCTGTATGTATCAGGCCTTCTGTCTTTAAAAAAGGGCCAAACCTTCCTTGCCTCTTTTATCTCATCAAGATTGATATCTGCAATAATTACTGAATCGCGGGAACCTGCAGGGCCTGCTATAAACTCGCCATTCGGGTCTACACAGAAACTCTTTCCATAAAAATGCTGATGTTCCTCTTTCCCCACCCTGTTTATCCTGAATATGTAGACATTATTTGCAATGGCATTGGCTGAAATGACCTTAGCCCATCTGACAGATGAAGCATAGGCAGCAGCAGTAGGAGAGAATATTATCTCTGCGCCCTTTAGAGCGAGTATCCTTGTCCCTTCCGGAAAGAAATTGTCCCAGCATATCTGGATGCCGATATTGCAGTACGCGGTTTTAAATACTGTAAAACCTGTATCTCCGCCTTTAAAATAAAATTTCTCTTCCCAGTGCGGAATCATTGGGATATGCGCCTTGCGGTATTTCCCAAGGATTGCTCCGTCGCTATCTATTACAAAGGCTGTATTATAATAATCGCCATTATCTCCCTTTTCAAAGACTGGACAGATTATAACCATCTTGTTCCTTGCTGCAATCCTTTTTAGGGTATTTATTGTATCACCGTTTTCATCATCTGCAAAAGCAAAATTTGACTCATCCTTTGCAGAAGGAAACCAGTGCAGGTTAAATAATTCTGGAAAGGCGGCTATCTTTGCCCCCCTGTCAACTGCTATATCTAAAAGCTCTAATGCTTTATTCAGGTTTGCATCCTTATCTTTCTTGCAGCTTAATTGTATTCCAGCAACCTTCAGCAATCAACCTCCTTATTTTCCGCAGCATTTCTTGTATTTTTTGCCGCTTCCGCAGGGGCATGGGTCATTCCTGCCAACCTTATTGTCCTTATTCTGGACAGGGGCAGATTTTGAACCACTCTCTCCATGGCTAAATTGCATCCTCTGCGGCCTCGGCATCTGCATCCTGACACCCTCTTCCTTCACAGCCTGAATTTTAAACAGACGGTCTACTGTCTCTGTCTTAATCCTGTCTGTCATATCAATGAACATCTCATAGCCTTCTTTTTTATACTCAACAAGAGGGTCTTTCTGGCCGTAGCCGCGAAGGCCAATGCCTTCCTTTAAATAATCCATGCCAAGCAGGTGGTCCTTCCACTGGGTATCAATCACATTAAGCATAACAGCCTTCTCAATCTGTCTTATCTGGCTGCCGAATTCCTTTTCTTTATTCTCATAATATTCTTTAATGTTTTTTAACAATGCCTCTCTAATCTCTTCATCATTGTTTAGTTCTGCAGGTTTAATGCCGTTCTCATTTAGACTTAATGAAAACTGTCTGAAAACAGCATCCTCAAGGCCGTTCAAATCCCATTCTTCCCTGTGCATCTCTTTACTGCAATATTCAGATAGGAAGCTGTCAACAATCTCCTCAGTTATCTCAAAGAGGTGTTCTTTTGGATTCTCTCCTGTTAAAACCTGACGCCTGAGGTCGTATATCACCTCACGCTGTTTATTCATGACATCGTCATATTCAAGGAGGTGTTTTCTTATCTCAAAGTTGTGCGTCTCAACCTTCTTCTGGGCATTCTCAATTGCCCTTGAAACCATGCCGTGTTCAATAGGGACATTCTCCTCCATACCAAGCCTGTCCATTATCCTTGCGATTCTGTCTGAGCCAAATATCCTTAAAAGGTCGTCTTCTAATGACAAAAAGAATCTTGATGAGCCTGGGTCACCCTGCCTGCCTGAACGGCCTCGTAACTGATTATCTATCCTGCGGGCCTCATGCCTCTCTGTGCCGAGGATATGAAGGCCGCCTGCTGCTATTACCTCTCCCTTTTCCTTCTCGCACTTATTTTTAATATCATCATAAATCTTCTGCCTCTCAGTCGTATCCAAAGGCTTTTCAGGGTCCTTCTCAAATATCCTTTTTGCCAGAAAATCAGGATTGCCGCCAAGAAGTATATCTGTTCCCCTGCCTGCCATATTTGTTGCGATAGTAACTGTCCCCTTCTGGCCTGCCTGTGCAACTATCTCTGCCTCTTTTTCATGATATTTTGCATTCAGAACGGAGTGCTTAACACCCTTTCTGCGAAGCATATCGCTGATCCTTTCAGACTTTTCAATAGATATTGTGCCAACTAACACAGGCTGGCCATTTTTATGCAGTTCTGTTATCTCCTCTGCAATAGCATTGAACTTTTCCTTTTCACTCTTATAAACAACATCAGGATAGTCAATCCTTATCATTTGCTTATTCGTAGGAATCACCATAACATCCAGATTGTAAATCTTATTAAACTCTGCTGCCTCTGTATCTGCTGTTCCTGTCATGCCAGCCAATTTATTATAAAGCCTGAAATAGTTCTGGAAGGTGATTGTGGCAAGAGTCTGGTTCTCATTTGCAATCTCAACATCCTCCTTTGCCTCAACAGCCTGATGCAGGCCGTCGCTCCATCGCCTTCCAGGCATAAGCCTTCCTGTAAATTCATCAACAATAAGAACCTCGCCATCTTTGACTACATAATCAACATCCTTCTTAAAAAGTGTATGAGCTCTCAATGCCTGAACAACATGATGTACAACCTCTATATTGGAGATATCATACATATTGCTAAGGCCAAGCATCTCCTCAACCTTTTCATTGCCAATATCAGTAAGCGCAACGCTTCTTGTCTTTTCTTCTATTGTATAATCTGTCTCTTTTTTTAATCTTGGAATTATCTTGTCTATTTTATAATATTTGTCTGTAGATTCTTCAGTTGGTCCGGATATGATTAACGGAGTCCTTGCCTCGTCAATAAGGATGCTGTCTACCTCGTCAACAATTGCATAGTTCATCTCCCTCTGAACATAATGGGAGATGTCAAACTTCATGTTGTCCCTTAAATAATCAAAACCAAACTCATTATTTGTCCCATAGGTAACATCGCTCCTGTACGCTATCTGCCTTTCTGCATCATTCAAATCATGCTGGATAATGCCGACAGAAAGCCCGAGGAACCTGTATATCTCACCCATCCACTGGCTGTCCCTTTTTGCAAGATAGTCATTAACAGTAACCACATGAACGCCTTTGCCGCTCAAGGCATTAAGATAAACAGGAAGTGTTGCAACAAGCGTCTTGCCCTCGCCTGTCTTCATCTCTGAAATCTTCCCTTCGTGAAGGACAATGCCGCCGACAAGCTGGGCGTCAAAATGCCTCATGTTAAGCACCCGCTTTGAGGCTTCCCTCACCACTGCAAAGGCGTCAACCAGCAGGTCATCAATGGTCTCGCCTGCTGACAGCCTCTTTTTAAACTCAACGGTCTTTGCCTTTAACTGCTCATCAGACAGGACGCTTATTAAAGGCTCTACGGCATTTATCCTGTCCACAATTGGCTGGATCCTCTTCAGCTCCCTGTCATTTTTTGTTCCTATAACCTTTTTTATTAGTGTGGTTATCATTATATCCCCAATCCCCTTATAATAAAGATATGATTTTACTTATTAAAGCTTTTGTATTATATCACAAAAAAAATAACAAAAAAAGACATATAACTATTCTATTTATCCAGAGGGCTCTGGTGGGGGCAGGCATCTTGCCTTCCTCCCCTTTTGAGGGAGGGTTAATGCGTTATTCTCCCTTCCGTCAAGCAAAGCACAAAAAAACATTGACAATTAATCTTTCTAATTATAAGATTACATATATATTTAATGCAGTAGTATAAAAAAATATTACACGTAAAATTAAATAACGGCATATGTAGGATCAATTAACGACAATAATAGCCAAAACCGCCCCATTTTTATAATTGATTTTGTTGTTATAAGAAACTTTATGCAATGGTTTCATTATCAAAAAGAACTTAATTCCAAAACATTATATTAGAACAATGAAAATCAGTAAATATTTATATGGGTTACGGCCATGACCATGCCATCTCTATATGGGATAACGCATTCAAACCGGGATTTCTCAGATTCTTATTATTGGGGTAAAAATCAGTTCAACTCTTCCTTCCCTGTTGCTCTGACCTGTTTTATGAGAGATTCTGGTATTAATCCCGTATATCTCAGACTCAATAGCGACAGGAAAATATTTCATGAGGAAATTACGGTTAGTAAGCTTTTTAACACGAAGTTGTCAAACGACAAGCTCTATTTCTCCTTTGAATCCCGTTTTGAACCATTTAAGCAATTCGTTCATGACGAATTAGAAACAATTGATCTGGTTGTAATGAGTGCGGCAACTAACGACTTCTTGCAGCCTCTCGAAATCAAACTGACAACTTTACCGGATAATACGACGGAAGGTCTTTCAGAGTCTGAATATGGCTGCGAGCTTGTTATCCGCTCTGCAACCATGCGTTACATGGCTCTTTCAATGGCGCAATCACTTCAAAAGAAAACAAAAGAAATAAGAGATATTTTCGAGCCAGCGTGTTTAAAGGTTCGCGGATGGGATAACGCCGATGAAATCAGAAACAAAATGCCTGCTATTCTGGAGGCACTTGAAGCGTTTATCTCAAAATATAGGAGACATGAAAAACCGTTCTTGATGCAGCCCATTTGGAAAACAATTGGAAAGTCCCCCGTTTTAGCGGACAACTGTTTGGATATGTTTATTTGGAGCGACTTTGCTTTAACTCGGCTTTTCATGGATTCCGCATTAGAAAACGATTCTCCTCGAATCAGTCGTCAGCAAAGGGCGGCAGTTCGCCTTGCAAGGTTTCTTTTTGAGGTTTCAAGGGCAGGAAAGGTATATCAAGAACCAATTTACGACGGAATGAGTCTTGGCAATCAAACAGACAAAGAGTTTGCCATATCCGGTAATAAAACTCATTCATATATGAAATGCCAAAGACTAACAAAACCGATTATCCACAAGAATCAAATTAGAAAAATAATACTTGGCGGCGGGCAAAAGTATTTGAGTCCCGAGAGACGGTTTGACGCTATTATTTATTTCTCTACAGACTTATTTAACGAGTAGGTGGCATTTATGCGTTTAAAAACAATAGATTTATTTTCTGGCGGCGGCGGTCTTTCCCTAGGATTTATAAACGCAGGCTTTGATATTGAGGCGGCTTATGACAATTGGCTTCCGGCCATTTTGCTATATAAGCGTAATTTTAAACATCCAATTTACGACATAAACCTATCAAGCAAAGAAGCAATTAAAAACATTCTCCAATTTAACCCCAATATTATTATCGGCGGCCCCCCATGTCAGGATTTTTCTTCTGCCGGCAAAAGAGATGAAAATTTAGGTAGAGCTGACCTTACCATCGCATTTGCAAATATAATTAAGAATGTTCTTCCTTCTTTTTTTGTAATGGAAAATGTTGATCGAGCTTCTAAAAGTAAGACATTTTTAAAAGCGAAAACCATTTTCAAAAAAGCCGGTTATGGTTTGAGCATTAGAATTCTTGACGCAAGTCTTTGCGGCGTGCCTCAATTAAGAAAAAGACTCTTTGTTATTGGTCAACTTAACGGCCCAGACGGCTTCTTAGATTCATTGCTTTATAACAAGCTATCATCTAAGCCAATGACATTGAGAGATTATTTTGGTTCCAGTTTAGGAATAGAGCATTATTATAGACATCCGCGCAGTTATAAAAGGCGCGGTATTTTTAGTATTGATGAACCAAGCCCTACGGTTCGCGGCGTCAATCGTCCCATTCCCAACGGCTACCCAGGCCATGCCGGAGATCCATCGCCGATTACAGAAAAAATTCGCCCATTAACAACTAAAGAGCGCAGTATGATACAAACTTTTCCAGAATCTTTTATTCTCGACGGCAACAAAACCGATGTTGAGCAGATTATCGGCAATGCTGTGCCAGTAAAACTGGCTGAATTTGTTGCGCTGCGCTTAAAGGATTTTTTTTTACAAGAGGGTCTTATCGCAGAGAGCGAATTTCACAATAGAGTTTATACATTACCAGTTTTGCCTAAGCACAAAAGGAGAATAGGCATTTTGAATATGTTGCGTAAGCAACGGCAATGTGCTCAAAATAGCGAATGATTGATTGTTTTTCTTCCTTGATGCGTTCGCAGGTGATGAAAGCCGTACGTTCAAAGGGAAATAAATCAACAGAACTTTCCCTCGTTAATATATTTCGTAATAATTCCTTCAGAGGTTGGCGCAGAAATTACAAATTATTAGGAAGTCCAGATTTTGTGTTTCCCAAAAAACGTATTGTAGTTTTTGCTGATGGTTGTTTTTGGCATGGTCATAACTGTCGCAACACAAAACCGAAACAGCATGCCGATTATTGGGCAAATAAAATTCTACGAAATGCGTCAAGAGACAAATTTATTACGAAAGCTTTAAAACAGGCTGGCTGGCATGTGATTAGAATTTGGGAGTGTGAAATAAAAAAGAATAAATTGCCTAAAAAGTTTAAATTATTATTTGGAAAGAAAAAGGGGGCCAGTGCACAAAAGGGGATCAGACCTAAAAAATACATTTTGTAAAGAGGCGAAGTTGAGAAAGACTAAAACGTATCATTTAGGTGCGACCTCAATTACCCTACAAAACCGAATTGCTGGAAGATTGGGAGAAATAGAGAGAAATAGAGGGTCTATAATAGAAAAATAGGGGAATAGGAAATAACACAAGGAGCCTTCGGCCTTTATAAAATAATTGAAATAATTAAGGACACTCTGAAATCTTCTAACCATTCATTTCACTGACGGCCGTTAGCAGAAATAATAATAAAAGCTCAGTTTATTTTTCTGTTGCCAAAAAGCACACAATGTGTTAATTTATCAATAAATGAAGCTTATAAATTGGAACTCTGAAAAGAGCCTAAAGCTAAAAAAATCAAGAGGAGTCGGATTTGAGGATATAGTTTATTATATTGAAAAAGGCTGCATTTTAGATGACTACCTGCATCCGAATCAGAAAAGAAATCCAGAGCAGCGGATAATGATAATCGGAATAAATAATTATGCATATCTTGTTCCTTATGTTGAGGATGCGGAAGAAATATTTCTGAAAACCATTATCCCCAGCAGAAAGGCAACACAAATTTATTTGGGAGGAGAAAAATGAAAACTAAATTAACTAAAGAAGAAAAGGAAATATTGGTCAGTTTTGAAAAAGGCGAATGGGTTCCAGTAAAAAACCTTTCAAAAAGAAAAGCTGAACTAATGAGGTATGCAAGAAACACTTTAAAGAAAGATAAAAGGCTAAACATAAGGATTTCAGAAAGAGACCTGACTGAATTACAAAAAAAGGCAGTAAGCGAGGGCTTGCCCTACCAGACATATGTTTCCAGCATAATTCATAAATTTATTAGCGGCAAGCTAATAGAGGCAAAAAATTGACCTGCAAATCCTTATAAGGCCTCCTGTTGTTAAGAGAGAAAATAACCAAAGCAGTATGCTATAAGAAGCCCTAACGAGTATTAAATCGCTTAAAAAAGAAGTGGCGATACAGCCATCACGCCTCTGACTCTAAACTCAGCGTTAACTATTACAACCTCTCAGGAATCAATAAAAACCGCTTTCTGTGCTTTGGCCTGTATATTACAAAGTCCTTAATATCTCTTCGCCCTTTATAGAAAGGTCTCCTCTGCCGCTGCCTGTCTTATCAACAAGGTCTTTTATGAGTTCAAATGGATGCCTCTTTTTTTCCTCAAGCACAGGAGGGCAGTATTGTTGAATGGAAAGCTTGATTATCTCTGCCTTACTTACTTTTGTAATTTTTGCAGTCTCTTCTAATAAAAATTCTGTTTTCTTATCAAGTCTAACGCTTGTAGGCATAATAATCACCCCCAAGAATCTGTATTAACAATGTGATACAAAATGTATCGCAAAAAGGCCTGCCTGTCAATATGTAAATAAAAATAATATGGCTCCCCCTTGCCATCCATTTTAACCGTACAGTTTATGTGTTCTCTACAATTTTCCTAATTACCCTTGACTTTGTGATATTCCTGTTGTATTTTAGCGCCTTATTTAGAATAAGTATAAAAATGAATGTTAGACATAAATATTATACGATATATTATTTAACATAAGGAGTTATATGAATTTACCTGATTTCCTCGAAATAATTGGTTTTAGCCGCCATAAAATTAATTATAAAGAAAAGATTATCTCTGCCATAGGCGGTTTTCTTGGAATATTTGGAATATTTCTGAGCAGTTACTGGCTGCTTGATCCTGAAGTGGCTGTATTTATTGTTCCATCAATGGGCGCAAGCGCAGTATTACTTTTTGCTGCTCCACATTCCACATTTTCTCAACCTTGGAATGTCTTAGCTGGTCATATCGTGTCGGCTGTTATAGGCGTGGCATGTTGGCGCTGGATTCCTAACTATACTGTAGCTGCATCTGTTAGTGTTTGCCTCGCTATTGGAATAATGTATTTGATGCGTTGTATTCATCCACCTGGTGGAGCAACAGCATTGGCTGCTGTTATCGGCTCTAATAAACTGCATGATCTTGGGTTCAATTATGGATTTCAGCCTGTATTACTTAATGTGGTAACACTCTTACTCGTTGCTATTGCCTTTAATGGCTTATTCAAATGGCGGCAGTATCCTGCCCATCTATATTTAAGAAAGCAAGCCATAGAACCTGTAACTAAAGGATATGAACCTATAACACATGAAGACTTTGTTTATGCCTTGAGTCATATTGATACATTTGTTGATATTGACGAAGAAGATTTGTTGAAAATATATAATCTTGCAACAAAAAGGCATGTAGAAAGAAAAAATTCCGGAGAAGAATAAGAGGGTCAAATCAAATCTTCATTTGTTACAATCTTTTTGGCGTTCATAAGTAGGGGGATGCGACTCGGCCTGTCAGGGCTCGAAGGCGCCGATTGCAGGAGGGAATGGCCGTGTCTTGTCGGTAATGTCCAGGGTGGAACCATGCAACGCGTTGCCGGCATTAATCAGTGGTGAGCCAGATGCTGGAGTGAAGTTAGACCTCGTAATAGAGAGTCCAGCAGCCGCATTGAATGGCCCGCCTTTGCATAGTGCAACCGTGTCATTGCTTGATGCGGCATTCAGTGTTGTAATAGCTGATGCAATTGTTTGTTTCGGGGATGATGCTGTGCCAGCATTTGTATCTGCACCCGCCACACAATCACCCTCTGCGCCGGTTCCGCAATCACAATAGTAAGTAATCGTGCCCGATCTATATGGGGTAGATGCCCATGCCGCCGCCGCTTCTATGGACATGGGTATTGACGGGGCAGTTGGAGTTGTGGGGGTAGTAGTGGGGGTAGTATCGGTAGTATCGGAACCCCCTCCTCCTCCTCCGCATGAGGAAAGACCGGTAACTGCTAACAGTACCGCTAAAAAAACTCCCGGTAGAACTCTTGAAACGGCTGCGTTGTTGTTCATCATATTTATACTCCTACATAATCTATATCAATCGAGGCTAACCATTAGGTCATCACTGAACTAATAGTGCAGTGACGCCGATTTGCTCTCGTGAAAACTCCAGTCTAAGGCCTTTCAACAGCGCCCATATCAATCACGCCATTCTGCGGTCTGCTGGTGCGGAAAAAGTCGGACCACACGGGAGCACCCGTGCCGCCGTTAATGGCATAGCTTCCCGCCGTGGGTTTCCAATCTGTAATGAGTACCGGAGGAGTCGCGGTGAACAGGGGCGAGGTATTCTTTACTTGAGCATCGGTTGAGTTGTTCGACTCCGTAAAGCAGGCGGCTCCACACGCGCTGCTGTCAATAAGGGCGTAATTACTCGCGGACGGTGCGTAGGCCAGATTGTTCTGCACTGTAATATTGGTTACTCCCGATTCAATCAGAGCAGCAGCGAAATTCGTGCTCGCATCACCGCTGTAAGCCGTATTGTTATAGATTCGAACATGGTCAGAAGGGGGCGCAGGGCTGTTACTGCCACTGGGACCCTCTCGTTTTACGTCTACGCAATATCTTCCGGCCGAACCCCCCGTCAAGTCGCAGATATTGTTCCGTGCGGTAATCTCACTGCCAGCAATGACAATCGCGCTTCTGGTCAGTGACAAGTTAGCCTGATACCAGTTGCGTTCGACTATCACATCCCGCACTCGTTCGTCGTTAAATGCATCTTGCGGTCCCAAGTGCATTAAATATGCTGCGCTTCCGGCAAGGACTTTGTTATCTGAAATAACATTGAGTTCGGTATATCCACCCGTTGACCCACCTAAGCCGTGAGGTAGCTCGCTGTTAAGATAGCCGGACGATTCACTTGTGCATCTTCCATTGCCGCCAGTAGCACTTCCGGGTGCACACCATATTGGACCGTGCATCTTGATAATTAAACCCACTGGTCTGTAGAACGAGTTGTTCGATATGACCAGTTTGTACCCTTGCGGAATCCGCACTATGTGCGAACCCGTTGCCGTATTGTCTGCTGTATGCCCAAGTGAATTTCCCAAGATGGCGCTGTTGTTTAGTGTCGCGTATATTCTCCAACCGGTTGGGTCGCCAACGATCGGTGTAAAGGTTGAGTCAACAATGGCAATCTGGTCATGGATGGCATGACCTCCGGGACCGGTGGTGTTTGCAATATCCAACGTGGTTGATGCGAACGCAAAACCCTCATGTGCGTCATGTACATTCATTCGCGAAATCGTTAGTTGGTCGAAGCCTCCGCCTGATTGAAAGCCGTATGACGCAGACTTGCCAAGGCCATCAAACTCCAAATCCATTATCCGCCAATCTTTGATCCCCGGAGTCGATGCACTGGACAACAGCAAAATGGAAGTGTTGCCCGTCATTTGCACCTTGGGCGCCACTCCGGCACCAAACGCCCCCACGATTCCCGGCCCAGTAACCGTTATTGCGGCGGCTGATGCCGCCGCAAACGTTTCTCCTCGACGGAAAAGCAATCTCTTTGATGTGGTTTGATTCGCTATCGCTGTGACGAAGTCCGATGAGGTTGTCTGCGTGGCGCCCGCGGGGCATCCCGTAAAGGTTCCTGACGTGGAGAAGCAAATCGTGTTGCCGCCGGCAAACACCGCCTCCGGGTCCTGCACCGTGATGGTTGTAGTGGTGGTGGCGGTGTTGGCGCCATAGAAGGCGGTCAGGGTAACGGTGTAGGCGCCGGGGGTTTCAAAGACATGGGCCCGCGACCGGGCCGGTGGCCGAGTTCCTGCTGCTGACGCCGGGTTGGGCGCCGCTTGCCCAGGTGCCCGAGCCGGGATCGCCGAAGCTCCAGGTGTATTCGAGATCGTGAAAGGGACGGGTGGTGACTCCAATATCAGTTGTTCCTGAAGCGTCAAAGAAGACCGCCAGCGGCGCAACGCCCGAGGTGCGGGCCGGCACCAGAGACAGCACGATGCCGCCGGGGGCAGTCGCGCTGAACGTCGCGCTGAACGTGTGGTTTGCCTGGACATTGGTGAAGGTGTGGGTGGAAGACGATGCAATCGTAGAGCCATCTATCACAAGTGTCGCAATCGCATACCAACCGTTGGGCGTGATGGTGTAGCTTTGGGAAGCGCCCTGGGCCACGGTGGTGGCGCCCGAGGGGGTAACGGCGCCACCGGTGCCGGTGGAGGCGGTGATGGTGTAGGTGGTGAGAGTAGTGTTGGGGACAGTAGTGGAACCCCATCCTCCGCCACCGCTGCACGCGGCGAGGCCGGCGACCGCGATCAGTACCGTGAAGAGAACTCCCGGCAGAGATATTGAACCGGCTTTGTTGTGGTTCGGCATGTTTATACCCCCTACAAAACTAATCGAGTCTGACCCTGAGGTCATCTGCTGAGGTCATCTGGACTCGCAATACAGTGACAGCGACCCTCTCGTGAAAAATCCGGGTTAAGGCCCTTCGACGGAGCCCATATCAATCACGCCATTCTGCGGCCTGCTGGTGCGGAAGAAGTCGGAGAAGACCTTTACAACTGCCCCGGTGTCGAGCCCGTAACTGCCAGAGGTGAGGCGGAAGTCTGCGGGAATAGCAGGCGTGGCGCTGACCCATCCGGGAAAGGTGTTTTTCACTTGGTTATCGGTTGAATTGTTCGAGGCTGTAATGCAGGCAGCTCCACACGCAGCGGCGTCATCAATCAGGTGGTAGAGACCCGCTCCGGCAAACGGTGCGTAAGCCAGATTGTTCCGGGCTGTGACGTTGGTAGCCCCCAGCTCAACCCTGACAGCAGCAAATGACTGAGTACCAGCCGATGCGTCACCACTATAAGCCGAGTTGTTGTATGCCCAAATGGTATCCGGGAAAGGAGCTGGGCTGACCGAAGGAGTCGCGCCATACGGTTTTATATTGACGCAATATCTTTGATTACTACTCCCGGTCAGGTCGCAGATGTTGTTTCGTACAGTGGTTTCGCGACTCATAATAACGAACGCGCTTTGTGTCCCTGCTCCCGCTTTGAGCCAGTTGCGCTCGAAGATCACATCTTTCACGCGCTCATCACGAAAAGTATTTTGTGGCCCTGCATCAATTATATAAGGACTAGCAGAACCAATAATCTCATTGTCAGAAATAATAATTTGCTGAGTATAACCCCCATTTTCTCCTAGGACGCCAATAGGAGCTGTGTTGGTAAGGTAACTATAAGTAGGTGTTGGCAACGCAACCGTTCCTGCTCCATTCAAGCATTCTCCGGGGAGACTTGTAGCATCACACCATCCTGGGCCGTGCAACTTGATCGCAAGTGCTGCACTACCCGGCCTATAAATGAGATTATTGGAGATCACACTTTTAACTATGTTGGGTAGCCTTATTGTATGTGAGGCCATTGAAGATGTATCAAATATGTTTCCGAGTGTGTTCCCCAAAATGGAGATGTATTTGCCGTATGAGTATATTCTCCAACCGAACTTGCTGGCGAATGGAGTGATAGTTGAATCAACAATGGCGATCTGGTCAAACATTTTATGCCCGGGATGGGCGACGTTAATAAACTCCAAACCCTCTCCATCAATTGCTATACCTGTATATATATCATGCATATGCAATCGAAGAAACGTGATTCGATTAAAAGTCCCTTCTTGAGACACTCCAAGAGAGAGGTCTTGGCTTTGCCCGTCAAATTCTAAATCCATAATTCGCCAATCGCTGACACCAGTTGTCACAGTAGGTTTTCCAATGACAATAAATGGTTGGCTAGAGGTTACATTTGTTATCAGGAGTTTGGGTTTTGCACCAGTACCAAACGCACCTATGATTCCAGGACCCGTTTGAATCAACTTTCCAGGGGCAGAGGCAGATTCAGTGAACGTATCGCCGCGCTTGAACAGTACTCTCTTGCCCGTGAGCGCGTAGGTGTTCACCGCAGTTGCAAAGTTTGGTTGCATTGCTACGGTTGCTCCCGCTGGGCAGCCGTCTGAACCCGCCACCGGAATTGTGGTTGCCGCGATGCAAACTGTGTTTGCCCCTGCGAACACCGTATCTGGATCCGTTACCATGATGGTGGTTGTGGTTGTATTGGTGTTCGTTCCGTCATTAGCAGTCATCGTAACAGTGTAGGTACCCGGGGTTTCAAACACATGGGCCGCGACCGGGCCGGTTGCCGAGTTCTTGCTGCTGACGCCGGGTCGTGCGCCGCTTGCCCAGATGCCTGCGCTGGGGTCACCGAAGTCCCAGGTGTATTCGAGATCATGGAATGGACGGTCGGTCACTCCTATGTCAGTAGTAGCTGAAGCGTCAAAGAAGACTGCAAGCGGGGCAACACCCGAGGTTCTTGCCGGTACCAGAGACAGAACGATGCCGCCAGCGGAGGGGGTGTTGGTATTATTAGTAGTAGTGGAACCTCCGCCTCCACTTCCGCACGCTGCAAGGCCAAAAACCGCTAACAGCGTTGCGAAAAAAACTCCCGGTAGAACTCTTGAACCGGCTGCGTTGTTGTTCATCATATTTATACTCCTTAAAGGAAACTCAATATGCAATAGAAAGAAATAAGGATCAAATCTTCACAGATTAAAACTCCTTGAAATATCTTTAGAAGGCTGTTGAAAAACAGATAAAACAGGTATAAATGTCATGCTGAAACTATTTAGATAATCGCTCATGCAGCCGCCTGCGCTCATGGCTCACTGATGTATAAACCGCCTCCATCATACTACTGAATCAAATAATGTAACAACTTTATATTTAGATAGATTAATTGTCAAGTTTTTTTATGTTATAATACAAACATGAAACGCCTTTTTTCAGCAATTGCCATCTTCTTATTTTTTACGCTCTCCCCTTCCCTTCTTAATGGAAAGGAAAAATCTGAACATGGCACAATAATTCATCACAACCTGAAGGTTGTACTCTACCCAAATGAGCATCGGTTTACTGTTGAAGACACAATAATATTACCTGAGCGCTTTCCATCTGACTTTCACTTTTTCCTCCATGCAGGGCTTAATCCAGTATCAACAACCTCTGATGTAAAGATTATCAGCAAAATTACTAAAAAAGAAGATGCCTCTGTTGATTTTTTCACTATCAAACTCCATCATGACATAAAAACTTTTATATTAAAATACAGAGGTGTAATTTATCATCCCATTGAGCAGGATGGCAAGGAAGAGGCAAGGGGCATTAAGCAGACCCTTGGCATAATCTCAGAGGAAGGTGTATATCTTGAAAAGGAATCCTTCTGGTATCCTGTATTTAATAAAGGGCTTGTAAGCTTTAACCTTCAGATAGAGCTTCCTCCTGAATGGGATGCTGTGAGTCAGGGAGAACGGACACTGCATATAAAAGAAAAAAATCTAACCCGTGTGCAATGGAACTCACCTGAACCTCAGGATGAGATATATCTGATTGCCGCGCGCTTTACTGAATATACACAGCAGGCAGGCAGGGTTGCTGTTGAGGCCTTTCTCCGCACGCCTGATAAAGAACTTGCAGATAAGTATCTAAATGCCGCAAGCCAATACATTGCAATGTATGAAAAGCTCATTGGCCCATATCCTTATAAAAAATTTGCGCTTGTTGAGAACTTCTATGAAACAGGCTTTGGTATGCCTTCTTTTACTTTGCTCGGTTCAAAGGTCACCCGTCTGCCATTTATCATAAATTCATCATATCCGCATGAGATACTCCATAACTGGTGGGGAAATAGCGTGTTTGTTGACTACAACTCTGGAAACTGGTCAGAAGGCCTGACTGCATATCTCTCTGATTACCTTATTATGGAGCAGCAGGAAAAAGGCATGGAATACAGGCTGACAACATTACAGAAATATGCTGATTATGTATCAACAGGCAAGGACTTTCCTTTGACAGAATTCCGTATGCGTTACAGCGCGCCTACTGAGTCAATCGGCTACGGCAAATCATTTCTCTTCTTTCACATGCTCCGCCAGAAACTTGGTGATAAAGACTTTACTGCAGGGCTTCAGGATTTTTATTTAAAAAATAAATTTGAGTTTGCCTCTTTCACAGACATAAAAAAGAGTTTTGAAGATGCCTCTAAAAGAGATTTAAGCATAGACTTTAAACAATGGGTAGCACAGGCAGGCGCGCCAGAGATAAGATTAACAGATGTTAAGGCAACAACAGATAAAGAGGGCTATCTGATTACAGGATACATTGAGCAGGTTCAGAAAGGAGAGGCTTATCATATTCAGATACCTGTTGCAGTAACTATGGAGAATACAGAACGCGCCTTTCAGACAGTTTTAATTATGGATAAAAAGAAGATGAAGTTTTCTATTTCAGCGCCTTCAAGGCCATTAAGGATTGATATTGACCCTGAGTTTGACATCTTCCGCAGGCTTGACAGAGCTGAGACCCCTCCAGCAATATCACAGGTTTTGGGCGCAAGAGAGATGCTTATAATACTCCCATCTTCTGCTTCTCATTCGCTTCTTCTGTCGTATCGTGAATTTGCAAAAGCGTTAAGCAATTTAAATGCTGATAAAACAAAAATAATGCTTGATAAAGAAATAAAGAAGCTACCTTCAGGGCAAGCAGTTATAATCCTCGGATGGGAAAATATCTTTTTAAAAAAGATGACATCATTACTATCTAAATATGATGTATCAATAAGCCAAACTAAAGACCATTCTTTAGTGTTCTCTGCAAGAAATCCAAAAGATAAAGAAATGGCTCTATTATTTATTGCATCAGATACTGTAGAGGCGCTGCCGGGTCTGGGCAGAAAACTGCCTCATTACCATAAATATAGTTATCTTACCTTTAAAGGAAAGGAGCCTGAGAATATTGTAAAGGGAAGATGGCCTGTATATGATTCGCCAATGACAGCATATCTGCCTGATAAAAATGGAGCAATCACAAAAATAGAAATGGGAAAACTTGCCGCACGAAATCCTTTGATTGCGCTCCCATCCCCTTTTTCAAAGGAAAGATAGGTTTAAAAAACTTATTTAGGATTATAGAATCTTTTTAAATACCTGCTATCCAAGTATATAACCCCGATTGAGATGAGAGCGCCAACCACTGCGCCGCCTAAGACATCAAAGGGATAGTGGACCCCGACATAGACCCTTGAAAAGCAAACAGCCGCAGCAGTAATAATTGATGGAATTATCAGAAAACGATATTTATATGATGCTAATGCTGCAAAGATAGTAATGTTTACTGCATGGGCTGATATAAAAGAATAGGAACCTGTACAGCCAACAAGAAGGTGGACATTGGGCAAGGCATTGCAAGGGCGTATACGCATAAAGATATTTTTAAAAAAATGGACTGCAATAAAATCCGCAATAAGGATTGAAGCAATTAATAGGACAAGAAATATCCTTTCCTTTTTTCTGCCAAGGATAAAGAAAAGAATCGCACCAATAATAATGATTATCTTGAAATTCCCAAAATTGGTTATAAAAGGCATCAGCCAGTCAAAAAATGGGTTCTGTAATTTTATATTTATGAAGTAAAAGAGCGCCTTATCTATCTTAATCAAATATTCCAATATCCTATCCTTTAATACCTTTCCAGTACTTCTCTACCCCTTCTTGTATTTTTTTCAATGCTTCTTCCTGCCTCACTGGCGTAAATAAATGGTTAAACCTTCCCTGCTCTTTCAGATATTCCTCAACGGGTTTAAACTTCTTTGGCACAAAGGTATGGCTTACTTCTCCATAAACTGCCTCTTTCAATGCCCAGATGCCTGTGTCAACAGATAGTTTTGCAAGTTTAACAGAATGTGATGGATCTGTTGCCCAGCCCGGAGGGCATGGCGAATGTGCAATAAAGAGCTTTGGGCCTTTGTATTCCTCTGCCTTTTTGAATTTATTAAACAGGTCAACCTGATGCGCTGGAGAAATAGTAGCAAGATATGGCGGTTTGTGGCTCCTCCATATTTCAAAGAGATTTTTCTTTGAAACCTCTGCGCCTGTTGGGCTTATCTTTCCTACTGGTGTTGTTGCAGTCTTAGATGCATAAGGCGTTGCGCTTGACCACTGAAAGCCTGTATTTCCATAAGCCTCATTGTCATAGCAGATATAATAAAAATCAAGGTTGCGGTATATAGCGCCTGATGTAGACGATAGCCCCATGTCGTATGCTGCGCCATCGCCTGTTAATACAACCACCTTTAAATCCTCATCAGGTTTTATTCTTCCCTTTTTAATCAGAATATCAAGTGCATCCCTCACACCCTGCGCGCCTGCAGGCGCTGATGCCATTGCAGTATAGAGCCATGAGCCTTTAAAAGGCGTAAAGGGATATATTGAAAGCAGAGTAAAACATCCTGCTGCATTTACAATAACAGTCTTTTCTCCAAGCGCTTTGAGGCAGTGCCTTAAAGCGAGGAGGCCTCCGCATCCTGCGCACATAGCAGTGCCGGAGAGGAGGTTTTCTTCAGGAGGAAGATCTTTTATTGATTTTATTGATAATGTATTCATACTTAATCTATAATAGTTATTCCTGCGGAAGCAAGAACTCAGTATTTATTGTATGGATTCCAGTTTTCACGGGAATGACAAAAATATTACACTAACCCTTCCCTGCTATCTTCTTTACCCTCTCCATCTCCTTCCACTCTGTCTCTGTGTAAAGGAGTTGTGGTTCAGGGATAACACCGGTTTCAACTGACTTAATCATGCTGTCAAAGATAAACTCAAATTCAGATGGACTTATGTTTTTGCCGCCAAGTCCGCCAATAAAAGAGAGTAAAAGCGGCCTCTCCTTTTCATTATAAAGCGCACCTGCAATCTCTGAATACAAGATGCCGCCTTTGCCAATGCTGATATTCTGGTCAAATACAGCTACAGCCTTTTTCCCTTTTATTGTACCCACTATATCCTTTGCAGGGAATGGCCGCAAAAGCCTTAATCTTAAAAGCCCTGCCTTCATACCTTCTTCTCTTGCCTTTTTTACAGCAGCCTTTCCAAGTGTTGAAAAGGAATCCATCATAATCAAAACATATTCTGCATCATCTATCATATAGCCGTCAATGGTATCATATCTCCTGTTGAATATATCTTCAAACTTTTTACAGACTTCTTTATATACTGCAAGACCATTCATACTTGCCATGTGCATCTGGTATTTAAAATAGGAATATATTGGCCCGCCAAGAACTGACACACCCTGCGCCATTGGCTTGCCTGCCTTGAAAAAGGCATGTTTTGGTGTGTAGGCAGGTAAAAATCTTTTTACATCATCCAATGATGGTATCTCAACAGGCTCCCTTGTAAAGGAAAGAAGAAAACCATCCAGATTTACAAAGACAGGCAATAGTATACGCTCATCCTCTGCAATCCTGTATGCCATTAAAATTGAATCAAGCACCTCCTGACAAGTTTCGCAGTGTATCTGCAAAAAGCCGCAGTCCCTTGCTGCAAGTATATCATTATGGTCAGGCTCAAGTGTTATTGGCGCTGACAACCCCCTTGACACATTCACCATCACAAGCGGCACGCGCCATCCTGCTACAGTATACAACATCTCAAAGCCATACAGAAGCCCCTGACTTGATGATGCAGTAAACACGCGCACACCTGCTGCAGACGCAGAGCCTGCTGCTGTAATCATGGAATGTTCAGAATCCATGGTAACAAACCTTGCATCCATGTCGCCATTGGAAATCCACCGTGCAAGCGCCTCTATAATCTCTGTCTGCGGTGTTACAGGATACGCAGGGATATAATCAACCTCTGCCAGCCTCACGCCCCATGCAGCAGCGGCATTGCCTGTAAGCATTTCTTTTGCCATTACTCAATCACCTCATTAAACAAAATCATTATACCGAATAACACAATGCATTTCCATTACTTTTCAGAAAAAGGTTTGACACCCCTGCAAGGCCGTTATATAATCATAAGTTCCATAAGTAATTGCACCACTTTGGGTATAATACCTATAGGAGGGAACCAAAGTGGGAAGGAAGTTCAAGCGTTTGAGTATAGAAGAGAGAGAATAC
>Ga0209824_10000292_pt1 | contig 33619 bp, 28 predicted proteins | sample VDWuncwatermetaG_FD_184124 | JGI IMG/M metagenome (GOLD analysis project Ga0209824, IMG submission 184124) | Wastewater microbial communities from Netherlands to study Microbial Dark Matter (Phase II) - VDW unchlorinated drinking water (SPAdes)... ...
CCAAAATCCATTTATGAAAATGTCGTTTATGGTTTGCGCGTGGCTGGGCAAAACCAGAAGTTTGAGTTAGACCGTGTGGTCGAACAAAGTTTGCGGGCCTCGGCACTTTGGGAAGAAGTTAAAGACCGTTTGCATGAAAGCGCTCTTGGTCTGTCTGGGGGCCAGATGCAGCGGTTGTGTATTGCACGCGCGATTGCCAATAAACCCGAAATTATTCTTATGGATGAACCCTGCTCAGCACTTGATCCCATTGCGACCATGAAGATTGAAGAATTGATTTACGAACTCAAGAAAGATTTTACTATTATTATTGTCACGCACAACATGCAGCAAGCTGCACGCTGCTCGGATAAAACCGCTTTTTTTTATCTGGGAAAACTCATCGAATACGAAAACACACAAACTATTTTTACTAATCCTTCCCAAAAGCAAACTGAAGATTATATCACGGGCCGGTTTGGGTGAGGATGGGGTTATTTAAGTTCTGTGTTGGAATAAGAATTTATACCCACCGACAGACACTTCATCTCCGACCTTGAGAACATATTCGTCGACCTTGGCGCCATTGACAAAAACGCCATTTGAACTTTTTAAATCGATGATGATGAACTGGTTATTATAGCGATTAATGGCGGCATGCTGACGCGAAACCTTGGGAGCCTTGAGTGTGATGTCGTTAGAGGGGGAGCGGCCGATTGAGAGATTTTCTTTGATGACATATTCCTTTATATCCAGATCCCCATCGATGCTTTTCAGGTAGTAATCGCCAGGTGATCCTTGTGGTGTTGTGTGAACAGCAGATGCGGACTCTGCATCTTCGCCATCAATTTTAATTGAGTCGAGAATGTTACTGATAGAATCATCGGGATTTAAGACCTTGGCAGGTGCCGGATTCTCTTGATGCAAAGTGATGCTTTGGTCCAGTCTGGCTGGAATTGAAGATGATGAAATATCCGGTTTCTCTGGTGTGGCTAGTGACACATTGACATTTGTGGCATCAGGCTTTGGAGGAATGGGTGCTGTGGGTTCGTCATCGTCGTCGATGGGGGCTTGGAGCCCGGGATCTGTTAGGTTGATTTTACTATAGGAAGACTCACTGACTTTATCCTGCTGAAAATAGTCATCGCTCTTACTTGGCGCTGAGGCCGATTCTTCAGAGAGCAGGGCTTCAAGAGAAAGGTCGTCATCGTCGGGTTGGGTTGCAAGCTTTTCTGCGACTTGCGGCGTTAGATCAATTTTAGGCGTCGTTGGTGTAACGGCGGCTTTGATATCGAGTTCATGCTCTTCATCGAGCAATTTTTTGATGTTATTTTTTGATTCCGCTAAGCTATCCAGCTCCTTGTCGTTGTCGTCTATGAAGAGATCGTCAAAACTGGCAGACAAATCGGCTTCAGGTTCGACTTTTTGTTCGGTGACCAATAAAGAGACTTTGACTTTTTCTGGCTCCGGTTGAAGCTTAGGCATTTCCTGCGGGGGCTCAGGGAGGGCTGTCTTTTGTGTGGTGACAGGTTGAGCGGGTGCGGGTGGCTTTACGGCCTCAGGTGTTGTGGGTCGATAAGCCGTTTGGGTTTCTTGTAGAGGTTTTGGTAATACCACATGAGCTGTTTTGGTGACTTCGCTGACGGATTCGGCAGATGTTTTCTTTGGGAGGCCAAGATCGTCTGGGTCAAAGAGGTCTTCATGTAAGCGAATGAGTTGATAGGCCGTGGAAATATCTGCTTCGAATTGACCAATTTCTTTGTTCTCGAAGGATTCGACTTCCTGATATTGGGCGAGACTGAACTCATTGAGGAGTTGCCGAAACTGGGCTTCTTCGAGGATTTCTTTATGACGCGTGATTTCGACACTGAGCTTTTCGCGCAAGAGATAAAGATCTTTCAATTCTTTTTTTAAGAGCAGTTTTTTCTCGTTGAATAAGATATTAATGGACTCAAGTTGCATGAGGTAGTCCCGCCGGACTTTTTCGAAGACACTTTTTGAGACGTGTGGGCTATGCTCTTGCATGAGCGCGATGCGTTCATTGATGATGTCACGTTGCCCTTTAATGCGGGCTGTATCGCCCAGTAACTGATCATTCTTCTCGAACTGAAACAGTTTGGCACGGACGTTTTGTCGACCATGTGGATTCAAATCGATGACCTTCTTAACCCCTGCTGAATTTTTGTTTTCGTCTTCCATAGGAAAAGGCTATAATGTTTCAATAAGTTACGATCAAGATTTTCTTCTCAGTCCAACAGCTCATTTTGCCACAAAATCTATCAAAAACAACCCTCATGGTTGGGGGTGGAAGGATAACGCATGACAGCAACACGTTTAAAACAGTTCCAGGCCGTGAGCCGTATGGGATTCCTCATTATTTTACTGATGCCGGCGTTTGTTCAAGCGCGTGGTCAGCGGGAAATTAAGCGGGGGACACTTTTTTTTGGCGCTGAGGATGCGGTTTCTGATCAGGAAACCCTCTCAGACAGGCAAAAAGTCTTATTGGTGACACAATTGGTGGGTGCTTTAATCGACGACAGGCTTTTTAATGATGAGTTGGCCATTAAGCTAGTTTTGTCCAAAGCTGTTTCCAACGAGCCTGGTTTTGAGGCAAAAGAATTTACGGACCTGCTTTTGAATAAGCTCTCAGATACCGGCAAAGTGTTGGTGGTCAACCAGGATCTAAAAATGGATCTGGATATAAAGTTTGATCTGCGGCTTATGCGTTATGAATCGTCCGAATTGACTCGTCATCATGGGCAATACTTAGGAGCTGATTACTTAATCAGTTCTCGAGTGAGTGCACGGCTTGAGCAAAATGAAAAAGGCAAGTGGCAAAAAATTTATACAGGCAGTGTGAGTGTTGAAGGTGTAAAATCAACAAAAGTTTATCTGACGAAGTCGATTGAATACAAGGCTGGAAAGGCACGTCGCTAATCATGGCGGATAACAAAGACAAAGGAAGATTTGATGCTGATGCGACGAGTTCAACGATTAATGTGAACGAGGCCGTGCCTGGCTTGGTCTCAATGGATAGCCCACCAGCGGAGGATTACAATGCCACGATGATGGCCATTGATGTCAGTAAACTCAATCTGGACGCAACAAAAACCCAGATCAAGGTTGATGTTCCCAGTGACGAAGAGATTCTTCAGGAAAAAATTGAGCAAAAAAAAATGCCCTTGGCTCGGTTTTGGGGGCAGCTTAAACGGATTTTTACCCCAGCCGGAGACATATCAAATTTTGAGGTTAGGGTTTTGCCAAAATGGTTGCGGAAGTTTCAAGGCATTTGGCTTTGTGACCCCAATGCGAGTGTGCATAGCTTTGCTTTATTTTATGTTTCTCGGTTGGTGCTGATAGGCCTTAGTCTTTATTTACACGGGTTGTTGTTTGCGAGTTTTTCAGCTGTGATGGCAGCAGAGCATCCTGCAGCGGCTATTTTTGTGGTGGTGGTTGGCTCTGAGTTGACACTTTTAGTGCTGGCGATTTTGTTTCGTGCGGCGCCAAGTTGGTTGGTCGCGCTGCCTTTGTCAGCATTTGCATTGTTAATGGCCTATGGTGCTGTGTTTTACCATACGGCGGACAAGCTTTATTTTATTGTTAATGGGCAGGCAGCTAGCGAGTGGCTCAATGGATTTTTTCTAATCGCATTGATTTTTTCTGGACTGACGTCAGTTTTTTTGGTGGCCCAAAAGGGGCCGGCACGCATTGTCAATTTTGTTTTGGGTGTGGTTGCCTTGGTTCCGATTGTGGCGAATGTGACGTCTGGGACATTGTTTGAGTTGTCTTTTTTTGCCAGTTCCCTCGGAGGGGCTTCGGGGTCATTTTTAAATCCGAGTGTTTTATTGGTGCATGGCTTGTTTCCTGTTTTTAGCCTTTATTTTTTTATCCGATCGTTGATGGCGGGGCGTACGGGTACAGAGAAAGTTGCCGGTGGATTTGCGCGCTCTTTGGCTTTTTTGTTTTTGGCTTTTACGGTTTTGGGTGGCACGCTCATGCAGAAGAACCGGATTTTTCATTTGGGTAATCTTGTTGTGCCTACGGTACTGAATGTTGGGGCGGCTGAAATTGAGGTGCACAACCGTAAACTCAAAGTCGAAACCAAAACTTTCGCTAAAAGTGAAGGTGCTGATACAAAAACACGGTATCAATTTTTGCTAAAAACTGGCAAAAAACCGGGGCAGTTTCAATTACTAGCTGTTGATGAATATAACTTTCCTATCAAAAGTCTGGCCAAGAGTGATCTGACTGTGAGTGTTGATGGTCAGAAAATCAAAGATTATAAATTGGTTGAGGAGAGTTCAAATAATCGAGGTATTTACAGCCTCACTTTACAGGTTGATAAAAAAGATCCTCTTGTGACTTGGGTGCCGATTGCCGCAAATTTGAAGTCTGAGGATTTTATTAATTTTACCATTTCTGAGCCTGAGCGTGTGGGACGCTTTTCGGTTGTTGTGGCAGACGAGGCCGTTTTTGATATTGCCGATCCCAAGACTGAAGTGAAGGTGCCTCTGAATCGCTTGTCCGAAGGTGAACATGAATTGCAGCTCAGTGTTTTGGATATTTATGAGCAGGAGATTTTTAAACAAGAACTCAAAATTCGTATTGTCAATGATCCCAGTTTCAAGATTTTAAAGCCGCTTGATGGCGATAGCGTCGGCGACAATCTTGAGGTTGTTTTGATGTCTTCTGGAAAAGCCACAGGTTCTGTTGTCCTGAGCCTTGATGGCATTGTGGCGGGGTCTATGGAAAACCCTGCCGGTTTTCTGTCTTTGGCTACGGCGGATTTGCCTCTAGGTCTTCATTCCCTAACGGCTGTGGCACAAATGGGGGGGAAGGAAATCAAACAGACGGTGTCATTCAAGCGTGTTGTGACAGCTCCTGTGCTGATGATTACCAGTCCGTCTATGGGTGTGTTTGCCACGAGAGAAACCAAGGTTGCTTTTGAGCTCAAAGGCGGCTCTGCCAGCATGGCCAAAACAGCTGTGTCCGTGAATGGTTTTGTGTTGCCTGATGTGGTGGTAAAAAATCATCAATTTACTTTGCCCGTTTCTCAGTGGCAAGGTGAAGAGTTATTTGTGACGATCCAGAGCACACTCGATAATGGCGAAAAAGTGAGTGATTGGGTGCAAATCAACAAGAGCTTGAGTCAACTTAAATTATCTTTTGATGGCCCTTCGTTGTCTTTTTTATCGCTGGATTCTGTCGCTTTTGTTCTCGATGCTTCGGTGAGCAGTTGGGACAATTGGGTGGGAACTTCGAAGTGGTTTGCAGTCAAGGATTTATTGAGCGATGGCGATGTTGAAGCCAAGCTTGGGCACACAAAGGCTGCTGTTATCGTTTATGGTTCTGAAAAGCCGCATTATTTTAAGGATTGTGACGATGCTAAAGTCATTGTTAAATCCGGTGTTTTCGATGCAGGGGATGTTAAAAAAGCTTTGGGAGTTAAACCCAAGGGTGTGTCGGCCTTGGTGGCTGGACTCAAGCACGCCTTTGTGCTCAAACCCGCAAAGGTTTTTGTTTTTACTGATGCTGCGGACGCCTGTAAGCCCGACTTGTTGGCCGCTCTTGCCAACGTGATGGCTGAGTCGCCTGGTACGCGCGTTTATGTCTATGCGTTAGGACGCATTGCCCCTGATGCGAAAAATCAGCTATCGGCTTTAGCTGAGAAAACAGGTGGTCGGTATTATCAACCGGAGAGACGCGATACCCTTAAAGAGGCCTTGCTGGAGCAATTGCAGCTTTCTTATTCTCTTGATTCTGATGGCCATGTGCTTCACCAAGGTCCATTTGAAACGCATGAGTTCAGCTTGGTTCCAGGTCCTTATGTGTTACGGATTCCCTATGGGGTTGATATCAAATCAATGGAATTTAAACTCGATAACGGTGTGCAAAAAACGCTTTCAATTATTGGGGAGCATGGTCAAATTGTTGTCGAAGACAAAACGGAGAAGAGTGTCAATTGACGGCGTTCTCGATGCGTAATTGTGTTTGATATTCAGCCTCTTTTTGTTCGCGAATGGTTGGCAGGTTTTGTTGCTGCTGGTTTTGCAGATAGGTTTGGCGGCGGATTTCGACTTCATTCACGAGCATGCGCATATCTGTGCGTGTTAAAGGCACAACAGGGGGTTCATAAGATTTGTAATCAACAAAGGTGGAGCGACCCACATAGGCATAGGGGCCTGGAAGATAGAAGCCGTAACCGTAATAATAATTTGTTCCGCAACAATAACCTCCCAGTCCGGCTGCTACGCTACTGGCGGCTATGGCGCCATAATAGGTCCAGTGAGCTTTGGCTGGAAGGCTGCTCAAGAGGGCCGTTACGCAGACGAATACGGCCAGAATGGGCATTTGAATTTTTTGTTTCACATTGTGGTTTTCGGCAGATGGCTGTGAAAGTTGCGTCTATATGGAGCAGTGCGTCATAAATAAGCCTTTGTTAAGTTTGGTGCAAATCCATCCTGATATTCCTCAAAATACTGGAAACATTGCCAGGCTTTGTGTCGGGCTGCAGGCTGATTTGCACCTGGTTCGTCCGATGGCCTTTGTTATCGATGATCGGCGGGTCAAAAGGGCAGGGTTGGATTATTGGCCTCAGCTGTCATTGACGATTCATGAAACTTTAGACATTTTTTTGCAATCAAGGGAGACTAAAAGGTTTTTTTTCCTAACGACTAAAGCGACCCAGTGTTATACTCATGTGGCTTATCGAGCTGGGGATACTTTGGTTCTAGGCTCAGAATCGCGCGGGCTACCAGCTGATTTGCTGGTGCGATTTGGGGCTCAAACCGTTGGAATTCCTATGCCAGGGGCTGTGCGAAGTTTAAATGTTTCCAATGCCGCAGCCATTGTGGCTTATGAAGCTTATCGGCAGATTATGGTGGGAGTCAATGATGGACCTTCGAAGCTTGCTTGATCCCAAAACGCGCTTTGTTTTTTTGAGCGGCGCTGGCTTAACGAGAGCCTATCACATTGCACATGTTACAGAGACAGTTTTCTATTTAACGTCGCCAACAGAAATTTCTGACGAGTTGGAGAGTGGTCATGCTTTGGCTGCAAATGGGGCAGGGATTCTTATTTTTGAAAAACCCAAGCTCGAGGCCATGCCATCTGGCGATGACGTCATTTTGTATCGTATTGATATGGCGAATTTAAATTTTTCTATTTCCAATAGACGCTTGTATGCGCGCTACGAATTTTCAGATTATCAGGCTGTTGCTTTTAGTCATTACGGTGAACTCGTGGTGGGACGCATGGCCAATATCGGTGAAGGCGGCTTACGTCTCATGACAGATCGCCCCATTCAATCCAATGTCGTGTGTCGCTTTGAAATTCGTTTGAGTGCTGACTTTGTTTTTATCACCGATGGTGTCGTGGTTTATTCAGATTGGAGCGATGAGACTGAAAAGCAAGCCATTGTGGGGATCAGTTTCGTGGCACCCAATTTTGCAAGCGAAGCCGATAAACAGACTTATGTCTTAGCCAAACACAAATTGTCAGATTTGATTCGTGGGTTGCGTGTGGCTTTATGATCGTCCAACGAGGGCTTCGATGGCATCGATAGATTTGGGAACATCGGTGAGATTGTCGGGTCCATTTGGTGTGACGAGAATGTCATCTTCAATGCGGATGCCGCCGACTTCGCGGTAGGTCTCGGCGAGAGTCCAATCAATGTGTTTTTGTGTGCGTTTGCGCAGATGTTTGTCGTCAAAATAAGCCTTAATAAAGTAAAGACCGGGCTCAATGGTCACGACAAAATTAGGTTCGAGTTTACGGGTGGTGCGGATTTTTTGTTTTTCGGCTTTGGGCTTTTTGTCTGGTGCCCGTCCACCGACATCGTGGACATCAAGCCCCAGCAAGTGACCGATGCCATGAGGATAAAATAAACGAATCAATTCTTTACGCACGGCTTCTTCAGCGGTGAGATTTTGGAACAAACCTAAATCGATTAATCCCTGTGCGAGTAACATTTGCGATTGCAGTTGAATCTCCAGCATCGAGACGCCTGGTTTTACGCTTTTAATGCAGGCCTCTTGCACAGATAAAACGAGAGAATAGATATGTTTTTGCCGCTGGCTAAAACGGCCATTGACAGGAAAGGTGCGGGTTACGTCAGCGGCGTAGCCATGGCATTCGGCGGCGGCATCGATGAGCAAGAGATCGCCATCGCGTAACAGGGTTTCGTTGTCGTGATAATGTAAAACGGCCGCATTGGCCCCACTGGCAACAATGGATGGATAAGCGTTATGGGGAGCGCCGGCTGTGCGGAACACAGATTCCATAGCGGCACTGATGGCGTATTCATGCAGGCCGGGACGTGTGGCCCGCATGGCTGAGAGGTGTCCTTGTCGCGTAATAAAATTAGCTTCGCGCATGAGGACAATTTCTTCGGTTGATTTGCGCGCGCGGTTTTCATCTAAAGCCAGGCGTAATGGTTTGGGCTTACGACTCAGGCCCAAGGCATGAGGTTTGACCAGTGGGATGGTTGAGTCAAAGGCGTGTAAAACCTTGAAGCGTTTTTTTAAAGTTTTGAATACAGTCCCAAAGGTTGAGGCATAGTGAACAAGCTCGACGCCAAAGAGCATCTTGGCTTCACGTTTGTCGATTTGATGACCAATCCAAATACGATGATGGGTATCCAAATCGGGGATAAACAAGTGTCTGGTTTTCGTTTTTGGGTCGATGAGTAGAGTGTAGCCAGGTTTTGTAATGCCTGTGAGATAGAGAAAATCCGAATTCTGCCGAAACACATAATCGACATCAGAGTTACGCTGAGCAGGCGCACTGCTGCTGACCACTATCAACCCATCTGGCAAGGCTTGCATAAGATTGAGGCAATTTTTGGCGTAAAGAGCAGATGAAGACATTTCGACAATTATAGACGGAAGGTACTTTGAGAGCCAGTCAAATGATATAGCATTTCAACTTTTAATGAGTACAGATGTGCTTATTAAAAGTTAGAAATACTTATGGTTTTCTAAAATAAAATTCCTAGCAGGAATTTAAATTACCATAGTTTTGAGTTTTTGAGCCAAAGTCTGATTTTCGTCAAAACGTTTGAGAAACTCGCGGTAGTCTTTAAAAGGCTCGGCTTTATTGGTGCCAGGTACCAATTCAAAATCACGCAGCCGGGTGAGGAGAAAACGCATGGCTGACTGGTCCAGGTAATAGCCAAGGTATTTGCGCTCAGCCACAGAGAGTTTTCGAATACTCAGATAGCCGCTTAGAAAAGCCTTGATGCTGGGATAATGAAACCGGCCATTTCTGTGACACAACGCGTGCAGGCAGACACCTAGGTCAAAGAGCGGATTGCCACGGCCACTGGCCTCAAAATCGAGAATGCCAGAGAGGTGGCCGCTTTCCCAATGAATATTTTCGGCAAATAAATCGGCATGAAGGAGAGTCTCGCGTTCGGTTTTTGGAGCCTGGGTTTTAAGCGCGCGTCTTTTGGCTGTGATCAAAGCAAAAACATCCGGGAGTTTATCAGCCAGTTTGCCTTGAATTTGGCGGAAGACTTTATCTTGCCCAGCCAAATTGAATCGGTGGGGTTTGATATCACGGCCAATGGGTAAGGTGTGCAGCCGAGCAATGGCTTCCCCCACGATTTTCATTTTTGCTGGAGGCAAATCAAAGACTGCGTGTCCGGGAATTTCTGGAAAAAGCAGGGCGAATTTTTTGCCATGAGGGATAAATGGTCGTTTAGATTTTTTAACAGAAATCGGTGAGGGTGTCAGATAACCAATTTGTTTTTGATTTTTCGTCAGGAGAGCCAGGATACGTAATTCGTTAAGCAGGCGCTTGCGATCGGCCACTTCGTCAATTTTGAGAAAGTTCAGATTTCCTGTTGTATGATGAATTTTATAATAAGTATTCACGGTACCCATGGCGACGCCGCGGGCTTCGAAGTTTGTGCTCGGCACGCCCTCAAACTGGCTCAGGAGTTTGGCCAATTGATGGTGATTCAATTTTGTAAAAATGCCCATTTGCGTTTATCCTTTATGGGGTTTGCCAGTTGATTTTACTTCGGCTTTCTCTCGCCCATATTCAAAGTGAGCCGCAATTTCGTGGCTGAAACGATCGAGAGCCGGATTTTTTGGCCAACCTCTGAGTTCCGTCTCGCAGCGATAACAGATCTGCATCCAGGGAAATAAGGGATAGAGGGCGGCATCGATGAGGAGGGCAGCTAAGAGTGGCAGGTAATAGACGCGTTCGTAAAATACGAGACTGCCAAGTACACCGGCCAAAAAAACCGCTAAGCCGGTTTTTTTGTTAAAATCTTTATGTTGATAAAGACGATGCTCGCCGCAGCGGGGACAGCCTTCGATGACAGCTTGATCGAGTCTGGTAAAATCAATGACAACATGACAGGCGCCGCAAGGAATGGTTAGTGTTGGCTTTGGATCTTCACAAACGAGGACCTGTAAAGCTTGGCAGGCCGGGCAATCAAAGGTGAGAGATTTTTTCGACATTAAAAATAGTTCCCTGTGATAGCAAAGAGATAAATGGTCAGCATTTCACCCATGAGTACAAAAACGGTGCCGGCATATAAGATGCCGGTGGCACTTTGATTGGAACCAATTTTGGCGCTCGCATAACCCAAGTGAGCAACCAGCAGCGGTAAGAGAAAGCCCGTTAAATAGCGTGACCAAAAGAAAATGCCATGACCGGCAAAGTCTGTCAGCCGAGAAAATTGGTCAGCTGGAAGCGTTTGGTAAGCGTAGAGAGTCACGGCGAGTGAACAAGCGAGGCGAAGATAGGTGATGGCGAGCAGGCTCTGACAAGCTCTGACTAAGTGTTTGATCGGCAATTCACGATTGATCAAATACCAGTGACCAAAAATCATGGCCATGAGCCCGGCTGCTAGAAAAAGGGCACCTGTGAATACGGAGGTTAAATTGAGGATGGTCGCGAGTGTGTCGGTTCCACTGATCACATTTTTTGAGGCGTAAACCAAAAGGATGATAGCCGAAAAAATGCCATAAACCCAAGTAAGATAATCCTCCAGTTTGAGCCATTCTTGTCGTAGCGATAAAAGCCAAATCCACGCACACAGGCCGGTGAGAATGGCATAATTGGAACTGAACTGCCCCAGTCTGTAAAGACAGAAAAGAAAGAGGCTGAGCAGCAAGGTGATGAAGCCATAATAAAAGCGTGGATAGGATTTGCCAATTTCCTGATTGGGCATGAAGGCCATCAAAATGGCTGAGCCAAAACCGAGCTCGGCCAAAAAAAGTGCGGCCATTTGTAAGCTATTAGTCATATTTTCGTTTTCTTTCCCTTAGGGTTGCAGCCAAACTGGGCAAGCCGTGGTTGGTTGAGGGGGCTGTTTACTTGGTGGCGCGTCAAAGCAGGCTTGGTCATAAACGGCAAGTGGGAGTGCGAGCATGCCTGTTTTGGCCTTTTCTCGATCAATCAATTTTCCCTTAAAAAATTTTTTCATGATGGCTTTTTTGGCCGCATCCGGATTGGTAAAACGGATATCGTTCAGATGGACAGGCTGTGGAATATCGGCCATTTTGAGGGAGCCATCTTCAGCAATGGCTTCAACGAGGACCAGCAAGTTTTTTTCTGGCAAGAGCGTGGCCACGGGTGATTTCCAATCTTGCCAGACCAAGGCCATGATGAGTCCGCCACCAGCTAAGATCAAACTCGGATGCAGAATCCATTTGGGTATTGCCATGTTGCGCGGCCCTACCATGAAATGTTTCCACGGGCTAGTCAGGAGACAAAGAGTTAACGGCTTGAAGCTTTTTATTTGCCAAGTCTTGACGCGGACGCCATTATGATTAGACTAACTTACGTAACCATATGAAATAAAAGGATTTAGATAGATAGACAGTTTTGTCAAGGACGTTGGCTCGTTTTGTCTCGTGCTATATAATGTAAAAGTGAACGAATACGAATCTGAATCTGAGAAAGGGGTGGCGACGCTCGCCCGCCCGAAGACTAAGCAGCCGGACATGTATAAAGTCTTGCTGCTGAATGATGACTACACGACCATGGAGTTTGTTGTGCATGTTTTGCAGACGTTTTTTCATAAGACGGCCGAGGAAGCGGCTCGCATCATGTTTCATGTTCACCACCACGGCAAAGGTCTGGCGGGTGTCTATTCCTATGATGTCGCTGCGACTAAAGTCGTTGAGGTTGGTGAGTACGCGCGTAAGCACGACATGCCACTCAAAACAACGATGGAGAAGGCCTGATGCTAAGTAATCGTCTCCAATTGGTGCTTAATCACGCCGTGGCTGATGCCGTGGAACGCAAACATGAATACGTGACTGTCGAGCACGTGCTTTATGCTTTACTTGATGACCACGACATTAAGGGAATCATCAAAGGCTGTGGAGGCGACACGGCCGTCATTAAAAATAATCTCGAGACTTATTTTGAAGGGCTGGAAAGTGTTGATTTGAAGGAGAGCAATGTCAAGATGACGTTAGGCTTTCACCGCATCATTCAACGGGCTGCGTTTCACGTGCAGAGTGCAGGTAAAGCAGAGGTTTTGCCAGAAAATATTTTGGTAGCGATCTACGCCGAAAAGGAATCTCACGCTGTTTTTTTTCTGGAGCAGCAGGAAATTCGTCGCCTTAATGTCATTGAGCAGATCACGCGTGGATCGGGAATTGATGATGATAGCGATCTGGACGATGGCGATTCCAAAACATTGGTACCGTCTTCAAAAGATCGGCAAGACGAGCAAACCAAAGCCGAGACTCGCCGGGAAGATGTTTTAGAGCAGTTTGCTGTCAATCTTAACAAGAGAGCCCGCGAGGGGCGCATTGATCCACTGATTGGCCGGGAAATTGAGCTGGCGCGGACTATACAAATTCTGTGTCGACGCACGAAAAACAATCCGATTTACGTTGGCGATCCGGGCGTTGGAAAGACGGCCATTGCCGAAGGCTTGGCTCTGAGAATCGTGTCAGGTGACGTGCCTGAACCTCTTAAGAAATCCACAATTTATTCTTTGGACCTGGGGGCGTTGCTGGCAGGTACCAAGTTTCGTGGGGATTTTGAAGAGCGTCTCAAGATGGTGCTTAAACGCTTGGGCAAAGAGGCGGGAGCGGTTCTCTTTATTGACGAGATTCATACCTTGATCGGTGCGGGCTCCGTCAGTGGTGGATCGATGGACGCCAGCAATTTGCTTAAACCCGCTCTTGGTAAGGGTGAGCTCAAATGCATTGGTTCCACGACGTATGAAGAATTTCGCCGTATCTTCGAAAAAGATCGTGCACTTGCCAGACGCTTTCAAAAAGTTGATGTGCCAGAGCCATCAGAGGACGATACGCTGCGCATCCTCAAAGGTTTGCGGGAACGCTACGAAGCTTTCCACGATGTTAAGTTTGCTGATGCGGCTCTCAAGTCAGCCGTGACTCTTTCTGCGCGCTATCTCAAAGAAAAACGTCTTCCTGATAAAGCCATCGATGTGATCGATGAAGCGGGTTCGGCCAATCGCCTTAAAACTGAAGGTAAACGCAAAAAAAATATTGGGGTCAAGGAAGTTGAAGATATTGTGGCGGGCATGGCCAGGGTGCCGCTGCAAGCTGTCTCTGCTGAGGATAAGGCCAATCTCAAAACACTGGCTGCTGATCTTAAACGCACGGTCTTTGGTCAGGATCAAGCTGTGGACGAAGTCGTGACGGCCATCAAACTTGGTCGTTCAGGTTTGGGGAATCCAGAAAAGCCAATTGGCAGTTTTTTATTTGCGGGTCCGACGGGTGTTGGGAAAACCGAACTTTCCAAAGAATTGGCGCGTGTGATGGGTGTTGAGTTTTTGCGTTTCGACATGAGCGAGTACATGGAAAAGCACACTGTCTCGCGTTTGATTGGTGCCCCTCCTGGTTACGTCGGCTTTGATCAGGGCGGGTTATTGACGGATGCTATCAGCAAGTCGCCACACTCAGTGCTCTTGCTTGATGAAATTGAAAAAGCTCATCCGGATTTGTTTAATATTCTCTTGCAGGTGATGGACTACGGTACCTTGACGGACAACAATGGCCGCAAAACAGATTTTCGTAATGTGATTCTGGTCATGACGACTAACGCGGGGGCTCGCGACATGAGCCGCAACGCCATTGGGATGGTGCCGGGTACGATTGCGGGGAGCGAGAAGAAGGAGCTTGAGCGTGTCTTTAGTCCTGAGTTCCGCAACAGGCTTGATGCTGTTATTTCGTTTAAGGCCTTGCCACCCATTGTTGTCCTTAACGTGGTCGATAAATTTATCACCCAACTTGAGATGCAGCTTTTGCAAAAAAAGGTCGATCTGGATGTGACGGATTCAGCTCGCAGTTGGTTGGCTGAGGCCGGTTATGACGAGAAAATGGGCGCACGCCCCTTGGCACGTCTGATCCATGAGAAAATCAAGAAACCACTGGCTGATGAAATTCTCTTTGGTAAGCTTGAGCGCGGTGGCCGCGTGAGCGTCGATCTTACGGATGACGAGTTGACTTTTGCCATCGCGGGAGCTGAATTGCCTGTGCCAGTTGGGTAGTTGTTTTTCTCTCTCCTCCTTTGTAAGGAGGGGGTGGGGGCTAGCAATTTTGCCTCAATTCACTTTTGGTCAATCTTCAATGGAGTTTCAATGAGTCTCAAGAATAAAGTCATCATCATTACAGGTAGCAGCCGTGGCATTGGTCGGGAAATGGCGCTACGCTTTGCCAAAGATGGGGCCAAATTGGTGCTGGCGGCCAAATCGGTGGAAGAGGGCAAGTTGCCTGGGACGATTCATTCCGTTGCCGAAGAAGTTCAAAAGGCGGGGGGGCAGGCTCTTGCTGTGCAAGTCGATGTTCGTGAAGAAGACAGCGTCAAGAATATGGTCGAGCAAGCCGTCTCTCACTTTGGAGGCATCGATATTTTGGTCAATAACGCTGGGGCCATTCAACTCACTAAATTGGAAGTCACGCCGCCTAAACGAATGGATCTCATGCTCGACATCAATGTTCGCGGTGTACTCATGTGTTCTCATTTTTGCCTGCCTTATCTTAAAAAAGCCGGCGGGGCGCACATTCTCAATTTATCACCGCCAGTTTTGCTCGATCCCAAATGGTTTGCCAATAATACCGTTTATACCATTTCTAAATATGGCATGAGTTTGGCGACGATTGGTTTGGCCGAAGAACTCAAAGACGACAAAATTGCTGTTAACAGCTTATGGCCGCGCACCTTGGTGGCCACGGCAGCCGTCAATATGCTCATGGGGCAAGCGGGTATGGAAATGTCGCGCACCCCGGCTATTATGGCCGATGCGGCCTACGAAATTGTCACGAGTGATCCTCAACAATTTACGGGCAAGCACATTGTCGATGAATATTTGTTGCGTGAAAGAGGCGTTACAGACTTTAAACCGTACAATAATTTTTCTGGAGAAGGCGAACCGGCATTGGATTTTTATATCGAAGAGTTGTCCTAGCCCATTTTGTCTTGTTGAGGCATTCCATTGAAACCAATCGAGTTACCACCCAAATGGCAAATTCAGGAAATTGATTCTGATACGGTTGCGTCCGCCTCTTCGCCTGTGGGTTATGAGATACAAAATGGAGAAATTGTTCGTGAAAATGAGGTCATTCATCTCAAGGGGATTAATTGGTTTGGCTTTGAGACTCCCGAGCATGTTGTGCATGGGCTTTGGACGCAAAATTATCGTGACATCATTTTAAATATCAAAACACTTGGCTTTAATGCGATTCGCTTGCCATTTTGTCCCAATGTTATCGATCAAGCTTCGACGCGCTCGATCAATTATTACATCAATCCAAATTTGAAGGGATTAAATAGCTTGGCTGTGCTGGACAAAATCATGCAGGAGGCGAATGCACAGGGGCTTTATATTCTACTCGATCATCATGTCATGCCAGATCATAAAATTTCTGAATTGTGGTATTCTCGAAATTATTCTGAAGCGGAATGGCTGGCTGATCTCAAGTTTGTGGCCAATCGGTATAAGGGGTTGGATCATTTTTTGGGTGTCGATATAAAAAATGAGCCTCATGGCAGCGTGACTTGGGGAGATGGTGATCCTAAAACTGACTGGAAAATGGCAGCTGAAAAAGCGGCAGAGGTCTTGCTAGAGGCGAGTCCAGGGACTTTAGTTTTTGTGGAAGGAATTCAAACTTCGTCGACATGTTCATCGGAAGATTGGCACTGGTGGGGAGAAAATCTAGAACCACAAGCCTGCTCACCGCTGAATATTCCCAAGAACAAATTGGTCCTCAGTCCACATGTCTATGGTCCTGATTTGGCAGACAAAGAAGAATTCTCGAGTCCGAATTTTCCAAGAAATCTTCCTGAGCTTTGGGATCGGCATTTTGGTTATTTAAAAAAACAAGGTTATGCTGTTATTCCAGGCGAATTTGGTGGTCGTTATGTAAAGGGGAGTCCAGGTCAAGTTTGGCAAGATGCATTCATGACTTATCTAAAACAAGGCAACATGGGTTTTTTCTACTGGTGTTATAATCCCAATTCTGAGCACGGTGAAGGTCTGCTGGTGCATGAGTTAGGTGAGCCGGATGATTGGGAAACCATAGACGAAAAAAAATATGCGAGCCTGAAGAGATTGATGGATAGCAATAATTAGTGTCCAGACTCAAAACGAAATCTTTGCCATCCATTCAAGAGTGAGTCGGTCACTTGATATTTAATTTGTTGGTTAAAGTATTTTTTTATGTGGACGCGCTTATCAGTCTGCACTGTGGCCAAAACCTCATCCAAATGTGAGCAGCCTTTGTCTCTGGCCTGAGTCAGTTTGGCCTTGTGAGCCTCGCTGAGTGGATATTGGCTTGCCCAGCACGCAAAAATAAAGCCAAAGCCTGTGTATTTTTTCCAGCACTCACCGAGATCCCAATACATACGCTTGCTGGCATCAAAAAGGGCTTTGTCACCAATGAGTAATTGAGCATCCGGGTTATTGTGAGTCTGGCTGATTTTTGTTTCTGTTTCCCATTTGAGAATAATGTCTCCCAGTAAGTTGGAAGTTTTTGACTCTGCATCCCAACACACTGTTTTGACCTGACGCAAACTGGCCATCCAGGGCTTAGTAAAAAAACCAACGCTGCCCACGAATCCGTCGCAGCCGATGAGGCCGCATTCGGGATAGAGATAGTAGTTTTCTTTAAGCGTGGCGCCGATGGGTATGAGCGCAACATCGACCCTGTTTTGCTTTAGCAGGGCGGGTAAATCACTCGGCGTTGCTTTAACAATTTCTGCGTCGAGAAAATGCGTGAGTGGCAATGCGTTATAATAAGGAACGGTGCCGATTCTCATGTATTAGGTGGATGCGCCATTTACGGATTCATAAAGCAGCTCGACGACGTCTGAGGAATCCATGTTCTCGGTGGCTGTTTCCTTGATGGCATCGTTGAGCATGGTTTTGCAGAATGGACACGCTGTCGCAACTAGATTGGCCGGTGTTGATTTCACGTCTTCCAGACGCATTTGATTCACTCTGCGACCAATGTGCTCTTCCATCCACATGCGTCCGCCGCCGGCTCCACAGCAACGGCCGATGTCTTTGGAATTTTCCATTTCGACGATAGTTGTACCGGGAATGGCCTGAATGATTTCACGAGGGGCATCATAGATGTCGTTGTAACGACCCAGATAGCAAGAATCATGGAAGGTGACGGTTTTGTTAAGGGGCTTAGCCGGTTTGAGTAAACCCTTTTTGAGAAGCTCATTCAAAAATTCGGCGTGATGCAAAACTTCGTAATGGCCATTGAACTGGGAATATTCATTCTTAAGTGTGTTGAAACAGTGTGGGCATGAGGTGATGATTTTTTTGATTTGATACTTTTCAAACGTGGCCACATTTTCTTGTATGAGACTTTGTGCCAAATACTCATTACCAATGCGACGAGCCGAATCGCCATTGCATTTTTCCTCAGTGCCCAAAATACCAAATCGAACACCCGCTTTTTGTAAAAGTTTGGCAAAAGCGACGGCGACCTTTTTGTTTTTCTCATCAAAGCTGCCAGCGCAGCCGACAAAGTAGAGATATTCGACGTCCGGATTTTGATCCATGGTGGGGATACCCAGATCCTTGGCCCAGTTGGCGCGTTCGGTAAAACCAATGCCCCAAGGATTCGAATTGCGTTCCATATTGGCAAAAACCGTTTGAACTTCAGGCGGGAACGCGCCTTGCACTAGGACAAGATTGCGGCGCATATCGACGATTTCTTGAACATACTCAATGAAGACGGGGCAGGCTTCTTCACAAGCACGGCACGTTGTACAGGCCCAGATGATGTCGTGTAGGACTGTATCCCCAATGAGAGGTTTCTCGTCGGGAATCAAACTTGTTTCGTCGAGTGTGCCTTCGTATTTTCCTTCTTTTTTGGCGATGAGTTTTTCGCTCTTTTCGTACAGAAAATTGCGCAGCGTGATGGTCAGCTCTTTTGGATTGAGAGGTTTGTCGGAATTAGCCGCTGGGCACTGGGCGGTGCAACGACCACACTCGGTACAAGAAAACCAATCAAGATAATTTTTCCATGAGAAATGTTCGATGCGATCGGCACCAAATTGAGTTAAGTTTTCATCGGCCAAGTTCATGCTGATGAGCTGGCCATGGGGCTTGGTCTTGTAAAGAAAGACGTTAGGAATGGACGTAATAATGTGGAAATGTTTGCCGTAGGGCAGAAAGTTCATGAACCCAAGAATCAGACTGATGTGCAGAAAGTAAGAGGCGCCTTCAATCACACTCAGAGTAGTGGGCGACAAACCATTGAGCAGTCCTGCAAAAACACCACCCATAAAAGCGCCTGAAGGAACGTGTTTACCCAAGGCCAATCTGGCGCCTTCAAAAACAAAATCACTCAGACAGAGGCTGATGATGACTCCCAAAATAACGATGGCTTCAGCTGATGGCGTGAGTCGTTTGACTTTTAAAACGAGGCGACGATACATGGCGATACAGCAGCCCCAAATTACCAGGAGAAGAAAAATATTGAGCGTGAAGTGATACACGGTGCCAAGGACTCCGCCCATACCAGGGAGCATGAAATCTTCTTTAAAGCCCATGGCAAAAAATGTGATTGTCCGCAGGGAGATGACCAAAAATCCCCAGAAGATCATGGCATGCATGACCCCTGAAGCTCGGTCGCGCGCGAGCAATCGTTTTTGTCCGATAGCATTGGTCAGGACTGATTTTATTCTCTGGGGGATTTTCTCCCAGCGCGTGTCTTTGCCTTGGGCAACGAATAACAATATGCCTCGGCGGTACAGGCTGTAAGCCATGCTTGTGAGGGCGACCAGCAAGATAAGTCCAACAGCAATCGGGTACATGCAAACTCCTGTTTTTGTTGCGAGAAACCTGAAGATTGTCTAGCGTCAGTGCGCCCATAACAAAGTGCACGCGCCTCATTCAATAAGAAAAAGTAAGCTCGGCCATGTTAAAAGAACTCACACTACGCAATATTGCCACGATCGATGAATTAAGGCTCGAATGCGGCCCCGGTTTCCAGGTCCTGACTGGAGAAACGGGGGCTGGCAAATCCATTTTAGTCGAGGCCATTGGCTTAATCATGGGGGATCGCGCTGATTCTACTCTGGTGCGTGACGGGACGCCGGAAGCGTTGGTCGAAGCCGTTTTTGATGTGTCACAGCTTTCTGAAGTGCAGGGACTGGTCGACGAGCTTGGTTTGAGTCATCCCGATGGCGGCGAGGAACTTATCATTAAGAGGCTATTGGGTGCTGATGGGCGTGGGCGCGTTTTTGTAAATGGTCAAAGGGCGACAGTTGCGGCCATAACTAAGTTATCGCGTGGGCTCATCGATTTTACCGGGCAGCATCAACAAATTGATCTTTTGGACGCTTCCAACGATGCTCAAACACTCGATGCTTTTTTGACGACGCCCGCTTTGCTGAGTGAGTATCAGCAGGCCTACCAGTTTTTCCGCAGGGCTGAAGCCGAACTGGAGGCTTTGCAAAAAGCGGAGGTGCAAAAAGGCGATCGTCTCGAATGGTTGGACGCCCGTCTTAAAGAAATCGAAAAAGTCGATCTTAGCCACTCTCAAATCGAAGAGGATTTGTTGGCTGGACGCGCGCGCCTGCGCCATTCCGTGCATTTGGCCGAAATTGCCAGTGTGGCTGAGCAAAGTCTGGTTGGCAGTAAATTCAATGTCGCCTCGCAAATTCGTCATTTGCGGACCCTTATCGAAAAAAGACCGGAAGTTGCGCTCATGCTTTCGGTGCCTCTCAAGTTATTAGAAGAGTTGCAAATTCGTGCTGAAGATGTCGCTTATGAACTTGCTCGAGCGACCGATGGTGTTGGGGATGCTGAGAGTGCATCATTAGATGCTATTGAAGCCAAGCTTTTTCAAATCGCCCAACTGAAGCGAAAGTTTGGCCCTGAACTCAGCGATGTTTTGGGACACGCTGAAGCTATGCAAAAAGAGCAAACGTTGCTAGCCGACTCTGATGCCGCGTTGGCTCAACTTGGCAAGGCGCGTGACCAAGCTTTTCAAAAACTCATCGTTGCCGCACAAGGTTTGAGCCAAGCGAGAGTGCAGGCCAAAAAACAAATTGAAGAGGCTATTAAAATCCAGTTGCGTGAATTGCTTATGCCCGATGTGTCTTTTTTAGTCGATCTGACGGCAGTCGGCTCGCCCGATGCTGCAGCATCTTACGGTTCTAGTGGTTTTGAGCGGGTGACTTTTTTACTTTCACCCAATCCAGGCCTCTCGCCCAGACCACTGGCCAAGGTAGCCTCTGGTGGTGAAGCCTCGCGCATCTTTCTGGCACTCAAACAAATTCTGACACGTAAGCGGGCAGGTGGCACTTTGATTTTTGACGAGATCGACACGGGCATAAGCGGTGCTGCTGTGGAACTTGTCGGCAAAAAACTCAAAGCGTTGGCTGAGCGCTTTCAAGTTTTCTGTGTCACGCACAATGCACCGATTGCCGCGCTGGCAGACAGACACTTCACGGTGAGTAAAACGGTTGTTTCCGGCAAAACTTTTACGCGTGTTACCGATCTAAAGGGAGAGGCACGCATTCAGGAAATGGCCCGCCTCATGGGTGGTGTGGAAATTTCCAAAACGAGTGTGGCTCACGCCCGCGAGCTGTTGCGTAAGGGCAAGGCTTAATTTTTATGTCTGATTTGTCTTTTATCGCGCGCAAAATTCAAGATCGATTGGCATTATCTGATGCTAAAGAATTTGAGGTTTTTCTCCAAATGCGCAGCGGTGTTTCGCTTAATGTGCTCAAAGGCAAGCTGGAAACTTTTGATCTAAAAAACAGTTTTGGTTTTGGTCTGCGTATTTTAAAAGAGGGTCGTCTCGGCTTTTCTTACGGAACAAAAGTTGAAGCCAATTCAGAGATCGACAAAGTCATTCAGCAAGCCATCGAAGTTTCAGCTTTTGCACCTGAGGCTACGGGCTTCGTTTTTCCTGGACCTCAGGCTTTGTCAGTCAATCCAAACCTTTTTGATGCTGAACTGGGCAAGGTAACCAAATTAGACAAGGTTGATTTGGCGGCGAGGCTCGAAGCCTCTGCCTATAAGACGGATTCAAGAATTAAAAATGTCCGCTATGCTGGCTACGACGATGAAATCGAAGCGACTTGTATCATCAATAGTGCAGGGCTTTTGGCCGAACAAATGCGCTCACTGGTGACATTGAGCGCCTATGTGGTGGCGGTCAATCAAAATGAAAGTCAGATGGGTGGTGAAAGTGCGCAAGGCATTGGTTTAAAGGGACTTCATCCGGATTTCGTCGGCAAAGTGGCAGCCGAGCGTGCGGTGGCCCGCTTGGAGAGTCGAGTTGTTCCCAGTTACAAAGGGCCAATTTTACTATCTCCCGAAGTTTCTGGGGCGATACTTGGTTTGCTTGCTGAAGCTTTGCGCGGCGATGCTGTCGCACAAAAGAAAAGTTGGCTGGCTGAGGATTTTGGAAAAGAGCTATTTTCGTCAGCCGTGAGTTTGGTTGATGATCCTTTTTTCCCCAATGGTGCAGGGAGTACAGGTTTTGATGGAGAAGGCTTTGTCTCTAGCCCACGAACGCTCATCAACAAAGGTCGGCTCGAGAGTTTTCTGTGCGATCAATTCTGGGCTTTACGTCTGAGGGGTTCAGCTGGGCAAGCGAGGCGAACGGGGGCTTTGTCGCCGCCTCATCCTGGTTACAGCAACTTGGTTTTGGAGCCTGGCAAAAAAACATTTTCTGAACTTATGACGCAGCTCGGCGAAGGAATTGTCATCGATGGTGTTGTTGGACTTCATACAGCCGATGTTGCCTCAGGGCGTTTTTCGGTTGGCGTTGAAGGTTTTAAGTTTATAAAGGGTCAAAAAATCGCAGGAATTCGCTCCATGGCTTGGGGTGGGACACTGCGAGAATTACTGGGGTCTGTGGTGGAAGTTGGCGGTGATTTGCGCCTTTATGGCAATGTGGCAGCACCTTCTCTGTGGCTGATGAATGCAGAAATCAGTGGGCAGTGAGTGTAAAGTTTCCCAAAATACTGACAAGGGAAGCTTGACGCCATAACCTAGCCAGATTACTATTAAATTTCTTATGAAGCTTCAGTCTTTTGGACTCTCAGATGTCGGCCGTAAACGTTCTCGCAATGAGGATTATTTTCTCGCCAACGATGAACTTCAGATTAGCGTCGTTGCTGATGGTATGGGGGGGCATTCAGGTGGCGAGTATGCCTCGCGGCTGGCTGTGGCTTCCATAGAAGAAGTTATCCAGTCCATGAATTCAGATCCTGAGGCGACCATTATTTCTGGGGTTAACTCAGATGAATCCGAATTTGGCGACCGTCTGCGTTACGCCATCGAAGTCGCCAGCCAAAAAATTTACGATCAGGCCATGTATGATCAAGAACTCAAAGGCATGGGGACAACTATTGCCGCTGTTATTGCTCACGAAGGCATCACTTACGTGGCCAATGTGGGTGATTCCCGCGTTTACCTGGTGCGTGGAGGTAAGATCAAGCAGGTGACGACCGATCATTCCTTGGTATCTGAACAAATGCGCGCAGGTTTGATTTCTTCTCAAGATGCCAAGAAGCATAAGCTTAAGAATATCATTACGCGGTCAGTGGGTTACCAAGAAGAAGTGGAAGTTGATGTGTTTCGAGTTGAGATGCAGCTTGGTGATCGCTTCGTGCTTTGTTCGGATGGGCTCACCAACATGATCGATGACGAAACGATCCGTCTGATTCTAGAATCAGAGACGATTCAAGTGGCGGCTCAAGCCCTGATTGCTAAAGCGAACGAACGCGGCGGCGATGATAACATCACGGCTGTGATTAGCCAGGTTGTTGCTTAATTTCCCTCCTCCCAAATTTATATAAAAATAGCGTCAAAATTATTGCTTTGGCTGACAAAAAATACCTAGTTATTCTAGTTAGTTGTCTATTAACAGCTTAGGACAAACGCTAACATCTTGTCATATCAGCTAAAAACCCATAGCATAACCAACAACGCTGTGCGCTAAATCTATCGTTTTTGAGGGTTTCTTGCTTTACAGCGCTTTGTTGCGAGAACTATAGGGATAGAGTCAGGTGGGGCGCCCTGTGTGAGCAACTTTTTTGAAGAGTCGCCGATAATCAAGATAGGCTGGATAAGTCTGGCACACGAATGATCAAAGACTATCACATTATTATTGTTCCCAAAGACAAGAGTCAGACCAAGAGCGTTAAGCTTTCTGGTTTTACACTCAAGGTGCTCGTCATGGCTGCCTTTTTGTCTTTGCCTCTGCTTTTTGGCGCGATTCTCTCTGCGTTGCATTATCAGAATGAGCTTGTTTCCCTAAAACGTCAGAATTACGAAAATCATAAACTTTTAGAAAATAAAAATGAACTCATGGACAAAATCGCGGGTCTGCAAAAAATTCTCTCAGGGATGGACCAGAATGTGCAGCACCTTAGCAAAGTCCTGGATATCGACCTTGAGAGCATGAAGTTTGGTTTGGGGCCTGTTTCAGATACGGAAATTAGCCTGCGCAACAGCACAGACGATGATTTGCTGGCAGAGGTTCAATTTGTCGATGAACTGACGACTACCGAGAGTAAATTGACACTCAATATGGTCAATAAAAAACTTTCTGAACTCAGAGAGGCTTCGACTGTCTTAACACAAAAACTCGAAGAATTATTCACCCAGAGCAAAGACAAAATGCGCTTTGTGAATGCAGCGCCAAATCAATTGCCTGTGGATGGTTGGATCACTTCTGAATTTGGCATGCGCAAGCATCCCATTTCGGGCGGCTCACGCATGCATTACGGAATGGATATTGCGAGCCCGGTGGGAACGCCTGTTAAGACTTCAGCCGAGGGGCGAGTGGTGTATGCCGGTGGACGCTCAGGTTATGGAAATCTTGTCGTGGTCGATCACGGCTATGGGATTTCGACTCTGTACGCGCATCTCTCCGCCATCGATGTCAAGCTTGGCGCTGTTATCAAACGAGGCGAAACTTTGGGTAAAGTGGGTTCAACAGGCTCTTCAACTGGGCCCCACGTCCATTACGAAGTCCAAGTCGATGGAATTCCAGCTGATCCGATGGCTTACGTCGTCAAATAAAACCACTCTTTATTTTCTTTGGCAAAAAAGCTACTGGACGTGACTTATGAGTTCCAAGAGCAACACTGCCGAAATTGTCGATCTGAATCACCGCTTTACCTTGTCATCTGAAGGCGCCAAAGATCCCTTCGATATCGCCTTTAAATTGATTGAACCGGACATGCTGCGCAAGATGGGCATTCATCCTTTTCATCTGCCTATCGATCGCAACGACGGGCCGACTGCTTTGATTAATAATCGCGAAACCATCATGCTGGGCTCCAACAATTACCTGGGGCTTACCATTCATCCAGAAGTCCGCAAAGCAGCAGCCGATGCGATCATGAAGCATGGGACCAGCATGACTGGTTCGCGTCTGCTCAATGGCACGCACGTTATGCACTTGGAGTTGGAAGAGGCCTTGGCCGAATATTTTGGCAAGGAGGCTGGGGTTGTTTTTGGCACCGGGTACCAAGCCAATCTTGGCGTTTTATCGTCCTTCTTTAAAAAGGGGACTGCCTTGATTCTGGACGAAAAAGTTCACGCCAGCATTCACGATGGTTCCAAGCTTGGTAAAGGCGAAAAGTTTTCTTTCAAACACAACGACATGGCTGATTTAAGAGCTTTGCTGACATCGCTCCCGGCTGACATGGGTAAGATGATCATGGTTGACGGCGTTTACAGCATGGAAGGCGACGTGGCCCCGCTGGATGAAATTGCAGCCCTTGCCAAAGAATTTGAAGCCCGTCTAATTTTGGATGATGCCCATGGCGTTGGCCTTTTGGGTCAAGGCAAGGGGACGGCGTTTGAGTACGATGTCGCTAGCGATGTCGATTTGATCGTCGGGACTTTCAGTAAAACACTAGCCTCTGTTGGTGGGTTTGCTGTGGGGCAGCACAAGGTGATTGATTACATCAAGCATATCGGTCGTCCCATGTTATTTTCGGCCAGCTTGCCACCAGCCTCTGCTGCCAGTGCGCTCAAAGCTTTGGAGATTATGCAGCGCGAACCGGAACGCGTGCAGCGATTGAACCATAACGCGGCCTACATGCGCAAAGCTCTTAAAGAGATGGGTTTTGATATTGGTCACTCCACAACAGCGATTATCCCGATTGTGGTGGGAGACGAAATCAAATGTCTGACGATCTGGCGTGAATTGCTCGATGAAGGTGTTTATGTGAATGCTGTGCCATTTCCGGCCGTGCCCGTTGGCCAAGCCGTTTTGCGCACGAGCTATACCTCAGAACATACGCGCGAGCATCTGGATCGTTCGCTCGAGGTTTTTGCTAAGCTGAAGAAAAAGCATTCTTGGTAATTATTTCGTAACTGGTTAGCGTGTTTTTCAGGGTGGCGCGGTGAGCTGTTTTTATCAACCGTACGGCCACCAGGCCGCGGAGAGAGCCTGCGAACGACGAGGTTGAAAAAATAGCGAGCCGTGACAGGACCCAGAAAAATATGCTAACCAGTTACATTATTTCTTATGCTGAAAATTATTCCTGTCACCAATCACAAATTAAAAAAAATATTTATCAATTTTCCCTATGCTTTGTACCGAGGCGATAAAAATTGGGTGCCTCATTTGAGGATGGATCGATCGGACATGATCAATCCAAAGAAGAATCCTTTTTTTCAATACGCCAAAGCACAATTGTTTTTGGCCTTTAAAGATGGGGAACCGGTTGGGCGAATTTCGGCTCAAGTCAACTCGCTGCACAACGAGCGTTATCAGGAAAAAACCGGTCATTTTGGTTTTTTTGATTCTATCGACGACAAGACAGTCGCCAAAGAGCTTTGTCTTGCTGCTGAAAAATGGTTGGCTGAGCAGGGGATGGATAAAATTGTCGGGCCGCTCAGCTTGAGTATCAATGAAGAAGCAGGTGTGCTCATTGAGGGATTCGATACGCCGCCGTATCCATACATGTCGCACAATTATCCTTACTATGCGGGGCTTTTGGAAGAGGTTGGCTTTAGCAAAATTAAAGACTTGATCGCCTATAACTACACAACCAATCGCCCGATTCCAGAGGCAGCCGAACAGATTGCGGCAGCTGTAAAAAATTATCCAGGGCTCGTTGTGCGAGAAATTGATTTCAAAAACATGGAGCGTGAATTGCACATTGTCAGCGATGTGTTCAATTCGGCTTGGTCAAAAAATTGGGGATTTGTTCCCTGGACGGAAGCTGAGATCGTCAAAGCAGCCAAAGATTTTAAATTGATTTTGAATCCCAAGCTGGCGCTCATCATTGAAGTCAATGGACAGCCGGCCGCTATCTCAATCGCGATTCCCAATTACCATGAGATAATAAAGGATTTGGATGGTCGATTATTTCCTTTTGGATTTCTCAAACTTCTGTACCGCTTGAAGACCAATAAGATCAAATCGGCCAGACAGTGTTTGTTGGGAATTAAAAAAGAATTTCGCAACGACGTGCTGGCGGGCTTGAGTGTGTTTCTTTATTCAGAAATGCATCGTCGCAGCAACGAGCTGGGGCATTGGGGCGGCGAAACGTCCTGGATGCTTGAGGATAATCACAAAATTAATAATGGCATTTTAGCCATGGGCGGCGTGCCCTACAAAAAATTCCGGCTTTTTCAGAAAATTCTCTCTAAATCATGAAAGTCCTTGTCACCGGTGCGACTGGGTTTGTGGGTTTGCATGTCGTTCAAACTCTTTTGTCCGCTGGGCATGAAGTCCATGCGCTAGTCCGCAAGGCAAGTGCTCACCAAGGTTTGTTAAGAATGGGTGTGCAGCTAGTGTATGGCGATTTGGCTGGTGATATTTCCCTTTTGCCAGCCGTTGAGGCTGTTATTCATTTAGCCGGATTAATTAAAGCGCGGCGTTCTCAGGAATTTTTTGAAGTGAATGAGCAGGGCACCCGTCGCCTGGTAGAAGCCTTGTCAGGCAATCCACCGGGTCGGTTTATTTATGTGTCATCGATTGCAGCGCGTGGGCCAAATGTGGATGGGACTTCGCTGGCAGCCAAGGGTCCCGTTAGCAATTATGGCATGAGTAAGCGTGCCGGTGAAAGGGTTGCTCTTGAAGGGTTGAAATCGGCTTCGGTGGTTATTGTGAGGCCGCCCATTGTTTATGGGCCGGGCGATAAAGAAACCTTGACGATATTCCGATTGCTCAAACGTGGTTTTTTCCCAGTCATTGGCCAGGGACAAATGCGTACTAGTTTTATTCATGTGCATGATTTGGCTAATTCTTTGATGGTGGCTGCGACAGGTGTTGAAGCCATCGTTGAACCTCTTTATCCGGACGATGGTGCTGCCGGGCATACAGTGAAAAACCTAATTGATTGTGGGGCGGCTATCTTCTCTCGCCGCGTGCGTGAGCTCAGGGTGCCACTTGTGGTTCTGAAGTTACTATGTGGATGTTCTGAATACTTTGCGAAAATATTAAAGCGAGCCCCGATGCTCTCACGCGGAAAGTTTTTAGAAATGCGGGAGCCGTATTGGTTTTGCGAAAACACAGATCTTCTGACTTTTTACAAGAATTTGCCACCTTCCATCACATTGCAAGATGGTTTTGCGAGCACCGCTAAATGGTATGCCGAGCAAGGGTGGTTGTGAACTATTTCTTCCTGGCGCGCCTGTCGTATCCGTAAATATCATCAAGAAAATAACTGTTACCGTTTGCATCAACCCAAGCAGTCACGTACGTCAAATGGACGGGGAGTTTCTCTTTGAGAAAGACGACTTTTTGCGCCCCACGTTTAATGGCGGTTTCGACGGCTTCTTTACTCCAACCAGCGTTATCCGCTAAAACATATTCAGCCAAATCCAGCGGTTTATGCACACGCACACAGCCGTGGCTGAAATCCCTCACGCCTCTGGCAAATAAGGACTTGGTCGTGGTGTCATGCAAGTAAACATTGTGACGATTGGGAAAAATAAACTTGATGCGGCCAAGTGCATTTCCTGCGCCTGAATCTTGGGCAAAGCGATAGTTAAAGGTTGTGGAATCAACTTTTGACCAATCGACAGTTGTCGGGTCCACGCTGACAGCTTGTCCATCAACCGTTTGCATGACTTTCATGTTTTGACGCGAGAGATAGGTCGCATCATTTTTGAGTTTGGGCAGCATTTCTTTAGTCATGATGCTCTGCGGGACGTGCCATTGTGGATTGATGACGACATAACTCATTTCGGCATCTAGTAGCGGTGTGCGGTGATCAGCCCGTCGCTCGCCCACAATGACGCGCATGGTAAAATCGGGATGGTGACTGCCCGATAAGCCATAAAGAGTAAATTGCGGAATATTGACGAGTAAACTTTTGCCCGAATCACTTGGGAGGTTTTCGATACGTTCTTGATTGATGCGTAACTGGTTAAGGCGAACTTGCGGCGAGACATTCATGGCTTTAACCGTGCCATTGCCAATGATGCCATCAGGTTCGAGTCCGTGACGGGTTTGAAAGCGGATGACGGCTGCGGCTAGAGCTTCATCATAAACAGAGTTAAGCGGGGCAGTTTTTAATTTTTTGCGCGACTTCTTTGGCGCAGGCAGATCCCCGACGCTTTGCAGATAGGTGCGAATGGCTGTGATGATCGGATCATCTGCGCCTGGCTCCAGTTTGAGCTTGGCTTTTTCCGGCACTTTGGGCCATCCGCCACTAGAGATAGCATTTTCGAGTCGCTTCTCGGCTTCATGCCAATGAGCAAGCGAGGCTTCGGGTAGGGCGGGCGCTAAAGCTCGGATAGCCGTTTTGCTCAGCTTATTTGCCTTGCGGGCAAACGCGGCCGGATAGGGCAGGGCAAAGAGAGTGGCAAGCAGTATGAAGGAAAAACGAAGAAGTGCGCTTTTGCGCGAGGAAGCGATCATCATATGTTTTAGTGGATATTGTGGAATTTTGAGTAGGTCAAATGTTTCAATAGCTTACCCTTAAAAATCCAGTTTTGCTAAAAGTTTTAGTATTTCTGTTCTCGTCTCAGTTGTCATTTCCTCAAAATGGGAGAGTAGATCAAGTGTTAAGCTGGCTTTTTGTGCAGGTGTGAAAAGGGATTCCAGTGGCCATACATTTGTTAGCACGCTCTTGGCAACGTGCAGATTGCGACCTGAGTCCTTTAAACGTTTGAATTGATCCTTCAAAAACAAAACCTGTTCTTCAGGCGACAGGATGGCATAAAGGCGTGTGTAGAGTTTGATTTCTAAAGCGTCGGCAAGGTCGGTGAGTTTTTTAATGTCGGCATCAGACATGGCATCGGGCTCGTAAAAATGGCGAGTATGAATATTTTTGATAATGTCTTCGAAGCGCTCGGCCATGACATCACGATCTGGTTCAGTGAAAATGTCATCGCTGTGCTTTCCCAGGCATTCCAAGACCATTTCACCCGCTATTAAATTGGCAGCCTTCATGCTTGAGACTTCGACTAAAATCTCAGCTTTGGGGATGTCACCGAACCATTTATCGGCGTAGCCGCCATAGGATTTGACGATAGGATTTTTGCTACGCACGGTGGTGAGCAAAAGGCTTGCTGCGAGGTGGCATTTTTGCTTTGGTGCTAAAGTAGGAATGAGCTGGTCAATAATGAGTGCGTGGGAGTTGTATTCTGTTACAGCATCCCAGTAAGAAATCGTCTCTTTTTGGAAAGTTGTCTCAAAAGCAAATATTGTTACGGAACGCTCTAACTGTTTTATGGTGTATTCCAAATAAGCCAGAATTTTATCGCGGTAGCGATCATCAGCCAGCGGGAGGTCAGCGATATCAAGGCCACGCAGGTCGGCTTTGATTTCCATCAAGGCCATCAAGGCCGCTATGGAGTTATTATCTTTGGCTGCCACCATTTCACGTAAACGCTTTTCATTCTTTTTATTTTTGAGTTTCTGAATCGTTTTGAGTTTATCAGGTGCTGCTTTTATGAGCACTTGTGTCAGCATTTGCTTGATATGCGTCGGGCCTAATGGGTTTTTGAGCAGCTTGCGCGTATCTTTGATGGCATCGCTGTCAGATGGATTGGCATTTAAAGTCTGAATCGCTTTGATGGCTTGTGCTTGATAACTCGCCTCATTGGCGGCTTGCATGATTTGGCGGCTATCTTCAACACTCAGCCTTCCTGTTTGAGTCACATACGGTAGCGGGTACCAATCTTCGTTTTCTCGCACACGATCATAGGCGGCAGTGAATTGTTCTTGAGCGGCTGGGCTGCCGTAAAATAGAGCATCGACCAAAATGGTCACGCCCAAACTGCGCTGGGTGGGATTTTTCAAGAGAGCGATCAGCATATCATCAAGCGTGATTTGATGCTCGGCAGCGAGACTCCCTGGCAGGGGTAAGTGTTCTAAAATTTGAATGACTTCGGTTTCCAAGTCTGGATCGTAATTGTTAACGTGTGTGAACAAAGCTTGCAGCACTTGCACAACATAATCGACCTGAATCAGCGATGCCAATAGCTGCGCTGTGATAGCCGGATCCAGGCATGTGCTGAAAATAGGCCAGCGTTTGGGTAATTCGCTCAGCGGAAAGAAAGCAAACTCAGCGGCGAGAGTGTACTCCCCAGCGGCGATGAGAGTTAACACTTCTGCCTTCCAGGCATCGTTGGGATTACTGAAGGCTTTGGGCACGCGACGCGCTCTGGTTATGGCCGTTGTTGGCTTCTGGCTTGGTTTGACTTGTTGAGACTTTTGTCCTTGTTGGGGAAGGATCAGGGCTGGTTGTTCGGTTTCGCTTTTGGCACGAATCGAAAACGGCTCCTGACGTGACAGCACTAACTTTAAGCCGAAGGTGGCCAGATCTTGGTCCAAAAAATGGCGAAAAAATTCTGGTGGGGTTCTGGTTTGCTGTAAATACATTAAATTGTTTTTAAGCCTCTTCCAAGCGATGCGTTCCTCGTCGGTAAAAGGTTTGGCTAGGCAATCGCAAATGACTGTACGGGCCGCACTCGAAAATGCATCGTGTAGAGCAGGCGGGATTTCACGCACAAACCGGCCGTGCTTTAGCGCCGAGCCCAATAGCTCGGGCATCTCTCGCAGGGTCCACCAAAGATCTTGGGGAAGTGTGGAAACCACAAAGTCCACCGTCTGTATGGTGATTTTATCGATAGGCAAATAGGTTTCGGGATGCTGTTGTTGCAAGGTGATATAGGCATCAAAAACCACGCTCCGGCATTTATCCGGATGCACATCCGGTAAATCCAATCCTGCTTTGATGAGCTGATTGGCCAGCTCTTTTTGGCCGCTAGCAATGAGGTGTGAGAGTATTTCTGCCACGCGCGCTGGGCGCATTTTTTCGAGTTCGATGGTGAGACTTAATACCGTGATGCTCCCATGGTGCTTTTTTTGCCACAGCTGCACCAAAAAGCCGCAGGCCAAAGACAAATCACCAAATGTTAAAAGCGTTTTGAGCGAAGCCAAATTGAATGGCGCCAAAATAGGATGCTTGGCCAGTTTGAAGACCTCTTGCGGATCTTGCCTGAGCAGCAGGCAATTGACGGCACGCGTTGGATTTGGTTCTGAGTATTCGGTAAATTCTAAAAGATCGCGTATAGCCAGTGCATGGCGCGTGTCATCATCGAGCACGACTTTTTGCTCAATGGCGGTTCGGCCGGCTTGGCGGACTTCATCGCTGTGCGCCAAGAGTTGTGCGCGTTGTTCATGGGTTTGTGTTTGGTCGTCATCATTGGGGAAGATGAACGGGCGATGGACCAAGTCTGTTCGTGGGGCTTGAGTTGGCCCATGATGTCTGTTTGTGGTAAAAATTTGTGGTGCTCGAAAGCTGGCTATTTCTACGACAAACTCATGCTTGTCAGGTCCGACAAAAAGATCGCCAGCATGAGCATCAAAATGAGCCTGCATGCGCCGCACGTTGTTGGAAAAAAGCTGGGGGCGTCTCTCATAACGCGGCACTCGATTATTGATTTGGGTCGGCATGGGTCGTCTAGTTATCGGCAAAAATAGGGGGATGTTGCGTGCAGGGTGAATCTTTTTGTGCTGTTCGTATATGAAATTATTGGGAAAATTCTTGTGCTTTAAAGTTTCCCCAGTCACTCTCTCCGGTATTCTTAGTGTGCGGGTCAAGCGGTTCATCATTGTAACTAAATCCCACATTATCTTTAATCCCACTTTACTATAATCCCACTTTAGTCGATAATGTTCCTGGAGGGCTTTGTATGTCTAAAGCAGCTGCTGTCAATACGATTGTTCAGGTTCGTCCCGACGCTAAGGGCAGAATCACTTTGGGTAAACTGGCTGAGGGTGTGAGTAGTTTTAGGATCTCGGAACAACCGAGTGGGGCCTACCTTCTGGAACCGATGGTTGAGATTCCTGCGCGTGAAAACTGGCTTTATAAAAACAAAATGGCCTTGACCAGTGTGCGGCGGGGCCTATCGCAGTCCGCCAAGAGTGAGGTTAGTTCCCGCGGATCCTTCGCGAAGTTTGTTAGCAAAAAAGACGAATGAGTAATGATGTCATTTCAGCTCAAATTCACCAAGGAAGCTGACGATAATCTGAACGCATTAGAGGAAAACAAAGGTTTGGAGAAGCGGCTCAAAGCTGTTCGCAAAGCTTTGGGTTATCTTGAAGTCAATCCCCGTCATCCAGGTTTGAAGACTCATAAATTTTCTTCCTTGATGGGTGAAAATGGCGAAGAGATTTTTGAAGCCTATGCCGAAAACCAAACCGCTGCAGCCTATCGTGTATTTTGGCATTACGGGCCTGGTAAAGACGTTATTACGATTGTAGCGATTACAGCGCATCCGTAAGAGGCTGGAAAATTTAGGTTCGAAGCCGTCTAAACCTCACCAAACGTTTCTAGAAAAGTATCAAAAACTTTAAACTTTTCCGCCGACAATTAATTCTGGAACCCTGAGCGTGGGAATCGCATGCGTGACAGGCACGCCTTGGCCATTTTTACCGCACTGGCCATGAGAGAAACCGACGTCATTGCCCACACGGTCGATGGATTGAATAACCGCCGGGCCATTGCCTACCAGCGTGGCCCCTTTGACGGGGTCTCCGATTTTGCCATTCTCGATGAGATAAGCCTCTGTGACGCCAAAAACAAAATCGCCGTTGACGGTATTGACTTGGCCGCCGCCCATTTTCACGACGTAAAGCCCGCGATCGACAGAACGCAGAATGCTGGCAGGGTCGTCGGTGCCCGCTTCAACAAAGGTATTCGTCATGCGGACGATGGGCCGGTATTCATAGGA
>Ga0209824_10000293_pt1 | contig 33554 bp, 32 predicted proteins | sample VDWuncwatermetaG_FD_184124 | JGI IMG/M metagenome (GOLD analysis project Ga0209824, IMG submission 184124) | Wastewater microbial communities from Netherlands to study Microbial Dark Matter (Phase II) - VDW unchlorinated drinking water (SPAdes)... ...
CCTCCTCTATATAGGCTCGACGATTGAGGAAGCGCAAAAACTGATTGTCAACGAAATAGAACCAGAGAAAACCAGGATTTTTCCAAGCAGCGAGTAGGTGCCAAGGAAGAACCAGGACAAGAAAAAGCGTAAGCCCACCCGCTAGATTACACTGCCTCCACGTGACACGCTCTCCGGAAAACCAAAGAAAAAGTCCCACAATGAGAATAGGAAAAATGAGACCGATCAGACCCTTGGAGAGAACCGCCAAGGCAATTCCCACATAGAAGAGTATGGACAAGCGCCCGTTAACGGTTTGTGGTTGATCATTGCCAGACAAGGATGGCGCAAACAGCGCAGTCTTAGCAAAACCATACATCGCCAGGGTAATGGAGAAGACGAAGAGAAAGTCAGGTGCAGGTTGATGGGCGTAACGGAGGACCCCAAGACTGCTGACCATCACGAGAGCTGATAGGAGTGCAGCGGCGCCTCCGTAAAACAGTTGTCCCAACCGATAGGTCAAGATAGCCGTCCCCAGAGCAGGAAGCGCGCTCCACACCCTAACGACCCATTCCGACTGGCCAAACAGGGATAGGGTAAAGGCGGTAAGCCAGAAATAGAGGGGCGGCTTCTCCAGATAGCGCACCCCGTCAAAGTGGGGGGTAATCCAATCACCTCCCTTAGCCATCTCCTGCGCGATGGCACCATACATGCCCTGGTCAGGGTCGAGCAAATTGAGGGAACCGAGTCCCCAAAAAATAAAAAACCCGCTTGCTAACAGAATCAGTAGCAGGTTACTTCTCGAGTTAAAGTTTCCGACGGTCTCTATAGAAGGGCGTACCCGCATATGGGAGATCCTTATGTATCACAAAGTTTAAATTAGGACACTGGCTAAGTTTGGGGAGTGTACTACTTTTGAAAGGTGCGTAGGACATTGGTTCCCAGAGTGTGCTGAGCCGGCCAAGAGGCGGCCGCTGGAACCGTCTTACCCTCATCCATCCGTTCCTCATTAATTAAAGCGACGGTTACAAACAAGAGAAACATCGCATCGCTCTTCATCATGCGAAGACACCTGGCATAAAGTAACAGATATTGAAGTACGTTATACAGCAAATGAGTTCTTGGCAACAGATCAACTTGCCGATGGTTTTTTCCTGTGCCATCTTTGGATACTTGATGTCAGACAAACTCACCTTTCAGCGCCGCGGGATTGTTGAAGGCTTTTTCGGCCCGCCGTGGAGCATGGCCCACCGCGCGGCCATTTTTGAATTTGGCGCTAAGCGCGGAATGAACACCTATCTCTATGCTCCCAAAGACGATCCCTATCATCGCGCGCGCTGGCGAGAGCCATATCCTGAGGCGGAGTGGCAAGAACTCCTGGGTCTTATTCACATAGCTCAACATGATCAGATCGATTTTGTCTACGGCTTCCACCCAGGAAAAGGACTCTGCTTCACCGCCGAAGATCCCATCCGTTGTCTCTTGACCAAAGCAGAGCGCTTTTACGAAGTCGGCATCCGGACCTTCGCCGTTCTCTTCGACGACATCCCATCACGATTGGAGCATGCGGAGGATCGACGGCAATTGGACGGGAGCCTGGCCAAAGCGGAAGCCCTCTGGCTTAAGAGGATCTTAGCTCAGCAACCATCCGCTTGGGCCGACGTAGAATGGTGGATCTGCCCTTCCTACTATACGGAAGATCCCCTGCTCGCCCGCATGTTCGGCGACTTCGAACCGTCGTTTCTGGAAACGCTCGCGCGTCATTTACCCCCATCCGTCGCCTGCTTCTGGACCGGTCCCCTTGTGATCTCTAAAAAGATCCGCTTGGGCCACGTTCGCAAAGTGGCCAAGCGTCTCAAGCACCGCCTGATTCTTTGGGATAACTATCCGGTTAATGATCTCTCGATGAGCACGGAGATGCACCTGAGCCCGCTCACCGGACGGGACCCGCGCTTACCGGAACAAGTCTACGGCTATTTGAACAATCCCCTGCTCCAGGAGGCTCTGAGCTTCATCCCGCTTGCCACCTGCTTTGATTACGCTGCCGACCCAACCGGCTATGATCCTGAAAAAAGCTGGATCCGCATGATTAAGGAAAGGTTAGGAAGCGACGCACTCGGACATTGGAGCGCCATCCGCGAGTTCTGCGAGCGCACTAACAAACTCAAAGATGAAACTGCTCCTCTCCGCCTTCCGTCTGGGAGGCGACCGGCCCTTGAAGCGGCACTCCGCTATCTGCTGGAGAATCAAGAGAAACCATGGTTCGAGGAATTCCGCCCCTGGTTGGCGCAGCTAGAAAAGAGCTTGACGCGCGGAAGCGACTGAGGGAGAATCTACCTCATAATGAAAACGTGGCTCGTGATCGTCGAGACCCCAATAGCTGGCACAGGGAGATACGGAGTCGGGCGAGAGCGATAGGCAAGGAGGGAGTGACTATGTTCGCACAGATCAAGCATATAGCCATTGTCAGCGAGAATTATGCCCTGCTGGGTAGATTCTATGAGGCGGCCTTTCGGATGCAAACTTCGAAACGGGCCAGACCTGAAAGCGCCGTTGTCGTGGGGGACGGCTACGTAGGCATGAATATCAACCCGCGAAGGGCGGGCCGGCAGGCCGGCTTTGATCACTTCGGCTTCGAAGTCCAAGATGTGGAGACGGTTTTTGCGCGGATGAAAGCAAAGTACCCATCCATCAACGTGCTCAAAAGACCCAGCAACAGACCGTTCGCGGGATTAAGCACCCACGATCCCGCGGGCAACGTCTTCGACCTCTCGCAAAGGGGGATGGAAAATAGAAAGGATGTTTACGAGGACGGGGATTGGAAGCAGGATCGCTATATCAGCCACTTTGCCTTGAAAACAGTAATCCCAGAGAGCGTGGCCCAGTTTTACGTGGATGTCTTTGAACTCAGGGCCCTGGAGAAGCCCGCCGGCGATCCCAATTTCTACCTGAGTGATGGCAGGATCATTCTCATGGTCATCCCGTGGAATATCAACGACTATCTGGGCTCGGGAATCGAGCGGCCCGCTCTGGACCACATCGGGTTCAAGGTGGAAAGCGTGGAGGGCTTCAAGAAGGATCTCCAGGCACTAATCGGACGCAATCCCCGCCTCTCTCCCAGTCCCGTGGGCAGCGGTCCCGAAGGTGAAGCCAGACTCCGGCTCTTCGCAAAATGCCCTTACGGCAAATTTCAGCTAGCAGACCCGGACGGCGTGCTCATCGACGTCACTGAATAATTTTTAGTTTTGAATTTGTGTTGACTCTAATTCACCATTCATAATTCACAATTCAAAATTGAGCTCTAGCATAGAGGATGAAACTATGATGGAAAAATCGGTACAGGTTGACGGGCTCAGGATTCGCTATCTCGAAGATGCAAACGGAGCCGACGTCATTCTCCTCCACGGCGCCTCTCTCGGTTCTTCCGCTGATGTCTGGGAGCGCAATCTCGCGCCGCTGGCCGACTATGGTCTAAGGGTTATCGCCTATGACCAGCCGGGATTTGGTGGTAGCGATAATCCAAAAGATTATTCCGTTGCCTATCGGCGCCGCTTCATCCTCCAGTTCATGGATGCTCTGGGAATCCGCAAGGCCCACATCGTAGGTCATTCCCAGGCAGGAATGATGGCGGTAGGGTTGGCATTTGAAAAGCCAGAGAGAATTTCCAAAATCGTCATCTTAGGAACCGGGAGTCTTCTGCCTCCTTTAGAGGGCGCGAAGCCAGGCGGGGCCAGAGAGGGCGAAGAGGGCACAGCCACGGAGCCGACTCTGCAAGACACCCGAGCCCTCCTGGAGCACAACCTTTTTAATCACTCGTTGATCACTCCCGCCGAACTGGAAAAGCGCCATCGCATGGGCGTAGGAAAAAATTTTCAGGCCTTTTTAGAGAGGAGTAGAGCCGCGCAGCAAGGGGGTGGCGGGGGCGGCAAAGAAAGTGTCCCCATATGGCAGCGCCTGGACCAACTCCCCGCTCGCCTGCTTTTAATTTACGGCAAGAATGATCGCGGTTCAGCAGCTGAACGAGCCGCTCTTGCGAAGCAACTCTTTCCCAAACTCAACCTGCATGTAATCGACCGGTGCAAGCACCTCGTCCAGTGGGATGCTGCTTCTGAGTTCGAAACACTCTGCGGCAAGTTTTTAACCTCCTGAGTCCTCTCTCATCTCGATCCCTTCCTTCCTTGATACTAACCTCCGAGTGGAGTAAAAATTAGTGTTACCGTGGTTAGAAAAAGCTCATATCAGGAAACTGAATTCGCTCAAGCCGGAAAATTTACGCCGGCTGAGATTGCCGATCTCTTGCGAGAGGCGCGCAGCCGCACGCTCGCGCTAGTCGCCGACCTGACCGGCAAGCAGATGATAGGACCGCGTCTGCCGATTGTGAATCCCCCGCTTTGGGAGATCGGACATATAGCCTGGACCCAGGAGTTCTGGACGCTGCGCCAGCTGCGCAAGCAGAAACCCATCCTCGAGGGCGCGGATACCTTCTACAACTCCACCGAGGTCATCCACGACACGCGTTGGGACCTGAAGCTCCCGTCCCGAGAGAAGAGCCTGGAATACATGCAGCTCGTCCTCAATCGGGTTATCGAAAGTCTCGGTCCTCGGGATCCCAGTCCGGAAGAGATCTACTTCCATCTTCTGGTCACCTTCCACGAAGACATGCACGACGAGGCTATCACGTACACCAGACAAACTCTGGGATATCCGCCGCTTAAACTGAGCGTCCCACCAGCCAACAATGATAATACAGGAGGCGGACCGTTGACAGGCGATGTCGAAATCGCCGGGGGCAGCTTCATGCTGGGAGCGACACCCGATTTCCCTTTTGTTTTCGACAACGAGAAATGGGCCCATCCCGTGCAGGTGAAACCCTTTCGCATCGCACGGGCGCCCGTCACCAACGCGGAGTTTGCCGCGTTCGTTGAAGATGGAGGGTACCGGAAACGAAAGTATTGGAGCGACGGGGGATGGCGCTGCCTGGAATCAGGAGGGGCTCCCGATCTGGAACAATCTTTCTCGAAGTTTTTTAAGAAAGATCTGACATACAGATCAAGCTCCTCATCGGAAAAGGCCGAGCATCCTGTCTACTGGCAGCGCGAGTCTGGAGGTCGCTGGTTGCAGCGGGTTTTCGATACCTATGTCCCGCTAAGGGAGCATCTCCCCGTGATCCATGTCAACTGGTACGAAGCAGAGGCCTACTGCAAGTGGGCCGGACGGCGGCTTACGACTGAAGCGGAATGGGAGATGGCGGCGTCCTGCGAACCAAGTGCGGACGGCCGGGCAGTCAGCGAGCACAAGCGTCTGTTTCCGTGGGGAGACGAGCCGCCCACGCCAGACCGCGCCAACCTTGACTGGCGTACCATAGGCTGCATCGAAGTCGGGGCGCTGCCCAACGGCGACAGCGCCTTCGGTTGCCGCCAGATGATCGGGAACGTATGGGAGTGGACTGCGAGCGACTTCCAACCCTATCCAGGCTTTGTCATCGATCCCTACAAGGAATATTCCCAGCCCTGGTTTGGAACCCACAAGGCTCTTCGCGGCGGTTGCTGGACCACCCGCTCCCGCCTGATCCGCAACACCTGGCGCAATTTTTATACTCCCGACCGGCGCGACGTGTGGGCCGGTTTTCGCACCTGTGCAAGGTAAGGCTCTATGCGGATCAAACTCGTCACCCCGGCTTTAGCGAAAGCTCGCAACGGCAACAGCGTCACGGCGCTACGCTGGAAACAGATCCTTAGCCAGCTAGGCCACCGAGTCACTTTGGAAAAACATTACAATGGAGCACCGTGCGATCTCATGATCGCCCTGCACGCGCGTCGCAGCTTTGAGTCGATCCGTCGCTTCAGGGAGGAGCATCCTGACCTTCCCCTCATCGTGGTTCTCACCGGGACCGATCTCTACCGCGACATCCGGACAAACTCGGACGCGCGAAAATCGCTTGAACTCGCCACCCGTCTCATCGTTCTCCAGTCGATGGGACCGGCTGAACTCCCGAAGCACCTGCGTGCAAAGGCCCGGGTCATTTACCAGTCGGCGGAAAAGGTCAACCGGCGAGCGTCTCCGGCGGCAAACGGTTTCTTCAAGGTTTGCGTCGTCGGTCACCTACGCCCGGAGAAAGATCCCCTGCGGACTGCGATGGCAGCCAGGCAACTTCCGGCCTCGTCGCGCGTGCGCGTACTGCATATCGGCCGCCCCCTAACCAAAGAGATGAGCAAAAGACTGCGGGCGGAGGCCGCGCGCAATCCGCGCTTTCAATGGCTGGGAGAACTGCCTCACTGGAAGACCCGGCAGATATTGACGAGCTGCCATTTGCTTTCCTTGACCTCCCGGATGGAAGGAAGCTCCAACGTCTTATCCGAGGCAATCGCCTCCTCGGTGCCCGTGGTCGCCTCCAAGATTCCGGGATTGATGGGTACGCTGGGAGAAAACTACCCCGGCTATTTCCCCGTAGGGGAAACTCGCGAGCTCGCCCGCCTGCTGCAAAGAATAGAGTCCCATCCGGCATTTTATCGCAGCTTGAAAGCCTACTGCGCCCGTCTTCTACCGCTGGTCGATCCCAAGCGCGAGGTCACCGCCTGGAAAGAATTACTGCGCGAGCTCTCGTGACTATTTGGCCCTGACTTTACATGAGCAACAAACCCAAAGCCCTGTTATCCTGGAGTATTGGAAAAGATAGCGCTTGGTCTCTCCACATTTTGAGGATGAGGCAGGAGGTAGAAGTCGTGGGGTTGTTAACGACCGTCAACCAACTCCACGGACGGGTCGCCATACATGCGGTGCGCATAGAGCTTCTGGAGGCCCAATCCAAGGCGACCGGGCTCCCGCTCTGGCCTGTGCCCATCCCCAGTCCCTGCAGCAATGCGGAGTATGAAGCCGCTGTGGCGCACGCTATGGAAAAGGCAAAGCGGAAGGAATCACCGTTATGGCCTTCGGCGACCTTTTCCTGGAAGATATCCGCCGCTACCGTGAAGAACGCTTTGCCGGAAGCGGCATGGAACCGATCTTCCCGATATGGGGTCTGCCCACGGATAACTTGGCCCGCGAAATGGTTGCGGCGGGCTTGCGCGCCCGCGTCACCTGCGTCGACCCGCGACAGTTATCGAAATCGTTTGCGGGCCGGGATTTCGACGCGGATTTCCTTACAGAGCTGCCTTCGACGGTCGATCCGTGCGGAGAGCGTGGAGAGTTTCACACATTTTCGTATGACGGGCCGATGTTCCAATACCCTGTACCAGTACGACTCGATGAGATAGTCGAACGGGACGGCTTTGTCTTCGCGGACCTGCTGCCCCGCTTTTAACTTCGACAGTTTTTAATCCGTCAGTCGGCCGGGATCCTGGTAATAATTTTTATAGTACCAGTCCGCGACCTCTCCTGCGGTGGTGCGCCACACTCCTTCGTGCGAACAAATGTACTCAAGGGCCCGATCCAGGTACTTGATGCGAAACGGCAGCCCGATCACGAAGGGGTGTAGAGGGATCGTCATGACCCGTCCACCCTTCGCTCCCTCGCCATAAAGGGTATCGAATTGATCGCAGACCATGCGCAGGTAATCCGTGGGCGTGTGGTTGCCGTAGAACAGGACCCTGATGTCGTTGATCCCCTGCTGATAAGGAATCGCCACCATGCGCCCGCTGCGAACGCGCATGGCGACGGGCTGGTCATCGCAGCCCCAGTCGCATAGATAATCGAACCCCTCCGCGGCCAGATGGTCGGGCGTGTCAAAGCTCTCATCTCCGCCTCCGGGACCGAGCCAACCCCTCGGCGGCCTGCCCACCGCGGCCGCGATGGTCTCCCTCACCTGCCTGATGACGGCCCGCTCCTCCTCCGGCGGATAATGGGTCACGCGTAGGTTATTGGTGACGCCGTGGCCCAACCACTCCCAGCTCCGCTTTTTCCCCTCCTCGATGATGGCAGGATGGCGCTTGCAGACGTCGGCATTGAGCAGGACGCTCGCGCGGATCCCATATTTATCCAGGATCTCCATCATGCGGAAAACGCCCACGCGCGAGCCGTAGTCCCTGAGCGCGTAACCCGTAACGTCCGGCAGATAGGAATTGGCCGCGCCGGGGATGACTTTATCGATGTGAAAGAACTCTATGTTGGGGCAAACCAATAGCGCAATCTTCGCCCCATCCGGCCATTTCAATTCCTTCCTTTGAATGATTGACGAATAATCATAGCGACGATTTTCCACCGTTCTGTCTCCTTTTATCTCTTTCTAGCGACTCTCCGGAACTCCCAGCTCCTTCTGGGCAACGCGCAAATATTTCATCTCCAGATATTTTTCCGGCGGCGGGTAGGGACGCTGCTTGAAAAGCCTTTCCCCGAGCAAGTCGATCAGCCGCTGGAAACCCTCGCGGTTCACAGAACCGTCTTTGGTGAAGATCCCGCGGGCCGTGTATTCTTCCACCGTCGCCCGCGTGTATTTCCGGTCAACACCGGTCCGCTTGGTGGCCAGATCGGCCGCCTCGTCTTTGTGTGTGTAAATCCACTGGAAAGCCCGGAGCATGGCCCTAAGATAGCGAACCGCGAGCTGGCTGTTCGCTTCGGTCCAGCGCCTGTCAACATTCAGGCTATGGAACTGCAGGTTGGGAATATAATCTTGCAGGCTTCCCAGATTCCTGAAGCCCATCTCCAGGGCACGGTAGAGGTCGCCGCCCAAAACCATCGTGGCAGAGATGCGGCCGCTCTGCAGGCTGACCAGCCGCTGAGTGGTCGGGCCGAGCTGGAGCATCGTGTAGTCCCGATTGGCCTCGAGGCCATGAGTCTTGAGCATCTCTCTTAAAAAGATGGTGCTGCCGGAAACCAGGCTCACCACTCCAATGGTGGTGCCCTTAAGTTCCGGGATGCCCTTGTATTGTGAAGCGGCCAGCAACCAGTACGGCGCGATGGGAACCGTCCCGCCGATGATCTGCAGTGAAGCGCCCCGTTCCGTGGCGATAATCGCGGCTGTCGGGTCCACCACCGCAACCTGAATGGAGCCCGCAATGAGTGCCTGGATCAAAGTGTCCGTGGAGCCGATCAGGACGACGTCGCCCTGAATCCCCTCCTGGGCAAAGAATCCCTTCTCCACCGCTGCATAAGTAGGAAGCTGCTCGACGTTTCGCGTGATGTTGCCGATGATCACCCTATCCGCAGCCCCGGCTAGAGATACGGTTGCGATAATTACGAGACAGGAGAGGACGTATGAAAGCCAAGCCAGAGGTCGACTAGCCATAGAAGCGCTCCTTTCTTGAGGTGTCCCTTACGGAGTCGGCGATGCCGCATCTTCGTGAATCCACTTTTTTACCCATGGAAGCAGCGCGTAGGCCGGCAGCGACAGCAAGAAAGTAAATGCGAAGTAGTTACCGTAGCCAAAACGCTCCGCCGCGATACCGCTCAGCCCACCCACTAATCGCCCCGTCAGAGAAAAAATCGATGATAAGAAAGCATACTGGATGGTCGCATGCTCCTTCTGGCAGACGTTCATGAGAAAAGCTAGGAAGGCCGCGGTGCCAAGCCCGCCGCTGAAAGATTCGAATACCGACGCGCCGTAAAGGCCCCACCGGCCCAGATGCGCCCACGCGACCAAGGCGTAGCCCAGATTGGAAACCGCCTGAAGCAGGCCCAACACCCACACCCCGCGGAAAGTCCCGTAGCGGGAGATGAAGGCTCCCCCTGCTAAAGCCCCTGAGATACTTAGGAGAATTCCGAAAGTGGTGGGAACGAGCCCTATTTGAAACATCAGTTCATTTTTATCGGGCCAGATGGAACTCCCATAATCAACCCAAAACGGCTTGACCATTGGGCCGATGGCGAACTCACCCAGCTTGTAGAGCAGGACGAACAAGACAAGGGGGATGGCGTTCCAGGTGCCGATCCAGCCGACAAAACCAGCGAGCCACTCCTGGCGCGCCTCCACGGGTAGATCGAGCCGCGGAACGGAGAGGACGGAGAAAGCCAGAAGGGCAAACAGGACCGCAGCTAAGAGGTAAAGCAAAGTCCATTGCAGCGCCGCAGCCAAGAAAACCATGCCTCCGCCGAACAGCACCAAGGCCACGCGATAAGCGGAGGCCCGGACCCCATTGGCCGCGCCCTCCTCCTCCCTTCGAACCAACCCCACAGTGTAGGAGTCGATCGCTATGTCCTGAGTCGCTGAGAGCGTCGTCAGCGCCAGGAGAAGAGCGACAACGATCCATCCCGGATGCGCGACATCCATAAATGGCAGCAGGCCGACCACGACCGCGATAGCCAGCATGCAGGTCGCAACCCAAATCCTGCGGTCACCGTAGCGATGCACCACGGGAGACCAAAAGACTTTTAACGAGTAGGGAAGCTCAAGCAGGCGCAGCCCACCGATGAGCCTGAGAGAGACGCCGTGGAAACGGAAGTAGACCGGTAGCACCTCCCAGAGAATGGCCGGCGGACTCCCCTGGATAAAATAGAGCAGGGCCACGATCCCCAGCTTCTTCCTCGACTCCTGAGGGAGGCGTTCCGCGCCTAAAAGATTCCAGAGGCTGATCTTCACACAGATTCGAGTAGCAGATCTAAGCTCGGATATAAAGAGAAATCTGGCTAGTTTCCAGTCCCCGTCTTCACAAAAATTTCTGCTGACCGTCATATTACCTTCATCTGCTCCTGCGAGATTGGCCATGTCCATGGACAAAAATTTTATTTCAAAGAAGGAGGAATGACTTATGTTCAAGGGGATTTTCAATTTCACAACTCCGGTACTCGCGATCTTAATCGCGACACTGACTGCAGTTCCAGTCGGTTTGGCCGACGAAAAAATAGAAAAGACCAAGCTCGGCGGAGGCGTTCCGTCAGCCAATGCGCGGGTGGGCCATCCAGATAACGTGCTCCCCGAGGGATTCTCGTTACAGTTACTAGCGGAAGGAAGCGACCCACTAGAAAATCCTTCGGGTGTCATTACACAGTTCGGTTTCCTGAATGATTCTCCACCACAGCCTATTGAGGCGACCAAGACCGAGGCGGACGAGAACACCTACCTCGTTCTTGATCACAATCCAGGGGGACCTACCCCTGGTTATGACTACGGCAGGCACTTTCTCTTCCAGGGCCACGAAAATGGCGGCGACCGTGCCTACATCACGCGGATCAACCTCGATGTTACCGATCCGGCGCATCGCATCACCTTGCTGACACCGGTCGGCGGCGATGGCAAAACCCACTTCAATCGGATCGACGGCTCGACTTGGAATCCGCACCCGCAGACGCTGCTCTTTACGCAAGAGAATGGAGCTCAGGGCGGCGTCATTGAAATCGGCGTGGACTGGGGCTCGTCTCCCCGGACTCTCTACGGAATCCTAGGGCGCGGCGGCTACGAGGGCATCCATCCCGATGATCGCGGCAACTTGATCATCATTGAAGATGTGGGTGGAACCAGCGTAAACGTTGATCCTGCCAATCCTACTAGTCCAAAGGCAGCGCGAAACCCGAATTCCTTTGTTTACCGCTTCGTGCCCTACAAAGTTTCTGACCTCTCGGCCGGCGGCGAGTTGCAGGCATTGCAGGTTTGGATTGACGGCCAACCGGTGCAATTCGTCCCTGTCGACACAGTCCATCCTTTTGGCGACGTCTTCTCTTCGAACCAACTCAAGCTCCACACGTTGGGAACGTCTTGGCCGGTACGGTGGGTCACGGTCCACGATACCGCTACCGATGGAACCGCTGAATTCGACGCCAACGCCAAAGCGAAAGCCGCCGGTGCCACTCCCTTTAAGCGTCCAGAAAACTTACAGTTTCTCCCCGGGTCCGGTTTTAATACTTTTTTCTTTGACCCTACGGGCGATACCAACGCCAGCGCCGGCAATCAGCCTGCTCTTGCGGCACGGGGCGCGTGGGGATCTATTTTTCGCGTTGATTTCGATGGCGATGAAGACGATGATCGCTTTGATTTCGATGACGATTCCAAAACCGGCAAAATCTCGATCTTTGTTCTAGGCGATCAGTTCCACTCCTCTTTTGACAACCTCGCTTTTGTGGACACCCATATCCTGCTCGCTGCGGAGGACCGGGGCGACACCCTGCACAAACAGTTAAATCTCCTCGACTCTGTCTGGGCATACGACGTGCGTAAGCCGAACGCGGAGCCGGTTCGCTTTTTAGCCCTGGGTTGGGATATCGCCTCCGAAATAGACGCCGCCTTCCTGGACGCTAATACGGTCGGGTTTCAGAACGACGGCGACAATGAGCCCACCGGCGTCCATGTCTCTGATGGAGATCCGTCGGTGAACGGCCTACTAGGCAAGCCCACGAATCCAGACGAGCGCCGTATTTTCTTTACTCAACAACACGGCGAAAACAGAGTCTGGGAAGTCCTCGGTGGAGGAGACTAGAAAGCCTCGCTCTGCAACTCAACACATAGGGCGCGGCTTCCCGCCTTACCCTGGCGATCCCAGGGTGCGGGTCTGGAGGAGAGAGGGCGACCCCCCTCTCTCCTCCCATTTCAGCCGCACACAGCATGACACCAGCACAAAAAGCCAGAAAGGATCTCAAATTTAACGTGGATTTCATCTTCCCATCACCCACTCTTAATCCTGTTCGTATAGCGTCTAGGTAAAGTCGTTCTCACCTCAACAAAGGGGGAAACATGGAACAAATAGATCTGGGAGAACTGGTCGAGGGAGTCATCCTCAAGTTCAGTCAGAACCGCACGGGGGCCAAGCCAACAATTTTCGCCAAAATTCCACCAGACCTCCCCCCCATCCTTTGGCAGGACGAGGGTCTCGAGAAATTCATCAAGCACTTTCTCTACCACGCGCTGCTGGTGAACAACCCCGAGATGCCCATCCAGGTTTGGGTCCACGAAAGAAGCAAACTCACAGACCTGGAAGGCTTCGTTGGAGTCTCTCCTCTCTGCTGGATTCAATTGAGAATCGAAGGATACGGCCCCGGCATGATCGAGAGTGTCGTCGAAGAAGTATTCGGCGATCTCGGCTACCGTTGTGAAGAATGGATTGGCCTCGAAGGTTCCCATGCCCAGTTAGGGATCTTTAGTCCCGTAGAGAAAGGCGAGCCAAAGATGGTCTTGTGTATTGATGCGATCAGATCCATGTGGAAATGCGATTTCCTCATTCCGGTCTCGGAAAAATTGCTCCTGCCCTCTCTCTCAAGCCCTCGTAAGAAACCGTGATGCCTCCGTCAACACCGTTAACCGGAAAATCACCTGTCCTTCATCGGCAGCTAACAACAGACAATTAAACTTTCCCCATAAAATTGAAGCGAGGAGGATTTATGAAGCAACTCAAAAAAATACTTGTTCCCACCGATCTCTCCGATCGTTCCCGTAGGGGTTTGATGTACGCCTTTCACATGGCCGAAGGCGAGACCGAATTCATCATCCTCCATGTGGCTGACGAGTTTCAGGCCTGGGAGTTTTACTCCGATGAAATCGGTTTCTGCCATCCACCCCTCTGGCCAGTGGACAGGGTGGTCCGGGAGGCCACTTTGGACCTGAACCAGTTCCTGCAAAAACACCTCGAAGAAATCTGTCAGCTCTCTACGCTGCGGAAGAATGTCGTACTGGGCGATGTAGTCGAAAAGATAGTCGAGACCGCCTGCCAAGAAGAGGTGGATCTCATCGTCATGACACCACGTCCCCACGGTGCCCTGAGACGATTTTTTCTCAAAAGCGTCACTGACAGAGTAACGCGGGAAGCCCCCTGCCCGGTCCTTTCAGTGTGCCCACCGCAAATCGAGCGTTCTTGGCGGAGAAAGCAATGGCCTGTCACCGGAAAAATGTTGCAAGGTTCTGAAGCTTAAAAAAATATTCGGGAAAGGAGTGAAAAAATGGAAGCAGGAAAATTTATAAGACAATTCATCATGGCTATAGCTTTGTACAGCTTATTCTCATTTCCGCCCATTGTAAGGAGCGAGGAGATCGCTAGAAAATTAGGCACGGTCACTGCTACCTACGTCTTGCCGGACTTGCCGCTCGCGACTGTCCAGAATGCTAAGCTGCCAGGCAGCATCTCCAACGACCGAAAGATTTTATTCGGCTCGGTCGGCAGCGACCTCTGGCGCAGCCCCAGCGATCCCGAAGGCGAGTTCTGGATGATAACCGACCGGGGACCTAATGGCCAAGTCAAGGTGAACGGCGAAAACCGGCGCACCTTTCCCGTGCCGGAATTCAATCCGGCAATTTTCAGGGTGAAAGTAGATGGCGGCGCCATCCATATAATTGAAACGATTCCCATCGTTACCCAGTCCGGCAAGCCAGTCACCGGGCTTCCTAACATTGAAGCGCGCGATGAAACGCCCTACGACTATTCGGGCCAAAATAAGTTAGTCTTCAATCCTAATGGCCTCGACACTGAAGGATTGGTACAGACCGCCACAGGTGAATTCTGGATAGCTGAAGAGTACAGCCCGTCACTTCTCAAGGTCGACCGGACCGGCAAGGTGGTGAAGCGCTACGTTCCCGAAGAAGTCAAACTGGACGGCGCGGACTACCCCGTCGAGCCAGTCCTGCCGGCTATTTATGGCAAGCGAAAAATCAACCGGGGCTTCGAAGGGCTGGCCATTAGCAGCGACCAAAGAACCCTCTACGTCGCCTTGCAGAGTCCCCTCCTGAATCCTGATAAAAAAACCGGCGAGGCCTCGCGAAATACCCGGATCTTGGTTTTCGACATCCCCAGCGAGAAAGTCACCGCCAAGTATGTCTATCGCTTTGAGGTCTCTAAAGATTTCGCCCCAGGTCCTAAAAACACACCAGATGAGATGAAGGTATCGGCCGCAGCCTTCATCAAGGCAGACACTCTCCTGATCCTGGAACGCACAGATCAGGTTGCCAAGCTTTATACCGTTGATCTCAGTAAGGCCACAAATATTCTCGGCAGCAGGTGGGATGACCCTGCGGCTTTCCCCACTCTCGAAGCCTTGGAAGATCCCGCGGAGGTCGAGATCAAGGTGCTGCCGAAAACTCTGGTGGTCGACCTGAAAGGGCTGGACGGGATGCCCGAGAAGATCGAGGGGATTGCCATCATCGACCACAACACTATTGCCGTCTCCAACGACAATGACTTTGACATAGAGGGAAACAACGCTGGCAGTGGGGTGAAGACCAAAATTCTGGTTATCGAGCTGGCTCAACCCATCTCTTTGCCCCAAATCGCCGCGCGACCAACTGCGCCGTAACGAAGGGAAAGAAGGACACTAATGAAATCTAAGACCTTGGACCAGCTTTGGAAGAGATTCGAGGCCCTGACCTTCTTCAATCAAGTGATGGATCTCTTCTTTAAGTTCTTAATCCTCTTTGTCGTGCTCGTCCTTGGGGTCGGACTCCTCCGGCTCTTCTGGGAAGTCTGGAAAATCATCGCGGGGAACGATCTGAAAGAGGCCTTCAGCTTCACCGTAACCAGCCTGCTTACCTTCTTTATTATTCTCGAGCTCTTCAAGAGCCTCGTCGACTATTTCCGGGAACACCGCCTAAAACTCACTTTCATCGTCGACGCCACCTTGGTTTTTCTTCTGAGGGAAGTCATGATCGGTCTCTACCAGCATCAAAGTTCTCCTCTGCAGTTAGCTGCCCTCGCCTTTCTGGCTCTGGTGCTAGGACTTCTCCGCACCCTGGCCATTATCTATTCACCGATGGAGCGTAGACTGGTTGAGCATCTGCATCCGTCCTCAAATGAGGAGACGACAGGATCCGGCTCACCAGCGGATAAGGATACCTCGTCTTTGACTCAAAATTTACCCATGCACTGGTTCTTTGTCGGAAAGGAGAAAACAGATGGAAAAGATTTGTCCCCGCGTCGTCAGGCCCGACATACAACAGCTTAAGGAACTCTTCAAAGCCGGGCCAGCTAGTCCGGAGCTTCTAAGGCATGTGCCCATGTGATGCTGTCTCGACTCACCGTCATCGCCCTTACCTCAAGTATGCTCTGTACAGCTCTGGAGAAAAGGCTATTGCGAAACCAATTGGAACAGCTGCGCAAAATTGAGGATTGCGTCGATGATCTCTCCGAATTGATCCATGGGCTGGCCAATCTCACTGCCGCGGACAAGGAAACTACACTGGTTGCGTAGAGAGTAACCGCGCTTTCTCGGCAAGATAGTTCTCATTGGTCTATAAAAGAGATTAGCAACAGAAGTGCTACACAGCTCTTTAATCCCGCTGATGCCTGGATGTTTGGCGGTCAGGCCCAACTCCAATTGGCCCCCACGCCCGAGTCCAAACTAACGGTGGCCATTGGTGACTATGGCTTCCAGAGACTCGACGTCATAGCCAGAGAGCGTAATTCAAACAGCTCCCTCCAGATCACCAATAATGTTCGTCGTTTCAGCGGTGCGACCGCCGGCGGGTCGCCCGTAAGCCCCAGCTCTTGTTCGAGCCCTTTCACTTCTTCTGGTTGCATTGCGGGATTTCTCGGTGGGTTTAATATTCTCAATGCCGGCGCCCAGCTTGATGTGCCGACGCCATGGAAGCAATGGCCGCTAAGTTTCTTTCTCGACTTCGCTCACAATACCCAGGCGGAGACCAATGACGACAACGGTTACTGGCTTGGATTCCGGATCGGCCAGGTTGCCAATCGTGGCGATCTCCGCTTTACCTATACCTGGGCCCACACAGAAACTGACGCGGTTCCATCAGTCTTCAGCTACAGCGATTTTGGCCGCAGTGGTGGTACGAATGCGATGGGCCATTTCATCGCCTTGGACTATGTTCTTTTTTCCCGACTGATTCTTACGGTCAAGAATCACTTTGTCAATTTCATTGACCGACCCGTGGGCTTTCACAATCCCACGCAGTCGCGCCTCCAACTGGATGCCGTGCTCTCGTTTTAACTCAAGTTGTGCCGAGGTCTTCTTCCCCCTGTGAAGACCTCCGTCCGGGGCCGGGTTTGGCTCGCCTCCTTCCCGGCCCCCTCTCTTTCGGAAGCGGCCTTAACCAAAACTTCGCAGAAATTCAAGGTTTCCGTAATGTTTTGTTCATGAAAAAGGCGACCGGGGAAGCGAAGAATTTATGCACTGAAGATTAAGAAACTGTTACAGAAGATCTTTAGTTTTGATTATTTCTTAACTCCAGCTTCATCTTCCCGTCAAAATTGGGCCCTATCTTCTGCGTCAAAGCTGCAAGAGACAAATTCTATTCAGGAGGTGAGAAATGACGGTACGCTGTCGCGCACCTTGCTGTTAGTCGTTAACGTAGGCTTCATGCTTTTATAACGTATCCGTAACAATTCTAGGTTACAAGAAAATAAAAAGGAGATGAACAAAATGAAAACAAAAGGATTTTCAATAGTTGCTGCGGCTCTGGTGCTGCTGCTCAGCGGAACCATGGCGTTGGCCGCCTGTCCGACCAAAGGGGTAAAGGAGCTGACCGGAGCGGGCGCTACTTTTCCCTATCCGCTCTATTCAAAGGTGTTCTCGGAGTATAACAAGCTGTGCAATGTCAAGGTCAATTACCAGTCCATCGGATCGGGGGGCGGGATCAGGCAGCTACAAGAATTGACGGTGGATTTTGGCGGCTCGGACGGGATCATGGATGAAACGCAAAAGTCTCAAGCCAAAGGTGGCCAAGTTCTACATATTCCCACTGTGGCCGGTGCAGAAGCCATTGTCTACAATCTACCAGGCATTGAGAGGGGACAAATCAAGCTAACTCCTGAAGTCTTGGCGGATATTTATCTTAAAAAGATCAGTAACTGGAACGATAGCCGCATCAAGGCGCTGAATCCCGGCCTCAAGCTTCCTGACCTAGCTATCGCAGTCGTGCATCGGTCAGACGGCTCCGGCACAACTTTCATCTTCACCAACTACCTGTCCAAGGTGAGCCAAGAATGGAAGGATAAAGTTGGCTTTGCCACATCGGTCAACTGGCCGGGAGACGTTGGTGGAAAGGGCAACGAGGGTGTGGCTAACTTGGTCAAACAGATTCCTGGGGCAATAGGTTACGTGGAGCTGGCATACGCCAAGCAAAACAACATGGCCTGGGCGCAGCTGCGAAACAAGGCGGGAAGCTATGTTGAGCCTAGTCTTGAAAGCGCGGCATTGGCAGCCGACCAGCCCAACCTCCCTGACAACATGGAGGTCATGGTCACCGATAGCGCCAATTCCAAGGCCTACCCGATCACGGGCTTTACCTGGTTGCTGGTCTATGAAAATCAAACCGATGCGGTCAAGGCAGACGCGGTGGCGAACCTGGCTTGGTGGATGATTCACGACGGCCAGCAATACGCCCTGCCTTTAGAGTATGCTCCGCTTAAGGGCGCAGCCCTAAAGAAAGCGGAGGCTCTTGCGAAAAAGATCAAGGTTAACGGCCGTCCTGTCTTGAATTAGACAGGCGCCATTTTTTGCCGGACGCTAGGTTGACGGCGCGAAAGAAGTGCCGTTTGCATTATCGTCTGGCATGTGGAGAAATGAGATGCAGGGCGAACCACAAGTGATCGGGAGGCCCTTAGGCAAACTGCTAACCAGGGCCTCTGATAAGCTAGTGCGTGGCGAAGCTCAGGTGATTAACTTGGGGGACCGATTTTTCTACACGGTAACACGAGTTCTCGCGTTGTGCGTGGTATGTCTTGTGCTCCTATTAGTGTTGGATCTTTTCAGAGGCGCCTGGGAGGCCATTAGACAATTCGGTCTTAAGTTTCTTGTCGGAACAACTTGGGATCCGGTGGCACGGCAATTCGGGACCCTTCCGACGATCGTCGGCACGCTGGTCAAGGCATTCATCGCACTCATCTTGGCGGTTCCGATCAGCATCGGCTCCGCAATCTTCATTTCATTTTATACTCCCAAGTGGCTTCGCCCTGTGCTCTCCTATCCTATAGAGCTGCTGGCTGGCATCCCAAGCATCATCTTTGGACTCTGGGGGCTTTTTGTTATGGTTCCTGTGATCCGAGTGATCCAGATCTGGCTTAAGGCTCACTTCGGGTGGTTTTTTCTCTTCAATGGTCCGGCTGTGTATGGGGTAGGCGTGCTGGCCGGCAGCGTGATCCTCGCCATCATGATCACTCCCATCATCGCTGCCATTTCCCGCGATATCCTTCTCACGGTACCGCGAACGCAGATCGAAGGGATGTTGGCTTTGGGCGCGACGAAATGGGAGGCGATCTGGAAGGTGGCTCTCCCATATGCTCGCACGGGGCTTCTTGGCGCGGTGATCCTGGGTCTGGGTCGAGCCGTTGGCGAGACGATGGCCGTAACGATGGTGGGGGGCAATTCCTTCGATCTGATTCATTCCCTATTCGATCCCGTGCACAGCATGGCGAGCCAGATCGCGAGTGAGTTCGCCGAGGCGACCTATAGCCTTTACGTTTCGTCTCTGATCTATGTCGGGCTGGTTCTGTTCGGCATCACGATTATCATCAGTTTGCTGGCCCAACTCCTCCTCTGGCGCCTCTCAAAGGGCAGAATCGCGATCTTGGAGTAAATCGATGACCGGGAACACTGCATACGGAGCGGCCAGTTCGAGAAAACATTCTCTTTATCGCAAAGGCATAGAATGGTTGGCGTGGATCGGAATGCTGCTTTGCACCGGCGTGACCGTGTCCATTCTATTCATGATCTTGGGCTACGTGCTCTATCAGGGAGCTTCCTACATCAACTGGGAATTTCTTACAGCTCTGCCTCTGCCTGCGGGTGAAACAGGAGGAGGGATAGCCAATGCCCTGGTGGGGAGCGCGATCGTTGTGGGGGGAGCGACTCTGATGGCGCTTCCGATCGGTCTGGGCGCCGCAATCTTTGTGAACGAGTTTCCCAGCGCTCAGCTTGGCAGGTTCGTGCGGTTTTTGGCTGAAGTGTTAACCGGCGTTCCGTCTATAGTGGTGGGCCTCTTCGCCTATGCGCTGGTTGTGCGGACTTTGGGCAGCTTTTCAGGTTTATCCGGTTCTGTTGCCTACGCTTTTATCATGATCCCCATTATTTTGATCACTGCCCATGAAGCCTTCCGGCTCGTTCCCATGGCTCTGCGCGAGGCCTCTCTCGCCCTTGGCGTTCCAAAGTGGAGGACGATTCTCTGGGTCGTCTTGCCGGTCTCGTCGCGGGCCCTGTTGACCGGTGTCGTTCTAGCAATAGCCAGAGCATTGGGAGAAGCGGCGCCCATGTTATTCACCGCTTTCGGCAACCCGTTTTGGAACCTCGATCCGAGGAAGCCCATGGCGACTGTGCCGTTGCTGATCTACACGTATGCCACCGGCCCGTATGACGACTGGCACAGGAAGGCATGGGCAGCCTCTTTTGTGCTGTTGGTAGTGGTTTTAGTCACGAGCCTTCTTACCCGGGCCTTTTTACGGGGCAAGTCTAATGAATAAAGAAAGCCACCCAGTCGAAGAGAGGAAGAGCGACGCAAGCTTCCACCCTCTCGGTAATCAGCCTGAAATAGCAGCGGACGAAACACGCCTGCGTATTGATGCGTTAAGGGCGTATTACGGAAAGTTACTGGCCGTAAACAACGTTACACTCTCCATTAAAACAAAGAAGGTCACTGCCATCATCGGTCCCTCCGGGTGCGGCAAGTCGACTTTCATCCGTTGCCTTAACCGAATGCATGAGGTGACACCAGGAGCTAGAGTAGAAGGCAAAGTCCTACTCGATGGCGAAGATCTTTATGGCCCAGGAGTTGATCCGGTAGAGGTCAGGCGCAAGGTCGGCATGGTTTTCCAAAAACCCAACCCTTTTCCTACCATGTCTATTTACGACAATGTGGCCGCCGGTTTTAGGCTCAATGGAAACCGAGACCGGAGGATCATCGAAGATAAAGTCGAAAAAAGCTTGAAAATGGCAGCTTTGTGGGAGGAGGTCAGGGCCGATCTCCACAAACCTGGGACCAGTCTTTCTGGTGGACAGCAGCAGCGGCTCTGCATTGCGCGTGCGCTGGCTGTGGATCCTGAAGTCTTGCTCATGGACGAACCTTGCTCGGCTCTTGATCCTATCGCTACGGCTAAGATTGAGGAGTTAATCCATGAGCTCAAAGAGACTGTGACCATTGTCATTGTCACGCATAACATGCAGCAGGCGGCCAGGGTGTCAGACTTTACTGCTTTCTTCTATTTAGGCGAACTGGTAGAATTCGGTGTGACGAGCAAGATCTTTACGAATCCGGACCAACGCCAGACGGAGGACTACATTACGGGGAGGTTCGGCTAGAAACGGCTTGAACGGTTTAAACCGTTGAAACAGTTCAAAACGGAGAGAGTTATGCCAGCTCAGCATACCGACAAAAAATACGAGGAAGAGCTAAAGAAGCTGCGCGACGACATACTCTCCATGGGAGGATTGGTGGAGGACCAGATTCAGAAAGCGGTCAACTCATTGGTCGATCGGGATTCCAAGCTGGCCGAAACGATTATCCAGAGAGACCATGAGGTGAACCGCTTGGATGTCGAGATCGATGAGCTCTGCATCCGCCTCCTGGCCTTGCATCAGCCGGCGGCCAAAGATCTCCGTTTCATTACAACTGCGCTGAAAATCACAACCGACCTAGAGCGGATCGGTGACATGGCCGTGAATATCTGCGAACGCGCCTTGGAGCTTAACCGCGAGCCCCAACTCAAGCCTTATATTGATATTCCGCGCATGGCGCAGATTTCTCAACGGATGATCCGGGAGAGTCTCGACGCCTTTGTGCGCGAGGATACGGACTTGGCCCTCAAGGTCTGCAAAGATGACGAGCAGGTTGATAATCTCAACAGCCAGATTTTCCGCGAGACTATCAGCTTTATGATTGAGGACCCCCACACCATCAATCGGGCCATGAAAATCACTTTCATCTCAAAATATCTGGAACGGATCGCCGACCACGCGACCAACATTGCGGAGATGGTGATCTTCATGGTTAAGGGCAAAAGCATCCGCCACCTCAAAGAGATCCCGCAGTCGATCTGAAGTCGTTAATCGTTATCCGTGTATGCGTTATACGATTAACGAGTAAACGAACAACCAACAACGAGCCACATGGCAGGAAAAAAAATCTTGATCGTTGAGGACGAGCCCGATATTCGGAAGCTCGTGCACTATAACCTCACCCAGGAGCGCTTCAAGGTCCTTGAAGCCGAGGATGGAGAGAAAGCACTCAAGATAGTGCAGCGAGAAAAACCTCACCTGATCGTTTTGGATTTAATGCTGCCGGGACTCTCGGGACTCGAGTTGTGCAGAAACCTGCGCGAGCGGCCTGAAACGAGTCAAGTCCCAATTCTCATGCTCACCGCTAAAGCTGGGGAAGCAGACCGTGTGGTCGGCTTGGAGATGGGCGCGGATGACTATCTGACCAAACCCTTCAGTCCTAGGGAGTTGGTGGCGCGGGTGAAGGCCATTCTCCGCCGGACCGAGATGCAGTCCGCCCCTCAGCTAGGAGAGGTTTACGAAAAGGGTCCTTTAAAGATTAACTCTTCGACCTATGAAGTCTCCGTGAAGGGAAAACCGGTGCAGCTGACCCTCAAGGAGTTTGAGCTGCTACGATTCATGGTCCAAAATCCCAACCGTGTTCTCAGCCGAGATCAACTCTTGGATCGAGTATGGGGTGGAGAGGTCTTCGTCGATCCCCGCACAGTGGATGTCCATATACGGAGATTACGAAAGGCGATTGAAAAAAATGACCGCAGGCCAGAGTGGGTTTTGACGGTCCGCGGAGTAGGTTACAAATTCGATGAGAAGGCCCTGGAAAAATAGGCTTATCGTCAAGTTCTTCCTCTCCTACCTCATTGTTGTTCTCCTGCTTTTTGTCTTCTTTTACCTCTATGCCGGAGCCATCATAAAAGATTTTCACATCGCCTTTCTATCCAAGAAGATGCAGGAAGAAGCGAAGATCGTAACCCGTCTGCTTCCCTTCGGGCTGGATGGAGAAGCTTTGGACAAAATCTGCCGCGATCTAGCCCGAGACCTGGGAGTTCGGATTACGCTCATCGCCCTTAATGGAAAGGTCTTGGGCGACTCCGACGAAGCTTCCATCACAATGGAAAATCACGGAACCAGGCCTGAAGTTCTAGAGGCCTTAAACAAGGGGGCCGGCAGAAGTATCCGGTACAGCACAACCGTAAGGCACGAAATGCTCTATCAAGCTATCCTTGAGCGAGAAAAGAATCAGGGGCGAATCGTCCGGATCTCGATCCCCTTAAACTCCATAGAAGAGGCGGAGGGTTCCATACGCCAGGCCATCTTTGCGGGACTCCTCCTGGTCTCAGGATTGGGCTTGTTTTTGGCGTTCCTTTTTTCCCGCCACTTAGAACGAAGGGTTAAACGGATGGTAGAATTCTCTGAGAACGTCTCTGAGGGCTCTTTTTCCCGAGGACCGATTCAGGTCAGGGAAAAAGACGAACTCAGCGTCTTGGAAAACAACTTAAACGAAATGAGCCGAAGCATTCAGGACAAAATCAAAGGAATAACCGCAGAGAAGGAGAAGGTCGAGTCTATACTGAGGTGCATGATCGAGGGGCTCCTGGTGGTGGATACCCAAGGGAGGGTCATCCTCCTTAATCAGAACGCCGAAAAGATGTTCAACCTCACCCCCCACCAGAATCTCCACGGCGCCTCTCTTCTGGAGCTCTCGCGTCATCCGGAAATGAAGCGGCTGATGGAAGAAGTGCTGGCATGCGACTGTTCCGAGGAGTGCTTCACCAAGGAAATCTCCCTCGACAACGGCAAGCGCTTCAGGGTCAACGCGGTGAGTCTGCGGGACGGAGCCGAGAGATCTATCGGATATGTCATTGTCTTTCACGACGTCACGGAACTAAAGCGGCTGGAAACGATCCGGTCTGATTTCGTCGCCAATGTCTCTCACGAGCTGCGCACCCCTTTAACCGCCATCCGAGGCTATGCTGAAACCTTGCTCCGAAATCCCCCCGCTGATCCCAGGGACGCCGAACATTTCCTCGGCATCATCCATCGTCACTCCGAGAGGCTCGGGCGACTTATCGACGACCTGCTCACTCTATCTGATCTGGAATCAGGGAAAATCCAGCTAACCAAGGAAAAAGTAGACATAGACAAATTGGTAGGACATGTGCTGGAGATTTTTCAGGAACAGGCGAGAAAAAGGGGAATCACCCTTTCCCATGCCCTTGAAGACAGTCTTCCCCCGATCCTCGGAGACACGGACCGCCTCCAACAACTTCTCATTAATCTTATTGACAATGCCATCAAGTACACTCCGGCCGGCGGTCAAGTGAAGGTTGCGGCAAGCCTGGTCGTCTTTTCTGAAAGCCCAGAGCAGCCGATGGTCGAGATAGTCGTAACCGATACGGGCTGCGGCATTCCGGAAAAGGACCTTCCAAGATTAACCGAACGCTTCTACCGGGTGGATAGGGCGCGATCACGAGAACTCGGTGGAACCGGGCTGGGATTGGCCATTGTCAAGCACATCGTTCAGGCTCATCACGGGCTTCTGAAGATCGGCAGCGAGATGCAAAGAGGAACCACGGTGCGGGTCTTTCTCCCGGCAGCAAATGTCGAAGAAGGGCCGAGAGGAATTCTCTTCTTATGCACGGCCAATTCATGCCGCAGCCAGATGGCTGAGGGGTTTGCCCGCGCCCTGGCGCCCAAAGAGATAAAGGTCTATAGCGCCGGGACTGAACCCAAGAAAGTCCATCCGCTGACAATTAAGGTCATGAAAGAGGCAGGGATCGATATTTCCGATCAACAATCGAAAGGACTGGAGGCGGTCCCGCTCGATAGAATCGACCTCGTGGTCACCCTGTGCGGGGAAGCGGCTGAAAGCTGCCCTACGCTTCCCAAAACGACAGAACACCTCCATTGGCCCATTCCCGATCCGGCCCTGGCGCGGGGGAACGAAGAAGAAGTCCTAAAAACTTTCAGAGAGGTGCGCGACGAGATTCGTGCCCAGGTCGAAAGGCTATTCTTCCTTTAACCCTCGGCGTGATCTTGACGAACTCGCGATGCTTTTTGGTGTGAAGCCAGAGATACTCCGTGTGAGATTTCATCGTTGAGATCACTTGGAGCTGAACGAATAGCTACGGACCGTCCCGTCTTGATTGAAAACAACGTGGAGCCGCTTCTGAGTTTGGATCCCTCCGGGGGTATAGACATAGTGATAATAAGTCCACGTTTCATCCCCCGTGTCGAACCCCCTTTCCACGGGCTCCCCGAAGACAGCAAAAATCCGATTCTTTGTTGTAACGTTAGGCTGGATATCTTGGATGGGAACCGTGGGAAAATCCCGCCCCACTGGAACACACCCAAAGAGAAACAAAAGTAGTAAAAGAAAAAACAATTTTTTCCCCATAAATGCCCCCTTAAATTTCTCTTCTTCCCTCAATCGCCTTGCCTAAAGTAACCGCGTCGGTGTACTCGAGGTCTCCCCCCATAGGCAACCCGCGCGCAATCCGGGTTACCTTAACTCCAAGGGGTTTGATCACCTTGGAGAGATACAGCGCCGTTGTCTCTCCTTCAACCGTCGGATTGGTAGCTACGATCACCTCGCGGATTCCGGAACTTTTGACCCGCTCCACCAGCTCCTTGATCCGCAAAGAGTCAGGTCCCACCCCATCCAACGGGGAAATCGTTCCGTGGAGGACGTGGTAGAGCCCCTTGAATTCCTGCGATCTTTCGACCGCGATCATGTCCGCTGGCTCCTCCACCACGCAAATTTTTTCCCGCTCGCGCCGCGGCTCCTGACAAATCTTACACTCTGTCCCCTCGCTGCTTCGTTGGTCCACCTCGCTCAAGCCGAAGCAGCTCCGGCAAACACCCATCTCGAGCCTGAGCTTCCCGATGCTGTCTGCCAACTCCAGCACGTCTTCTTTGCTCTCCTTGAGCATATGAAAGGCCAGGCGCGCGGCGGTCTTTTCGCCGATGCCAGGGAGCTTACAGAGCTCTTTGATCAACCGGGCCAGGGGAGCGGGATAAGTACTCATTTTCGATTTTGGATTGCCGATTTTCGATTGCCGATTTTGGACCTAATCTAAAATCCAAAATCTAAAATCGCAAATAGCTAGGGCATGAGTCCCGGAATCTTAAATCCCCCCGTCACCTTGCTCATCTCCTCCGATACCATTGCACGTGCCCGGCGCAGTCCCTCATTGACCGCGGCCAAAATGAGATCCTCCAGCATCTCCTGCTCTTGAGGATTAACGACGACCGGATCCACCTTGATTGAGGAAAACTCCAAGTGCCCGTTCACCTTGACCTGCACCATTCCTCCTCCAGAGGAGGCCTCCACCGTTTTTCGGGCCAAATCTTCTTGAACCTGCGCTAGCCGGGCCTGAATCTCCTGCGCCTGCTTGAAGAGATTGCCCATACCCCCCGGACCTTTGGACATGCCACCCTCCTTTGAGAGACAGAGATTTGAGACAGAGAAACAAGCGCTCTGTGCCCCTGTCTGTTAGTTCTCTCGCTTTACTTCTTTAACCGTGCCGCCAAAAATTCTCAGCGTCTCCTTTACAATATCGCTCCCCTTATCATGATCCTCATGGGACCTCGCGGAATTCACGAGACGCCTCGTTTCATCCTGGGTTTCCTGCCTTCGAGAGGCTACAGGAGTAATTCCCACAATCACCTCCTGGGAGAAGAAGCGGCGCGCTAGATCTTTTAACGACGAAAGATTTTCAGGATCCTGAAGATAACTGAGATGATAACGATCTTCCACTCCGATCTTTAACGGGCCGGGGGGAACTTCCAAAGGACGAACCCGCTCGAGATGGGAAGCCAGTACCTTTTTTTCTCTCATAACGAAGGCAACGAACTTCTTCCAAGCCTCTTCTTTCTCGTTTCCTTCGTGGGCGGAATCCAGGAGAGCGCTCTCCCTCCTGGTTGACTCCGTGGCCGGTAAATCTCGCTTAGGTTGCGGCGGCAGATCGGGTTTTTCTCCTCGTGATAATTTTCTCTCCATCTTTTCCAGCCGATCCAGGATCTCGGTAATCGGCACCGTCTTAGGAAGAGTCGCCAGACGGACCAGGCTCGTCTCCAACGCAAACCGGGGATAGGCGGAACGCGACACTTCTTCGTCCCCCTCCGCCATGAACCTGAAATAGTCCATCAGCGTATCGACGGGAACCTCCGACGCCTGACGCCTTAGATCCTCTATCTCCTGATCAGGCAAATCCAACAACCGGCCAGAGAAGGAGGGTTGATCTTGAGCCAGGCGAACCACCAGGAGATTACGAAAATGCTCTACCAGCTCCCGCGACAGGCGGGCGATGTCCCGTCCTTGAACCATGACTTCCCCCACTAACTCCACACACCTCTTTGCGTCGCCCCGAATCACCGCGTCAGAGAGATCGTAGAGGACCCTCCGCTCCGCAATCCCCAGAATATCCTGCAAGAGAAGCTCGTCGATAACCCCCTTTCCCTCTTCCTCTTCTGCGGAAGGAACCGTATAAGAAAGGACCTGCTCCAGGAGCGATTGGGCATCCCGCATGCTCCCCTCCGCTTCCCGGGCGAGAAGGAGGAGCGCCCCTCCCGTGATCCGCAGACCTTCCTTCTCAGCGATCTCGTTCAGCCGCTGGATAATCTCTCTCACTGGGATGCGACGAAAATCGAAACGCTGGCAGCGGGACAGGATGGTCTCGGGAAGCCGATGCGGCTCCGTGGTGGCCAGGATGAACTTGACGAACGAAGGCGGTTCTTCCAGGGTTTTCAAGAGGGCGTTGAAGGCATCCTTGGTGACCTGGTGAACTTCATCGATGATGTAGATTTTGAACCGGCTCTTAGCCGGCTGGTACCTGACGTTTTCGATGATCTGCCGAACCTCATCGATGCCGCGATTCGAGGCCCCGTCGATCTCGTAGACGTCGATGGAACTTCCCCCTGTGATCTCGGTGCAATGGCTGCACCTGTCGCAGGGATCCGCGGTGGGTCCCTTCTCGCAATTGAGGGCCTTCGCCAAAATGCGCGCCGCGGTGGTCTTTCCGACTCCCCGGACGCCGGTAAAAAGATAGGCGTGGGCTATGCGCCCGGCGCTTATGGCATTCCTCAAAATGCGGGTGACGTGGGACTGGCCAACAATGTCCTCAAAGCGCTGTGGCCGCCACTTACGAGCTAGAACTAAGTAAGACATATATCCCTTCGGGAATCTCAAATCTCAAATTGCAAATCTGAAATCTGAGATCTGCAATCTGAGATGCTGAGCGGAGCGAAGCCAGATGCCCATTGCTGACAGCCAGGCTGCCCTGTGGCACAGGGGATAATCCGCTACCGCTGCTTCCTTCCGGACCTGGCGGGGTTTACGGCTCCGCCTTGCACAGGACCCGACTATCAGCAATCGGCATCCGTCCGAACTAACGAGCTACTCACAGACTACGACGAGCCATTTGAAGAATCAAGACAAAACCCAAGTCCTTTAACGTTTTTTTTATCCTTTGAGAGCGCCTTTTAATTAGGCGGCTCTTCGCCGGCCTGTTAGCCTGGATTTGATGGCGTTGGTTCATTTCATACCCAAGTCTGTCGCGGCGCATCCGATTCGCCGCATAGCTCACCCGACCGACTTTTCCCGCGCGTCTAGGAACGCCCTCGCTTGGGCTATCCATCTGGCGAAGGAAAACCGGGCCGAGCTGCTGCTCATCCATGTCCTGCCGCCCCCTACGCCCATATACGAGGCAGAATCGGTTCTTTCTCCCCAGGCGGAGTCGGCAATGTCAGAGCTGAAGAGCAAGGCCGGCAAGGAAAACGTGAATGTGAAGAGACTGTTCCTCAAGGGGACGATCTCCATAGATAAACAGATTGTTCGAGCCGCAAAGACCCTGCATGCGGACCTCATCGTCATGGGCACGCATGGGCGTACCGGGATTTTCAGGCTTCTCACAGGGAGCGTGGCCTCGAGAGCCATCGCCCGCGCCCACTGCCCCGTCCTTGTCGTTCGCGGCCAACCAGTAAGACCAAGCTCTTTATAAAGAGACTGCGTGGGACAAGCGTGAAAAAAACGGAAAGCTTTTCTCTTAAGGATATTTTATTCGGAAAACCCAAAGACCCTCTGGATCCGGGGGTCTTCCACCGGGTCTCGCTGGCCGCATTTCTCGCCTGGGTCGGCCTCGGGTCCGACGGGATGAGCTCTTCCGCCTACGGACCCGAGGAGGCGTTCCGCGCGCTGGGCGACCAGCATTACCTCGCGGTTGCCCTGTTCGTGGCCACCAGCTTTACCATCTTCGTCATCGCCTACGCCTATTCGCGGATCATCGAGCACTTCCCGTTCGGCGGCGGCGGCTACATCGTGGCGACCAAGCTGCTCGGCTCCAGCTTCGGCGTCGTCTCCGGCTCTGCGCTGGTCGTCGACTACATCCTCACCATCTCGGTCTCGATCGCCGCCGCTGCCGACGCCATCTTCAGCTTCCTGCCGCCCGACTGGCACCCCTGGAAGCTAGCCGTCGAATTCGTCGTGATAGGTGTGTTTATGATGATGAACCTGCGCGGCGTGAAAGAATCGGTGGCCACGATAGCGCCGGTCTTCCTTCTTTTCATTATCACCCATGCCGTCGTTATCCTCGGCACGATCGCGCTGCACTTGGGCGCCATACCCGCGGTGGTTGAGGAAGTGCGCGCCGGTTTTCAAAACGGGGTGGCCACCGTCGGTTGGGGTGGTCTTGGGGCCCTCTTTCTGTATGCATATACGCGGGGTGCCGGCACCTACACGGGCATCGAGGCGGTCTCGAACGGGCTGCAGATCATGCGCGAGCCCACAGTGGAGACCGGCAAGAAAACAATGCTCTATATGGCGACCTCGCTCGCTGCCACCGCTTGCGGCATCCTCATCTGCTATCTGCTCATCCATGCCGTACCAGTAGAGGGCAAGACGATGAACGCGGTATTGATTGAGAATTTCGCCAGTAGCTTTAACTGGGCTGGGCTACCGCTCGGCCACTGGTTAATCATCGCCACCTTGGCCAGCGAAGCTGCGATTCTCCTTATCGCCGCGCAGACCGGCTTGATCGACGGCCCGCGCGTCATGGCAAACATGGCCGCAGACTCCTGGCTGCCCCACCGCTTCGCCCACCTCTCGGAGCGGCTCACCGTGCAGAACGGCGTCATACTGATCTCAGCTGCCGCCGCGCTGACGCTCCTCTACACGCGCGGGGAAACCACCATGCTGGTGCTCATGTACTCCATCAACGTCTTTCTCACCTTCTCACTTTCGGAGTCGGGCATGGTTCGCTACTGGATCCGCAATCGAATGGATTATCCCGACTGGCGGCGCCACATTATCATCCACATCACCGGGCTTATCCTCTGCCTTTCCATCCTGACAGCGATGATCGTCGAGAAGTTCAGCGAGGGCGGCTGGGTCACCATGGTAATTACCGCGGGTTTTATTCTTCTCTGTTATACGGTCCGCTCTCATTATGATCGGGTGCGGAATGCGCTGAAGAAGCTCGACGAAACCCTGATGAATATTCCTTTTCGACCGGATCTGAATCCCGTGCCGCCTAAAAGGCCAGATGCCCCCACTGCAGTCCTCATCGCGAGGGCTTTTGATGGCATTGCGATTCACTCTCTCCTTAACATCCAGCGACTTTTCCCGAACGAATTTAAAAACGTCGTCTTCGTCTCCGTCGGGGTGATCGACTCGGGTCAATTCAAAGGGCTTAGGGAGATCGACAATTTACGCAAGTCCAAAGAGGAAGATCTCAAGAGCTTGGTAGAGTTTGCCAACTGTCTGGGCTGGTATGCGGAGTATCGTTATTCTCTGGGCGTCGATCTCATCGAAGAATTGGAGAAGCTCTGTAAGTCTGTGGCACAGGATTTTCCGAGGACGGCATTCTTTGCGGGAAAATTGGTTTTTGAGCGGGAGTCCTTTTTTAGCCGCCTCCTCCACAACCAAACGCCTTTTGCTTTGGAACGACGGCTTTATCTCAATGGCCTCAACATGATGATTCTGCCAATCCGTGTTTTCACTTCCTCTGCGAGCCAAGAAGCTGGCGGTTAATTTGCCCTCACCGCCTTCCCTTTAATCATCTTTTAACTCTTCAGACCCCACTTTTAATTTGGTTGTCACTCCCAAGCGCCTTACAATTGGGACATGAACAATTATGAACTGATCGGAATTCAGTTACCAGCGAAGTCGCCTGGCATGACCCCTTGCTGCTCTCGTGTCTGGATATCAATCAAATCAACGTTGAGGAGGATTCAAATGGTTGATCTAGTCTTGATCGTCGTCACCATCGTCTTTTTCGTCATCTCGTGGTGGTACGTCACCGGATGCGATCGTATCTAGGAGTACACTATGGGACTGGAATATCTACTCGGCATCGTCGTGTCTTTTCTCATCATGGGATACCTGATTTACGCGCTCCTGTGGCCTGAGCGCTTCTAAGGGGGAAATATGACATTCATCGGCTGGCTTCAGATTCTGATTTTCTCGGTTGTCATACTGGCGTTAACCAAGCCAATCGGCGTCTACATGTTCCGTATCTTCGAGGGCGACCGGCAACCGCTGCCACGCTTCTTCGGTCCTATCGAGTGGTTGATATACAGGCTCTGCGGCGTCGATCCAAAGGAGCAGCAGGATTGGAAAGCTTACACGCTCGCCCTTCTCCTCTTCAGCGTCATCCCGCTGCTGGTGACCTACGCGATCGAGCGGCTGCAACACGTCCTGCCGCTAAACCCGCAAAACTTCCCTCCGGTTCCTGCGGACCTCGCGTTCGGCACCGCTTCGAGCTTCACCACCAATACCAATTGGCAGGCGTACGTCGGCGAGGCCACGATGAGCTATCTGACGCAGATGGCAGGGCTCGCCTGGCACAACTTTATTTCTGCGGCGTCCGGCATCGCCGTCATGCTGGTCATCGCCCGCGGGTTGACCTACCGCCTCGAACCCGGCGCCCCTAAGACCATCGGCAACTTCTGGGTGGATGTGATCCGTTCTACTCTTTATTTCCTATTGCCTCTCTCTGTCGTCATGGCGCTGGTTTTAATCTGGCAGGGGGTGATCCAGAACTTCTCGCCTTATGTGGAGCTGACGACATTGGAAGGCGCGAAGCAAACGCTGGCAATGGGGCCGGTTGCATCACAGATCGCGATCAAACAAATCGGCACCAATGGGGGCGGTTTCTTCAATGCCAATAGCGCGCATCCCTTCGAGGGAGGCACTCCGCTGGCAAACTTCATAGAAATGGTGGCCATTCTCGCCATCCCGGCGGCGCAGACCTACATGTACGGCCGCATGGCGCGGGATCAGAAACAGGGATGGACCCTTTTCGCTGCCATGGCGCTGTTTTTTCTCGTGGGTGTAACCACGGCTTATTATTTCGAGACCCGCAGCAACGGCAACCCGGTGATGCAGGGTCTGCCGGTCGATCAATCGGCGGGGAATCTGGAAGGGAAAGAGGTTCGTTACGGCATCGCCAACTCGGTAACGTGGGCAACGGCAACAACCGACGCGTCGAACGGTTCGGTCAATTCGATGCACGATAGCTACACTCCGCTCGCCGGGCTTGTGCCTCTCGCGAATATTCAACTTGGCGAAGTCATCTTCGGCGGCGTGGGCGCAGGCCTTTATGGCATGCTGGTGTTTGTTCTGTTGTCTGTCTTTATCGCCGGACTGATGGTCGGCCGGACTCCGGAATATCTGGGCAAGAAAATCGAATCGCGAGAAGTAAAGCTTGCAATGCTGTATGTGCTCATCTTTCCGCTCTTAATCCTCTACTTCTCCGGCTGGTCGGCCGTGGTGCCGTACGGTCTCTCTTCCTTAAACAACGCCGGGCCGCACGGCCTAAGCGAGATCTTGTACGCCTACAGCAGCGCCGCGGGAAATAACGGCTCTGCCTTTGCCGGCCTCAACGCGAACACGCCCTGGTACAACGTGACGCAAGGTTTATGCATGCTCGCCGGCCGCTTCTGGATGATCATTCCCGTTATGGCCATTGCGGGCTCGATGGTGGGCAAAAAAATCGCGCCGCCAGGGTTGGGGACCTTCCCGACGGACGGAGCACTTTTCGTTCTCCTCGTGATCGGTGTCGTCTTTATCGTCGGCGCATTGACATTTTTCCCGGCGTTGTCGCTTGGCCCGATCGTAGAACATTTTTTGGCCCAGGCGGGAAAGGTTTTCTAACATGGCAGATCTCAAAAAAAAGGAACTCTCGCTGTTCGACCCTGAAATTCTCAAGCCCGCGGTTTGGGAGAGCTTTCGTAAGCTCGCGCCGCGGCTGGTCATCAAGAACCCGGTCATGTTCGTCGTCGAGATCGGCGCCGTTCTCACGATTTTGATCTGGCTGCGCGACTTGATCGCCCCCACGCCGCAATCCCAGCCGCTGTGGTTTACGGCCAACGTCAGCATCTGGCTCTGGTTCACGGTAGTCTTCGCCAATTTCGCCGAGGCGGTGGCCGAAGGGCGCGGCAAGGCCCAGGCCGCGAATCTGCAGAAGATGCGCAAGGAAACGACGGCGTGCCGCTTGGTCGATGGAAAACGTGAAGAGCATGTGCCGGCGTCCTTACTCCACAAGGGCGACGTCGTCGTGGTCGAAGCAGGCGAGTTTATCCCGGGAGACGGTGAAGTAATCGAAGGTATCGCGTCAGTCGATGAATCGGCGATCACCGGAGAGTCGGCGCCGGTCATTCGCGAGGCCGGAGGCGATCGCTCGGCGGTCACCGGAGGAACCCGCGTTTTATCCGATCGCATCGTCGTGCGCATCACGACCAATCCGGGTGAGTCCTTTCTGGATCGGATGATCGCGTTGGTGGAAGGAGCG
>Ga0209824_10000295_pt1 | contig 33394 bp, 23 predicted proteins | sample VDWuncwatermetaG_FD_184124 | JGI IMG/M metagenome (GOLD analysis project Ga0209824, IMG submission 184124) | Wastewater microbial communities from Netherlands to study Microbial Dark Matter (Phase II) - VDW unchlorinated drinking water (SPAdes)... ...
TTGGTGGTGGGCGTACTGGCTCTTTGGGGTTGGTCTCCACGCGATCTCCCGGAGACGGGAACGGTGCGCGTGACCTTTGTGGACGTGGCTCAGGGCGATGCGGCGTTAGTGGAAACCAGCGAGGGGTACACGATGCTGATTGACGGCGGCACGGCGTCCGGTGGCTATGATGTCGGGCGGATGGCCGTCGCACCGCTGCTGTGGGATCGCGGCATCAGGCGGCTTGATGTGGTGGTGGCGACGCATCCTCAGCAGGATCATGTCGGGGGATTGGCCTTTGTGGTGGAGAAGTTTGAGGTGGGAGAATTCTGGACGAACGGTGTAAGCCGTGAGGCGGTGTTTCTCAAGCGATTGGACGCGGCACTTGCCTCGCGCGGGGTGCCGGTCAGGGCTGTCTCCAGCGTCGAGGCGGATCGGTTGCTTGGAGACTGCCTGGCGCGTGTGGTGAATCCGGCTCCCTCGCATGAGGGAGCCGCTCGCGGGCACAGCGGGACACAACTCAATAATCAATCGGTGGTGGTCAATCTCCGGTGCGGCGCGTCGGCGTTTCTGTTCACGGGGGACATTGAGCGTGATGCAGCCGAGCGGCTGGCTGAGAGGGGCGACAAGCTGGAGGCGACGGTGCTGAAGGTCCCGCACCATGGCGCGAAGGGGTCGGTGTCCCCCCCATTCCTTGCTGCTGTAAACCCACAGGTGGCGGTGGTGTCTGTGGGACGTGCTAATACCTACGGTCATCCATCACCTGTCATGCTGGACACCTATGCCGGATTGGGGATTCCGGTCTTGCGGACGGATCGTCATGGCGCGATCACAATCATTGGAACGGAGGGCGGAGTACAGATGAGTTGCGAGTCAGGGCGGCGCTTGCAACCAGTCAATCTGGAGACGTGGATCAGCCGTTCTGAAGCCCTCAACATACGGCGACTTTTCGGCGAACCTGGAGCTTGCCAGGCGGCGGCGTGAGCCGGTTGCTCACCATGACGAAGACAGGAGCCGAGGGATCAACGAATTGACACCCTGCTGGTATTCTGCTACCGTTTATTCCATTTTGAATGTTAGGTGACCGTGCGTTGCAGGGTCAGCGTTGGGAGGAATCACCGGGTGCGTGACGGGTTTTCTAAACAAGTGATCCTCTCGGTCAGTGTATTTTTTTCCTGTATGGTGCTTCTCTTCGGATCGCTGTCTCTGGCAGATACTCAAGCCGATGAAGCGACGCTGTTTACCCAAGGGTATCAGGCTTACCTCAAGGGAGACACCGATCAAGCTATTGCGACGCTGAATGCCGTGCTCCAGCAATACCCGAAGGGCAGGGTGAACGACCTGGCTCTGTATTGGCTGGCCAAATCCTACCAGAAGAACGGACGCGGGCAGGAAGCCCTTGCCGCATTTCGTGAGCTGAAAACAGGGTTTCCTCAGAGCCCCATGGTCGGCCATGCGTCGCGGCAGATTGCGGCGTTGGACAAGACCCTGTCGTCTGAGCAAGCGATGTCGCCGGTGGAGCCATTGACCAAGCCGAAGCCCCAGGCTCCACCCGACAGTGTCGTCACACCAGATCGCCTGCCGCTGCTTGATCAGCCGCCCCTTACGAAATTTGACAAGTCGGACGCGCCACCTATCGTGGGTGTGGTTCCTGCTCCACAACCTGAGACGGCGCCCCAGGTCGCGGCGAGAAAGAACGTCGTGAAACCGGCACCGACGAAGCCTGGCTCGGCGCCTTTGGCGAAGACACCGAGGCGGCCATCTCTCTCCGCGCCTCCCAGCGGCCAGTCGGTGTTTCTGGTTGTGGAACGTGTGGCGGGTCTGGAGGTCACGGATGTGGGCAGCCGGCATGTCGTCATTGCAGGCGATTCCGTGACGATTCCCTTTGAGGTGGCGAATCGTGGAAATGCTGACGATGCGTTTCTGCTCGCCGCGACGTTACCCCCTTCGTATCAGGCGGTGTTTGTGCCTCATCCTGTCGGGTCCGGGAGCGTCAACTCTGGGGACCTGCCCGTGACCGAGACCCCTCGGCTTGGCGTCGGCGAGCGTGCCCGGTTCCTCCTCAGGTCCCGCGTGCCCATTGACATGAGCGATGGCGCGGCACAGCCATTCGAAATCAAAGTCTCCTCCAAAGCCGATCCGTTCACGTCGCAGAGCGCGCCGACCATGCTCGTGACATCCGCGCCCTCGTTGCGAGGGGCGTTCGCCCTAGATCGGACGCATGTCAAGCCAGGGGAGGTCGTCACGTACACGTTATCACTGTCGAACGTCGGATCAGCGGAGGCCCGGTCGGTGAAGGCGACGGTCACCTACCCGGGCGCGTTGCGGCTCACCCACACGACCCCGTCGGCGACAGCGGTGGATTCTCATGCCCATACGGTGATGTGGGACCTCGTGCGGATGGCATCCAATGAGCGCCCTGTTGTGCGGCTCGATTTTCGCGTCTCGGATGACGCTCTGGCCGACCAGGATCTCGGCGTCCGGGCCGTCCTACTGCCTGCCATGGGCGGACAGACGGTATCCGTCGTGTCGGCCTCAGTCAGGGTTGATGCGGTCGCAGGTGTTAGGGTAACGGGCGCCGAATCGGCTCGTATGGCGTTTCCCCGAGAGACGGTGGCGCTGCCGTTTATGCTGCGAAACACAGGGAATGTTGCGGATCGTTTTGCGCTGAAGATGGAAGGCGCTCATGGCAATGGGGTCATGCTGCTGGAGGATCGGAACCGAGACGGAGTCCGTCAGCAAGACGAGCCGGTGGTGGAGAGTACCAGGCTGCTCCATCCACAGGAAGAGATCGTGTTGTTGGCCGAGTTGTCTGTGCCGTCCGATACGCCTGATGCGGCGCGGTATGCGATCAGACTGACGGCGATGTCTGAGCGGTCACGGTCGGTGGCGTCGGAGACCAGCCGTCTTGTCGTGATTGCGCGGCCTGTGGTGGCCGTGGCGACGCAGTTGGCGTCCAAGGAAGGACTGCCTGGCAAGGTCTTTTCGTATCAGTTGGTGGCCACCAATACCGGCACCAGCCCGGCGCGTCGTGTGCTGGTGTCCGAGAGCCTTCCGCCGGAGTTGGAGTTTGTGGACGCCCAGCCGAAACCGGGGAAGATCGAAGGACAGAGGCTTGCGTGGGAGATTGCCGACCTCGGTTCGGGGCAGCAGGAAGTCTTGACGGTGGGGGTGCGGGTGAAGAAGGGCCTTGCGGCCGGCACCGCCGTTCGAAAGTCCACGATGGTCCGCTATCGGGACGTGAAAGATCAGCTCTATGAATCGAGCCCCTTCAGGGAAGAACCGTAGCGCATCTCGCTTGACGTCCATGGCATAAGCCGTTACACTACACCCTTCACTATCGGCCGAGACGTCCCTGCCTGTCTTCCTCAGATTCCCGGCCCATGTGGACCGCGTGTTTCAGGGTGCATGGAGCACATGCGCAGGCGTTATTGGGGAGTCTGAATGCAGAGTTATCGGAGAGACTATGCCTCGATCACATGAACTCAAGAAAGTCAGAAATATTGGCATCATGGCGCATATTGATGCCGGCAAAACGACCACCACCGAGCGCATTTTGTTCTACACGGGCGTGGCCCATAAGATCGGCGAAGTCCATGACGGCGCGACCGTTATGGATTACATGGAGCAGGAGCGGGAGCGGGGCATCACGATTACATCGGCGGCCACGACCTGCGAGTGGCGGAAGCATCGCATCAACATCATTGATACTCCGGGTCATGTGGATTTCACCATTGAGGTGGAGCGTTCCTTGCGTGTCCTGGACGGCGCGGTGGCGGTCTTCGACGCCGTACAGGGGGTGGAGCCGCAGTCTGAAACGGTTTGGCGTCAGGCCGACCGTTACAAGGTGCCGCGCATCGTATTTATCAACAAGATGGACCGGATGGGGGCGGATTTTTACATGAGTGTCCAGACCATCGTGGACCGGCTCGGCGCGCGCCCTGTGGCGATTCAATTGCCGATTGGACGGGAGGGCGAGTTCAAGGGGCATGTTGACCTGGTCACGATGAAGGCCATTACCTTCAAGGATGAAACCAAGGGCGCGAAATACGATGTTGACGAGATTCCGGCAGATATGGCCGAGCAAGCGAAAGCGTACCGCGAGAAATTGATCGAATCGGTCGCTGAGTTTGACGATGCGGTGATGGAGAAGTACCTGAACGGGAAGGACGTGACGGAAGAGGAAATCCGGCACTGCATCAGGACTGGGACCATTGCGATCAAAATCAATCCGGTCCTGACCGGATCCGCGTTCAAGAACAAGGGTGTGCAACACCTTCTGGACGCCGTGGTGGACTATCTGCCGTCGCCCTTGGACATCCCGCCGTTGATGGGCTACAGCCTGGACGGCGAGCGTCGAATCGAATGTAAGGCCGCCGACAATGAGCCACTCTGCGCCATTGCCTTCAAGATGCTGAACGATCCGCATGTCGGCCAGTTGACATTCGTCCGTGTCTATTCGGGTGTCATGACACAGGGCGCCAATTTGTACAACGCCAACAAAGATAAGTCTGAGCGTGCCAGCCGGCTGGTCAAGATGCATGCGGATAAACGGGAAGAAATTGACGCCATCTATGCCGGTGAAATTGCTGCGGTTGTAGGGCTGAAACTCGCCACTACCGGCGATACTCTGTGCGAGGAAAAGAAGCCGATCAAGCTCGAGATGATGAAGTTCCCTGAGCCTGTCATTTCGATGGCCGTGGAGCCCAAAACCAAGGCGGACCAGGAAAAGATGGGCTATGCCTTGAACCGGCTATCCTTGGAAGACCCGACGTTCAAGGTCAAATCCGATGAAGAAACCGGCCAGATTGTGATCTCAGGGATGGGCGAATTGCATCTTGAAATCCTTGTGGACCGCATGAAGCGCGAGTTCAAGGTTGAGGCCAATACCGGCGCGCCGGAAGTCTCCTACAGAGAAGCCATTACCGTCGAAGCGGAAGGGGTGGGCAAGCACATCAAGCAGTCCGGCGGGCGCGGGCAATATGGCCATGCGGAGATGACCGTCAAGCCTGGCGCGCCTGGCACCGGCTTGGTCTTTGAGAACGATATTCGTGGCGGCGCCATTCCGAAGGAATACATTACCCCGATTAAAAAAGGCGTGGAAGACGGCATGGCGGTGGGGCCTCTGGCAGGATTTCCCTTGCTGGATGTGGAAGTGCATCTGATTGACGGGTCGTATCACGAGGTGGATTCCAACGAGATGGCCTTCAAAATTGCGGGCAACATGGCCTTCAAGGATGCCATTTTGAGTGCCAAGCCCGTGTTGCTGGAACCGATTATGCGGGTGGAAGTGGTGACCCCGAACGAATATACGGGGGACGTCATCGGCGATCTCAATTCCAGGCGCGGGCAAATCGTGGGAATGACCACCCGTGCCACCGCGTCGGTGGTGGAGGCGTCCGTGCCGTTGGCGACCATGTTTGGCTACGCCACGGTCGTCCGCTCGAAGACCCAGGGACGCGCCACGTTTACGATGGACTTCAAGGAATATCTCCCCTGCCCCAAAGCGGTGCAGGAGGCGATCATTGCGAAATACACCGGCAAGGCGTAACAATTCGGCCGTTCCCGCTGGTCCTGTCAGGAGGGGCCGGCTCTCTTCTTCCTGTGCAGGGTTCTATCGGCACTCCACGAGTGTGTCTACTCGATGGGATACACTTTCAAACGAGGCGCACGGCCCAATCGTGAACACCATGACGACCTTGACATCGCATCGAAATGGTATCAAGCCTGTCTCCTAAGCATTCAGGAGGAGCGTGGTTCGGCTGGAAGGAGTCTCCAAGGTCTATCAGCGGGGCGGCTCGATCATCCGGGCGGTCCAGGGGGTTTCATTGGAGATCGCCAAGGGAGAGTTGCTCGCCATCATGGGGCCGAGTGGCAGCGGCAAGAGCACGCTCCTCAATCTGATCGGCGGGTTGGACCGACCAACGGACGGCGATATTTTCATCGAAGGACGCTCGACGCGAGGCTTGACCGAAACCGAATGGACGATGTTGCGACGTGGGCAGATCGGCGTGGTCTTTCAATTCTTCAACCTGTTGCCGGGGCTGACCGCGCGCGAGAACGTTGCGCTGCCGCTGTTGCTACGTGGCGACCACGATTCAGACGCGCGGGTGGAGGACTGTCTGACGGCGGTGGGGTTGTCGCATCGTGGCGCGCATCGCCCCTCGGAGTTGTCTGGAGGCGAGCAGCAGCGCGTGGCGCTGGCGCGGGCGCTGGCGCACCAGCCCTCGCTCTTGCTGGCGGACGAGCCAACCGGGAACCTGGATTCAACTGTGGGGCGCGAGATTGTGCAGCTCATCAAGACGCTGGCGCGGCAAGGCGGGCAGACGGTGGTGCTGGCCACGCATAGCCGGGATGCGGCGGCGGAAGCGGATCGGGTGTTGATGATGCGCGACGGCGCTCTGGAAGGGGCGGGCCTTGATGGCTGATCGTCATCTCACTGATCCCGATCTCTCCTGCACGATCGCCGGCGTCCGGTTTCCCCTCTGCATCATGAATGCGTCGGGTGCGCTCTGCGTGACGCGCGTGGAATTGGACGCGCTGGGGTGGTCGGGCGCGGGGGCCATCGTCACCAAGTCCATGACCCGTGAGTGTCGAACAGGCAATCCGGAGCCGCGCTACTATCGGTTCAGCGGCGGTTCGCTCAACTCGATGGGGCTGCCCAACCTCGGCTACCACGCCTATGCGGAGATGATTCCCGATCTGAAGGCGTTCAACAAACCGGTGATCGCAAGTATCGCGGGTCTGTGCGAAGACGACTTTCCTGACATTGCCAGGACCATTAACAAGGCCGGTCCCGACCTCATAGAGGTTAATCTGTCCTGTCCCAACATTCCCGGCAAGCCCCAGATTGGCTATGACGTCGAAGCGTCCGAGCGGCTCATCCGGTTGGTACGGGCCGTCGTGGATCGTCCAATGGGCGTGAAGCTCCCGCCCTATTTCGACCCTGCCCACCATGCCGCGATGGCCGCAGTCCTGAAACGAGCGCCGGTGGATTTTCTCTCCCTCATCAATTCGGTGGGCAACGCGTTGGTGATTGACCCTGAGACGGAATCGGTGGTCATTAAGCCCAAAGGGGGATTCGGCGGTCTGGGCGGGTCGGTGATTAAGGCGGTCGCGCTCGCCAATGTCAGGGCGTTCTGGAAGGCGTTCGAGGGGCGCCTTCCAATCATTGGGGTGGGCGGCGTCATGTCCGGCACGGATGTGTTCGAGCATCTCTTGGCTGGGGCCGCGGCCGTTCAGGTCGGGACAGTTCTCGTGGAAGAGGGAACCGGCGTCTTCGACCGGCTGGCCGCTGAGCTTCGTGCGGTGCTGGTGAAGAAAGCCTATCCGTCTTCCTCCGCTGTCGTCGGTTGTCTCCAAGAGTTGTGACCGTCGTTCGTCGCCTCTTTCGTCTCTTGGTCTGGCGTCATGTGATGGGGGACGTGCCCCGCGCGGCCATCACGATTTGTGGCGTGGCGTTGGGCGTGGCTGTCTACATGGCGGTGGCGACGGCGAATGTCGAAATCCTCCGTTCATTTGAACAGGCCATCCTGGGCGTCGCCGGACGCACGACGCTGGAAGTCTCCAACAAGACGGGCCTCGTCGGTGGGTTTGACGAAACCATCATTGAAGCCGTCTCTCATGCTGATGGCGTCATGATCGCGACGCCGGTGATTGAACTGTCCGCCATCTGGCATCAACAGTCTCGTCCGCTGGTGACGCTTGCGATTCTGGGCCTGGACCTGCTGGCCGAGTCTGACGTGCGCGACTATCGGATCATCGAAGCAAGCGGGGAGACTAGTGAGTGGGAGCGATACCTCGACCCCAACGCGATTTTTCTTGGCCGTAGGTTGGCCGAGCGCTCTGGTCTCTCCGTCGGTATGGCTCTTGACGTGACCGTGGGTGGTCTGGCACGGCGGCTGGTCGTTCGTGGTCTGTTGGAAGGCCAGGGCGCGGGCCGGTCCACATTGGAGGAACTCGCCGTCATGGACATCGCGGCGGCGCAGGTGACGTTCGATCGTTTGGGTCACCTCGACCGGATTGATCTGGTGACAGACCCGGCCCGTTCCGTGGACGAGGTGAGCTACGCGGTCCAGGCGATGCTGCCGCCGGGGATCACCGTCACGCGGCCCGATCAGCGGAACGCGCAGATCGAGCGGATGACCCGCGCGTTCCGGCTCAACGTCAGTCTGCTCAGCGTGGTGGCGCTGCTGGTCGGGCTTTTTCTTGTGTACAACACCGTGTCGTTCGCGGTGCTCAGGCGGAGGCGGGAAATCGGCATCTTGCGTTCGCTCGGCCTCTCTCCCGGAGGCATCGCCGGGCTGTTGCTCGCCGAAGTTGCGCTGATCGGTCTGGTCGGCGCCGTCGTGGGCATCGGTGTGGGGCTGGCCCTGTCGAACGGCGTGTTGCAGACGCTGGCTCGAACGGTGAGTAATCTCTACGGCGAAGTCCCGGCGTTTCCGCCGGTGACGTGGGCGCACCCAGCCGTCCTCGCGCAGGGGCTCGTGATCGGCATGGGAGTGGCGCTGCTGGGGTCGCTGGGCCCGATCCGCGAGGCCCTGTCGGTGACGCCGACCCAGGCGCTCGCGCCGAAAGGCTATGAAATCACCCCCTCCCTAGATCGTGGGGGGAGTGTCGTGCCCGCACTTGCAGGCTCGGCCTTGATCTTGACGTGTGCCGGCTTGGCGGCCTTGCCGGGGCCGGTGCAGGGCCTGCCGCTCTTTGGCTATCTGTCGGCATTTCTCGTTCTATTGGGCTTTGCCTGGCTGAGTCCCGTGCTGATTCGCCTCGCCGGTCCCTGTCTGCGACTGACCCTCCCACGGGCCGGCTGTCTCGCGCGCCTGGCGGCCGATGAACTCGCACGTGCGCCCGTGCGGAACGCCGTGGCCGTTTCATCCCTCATGGTCGGGCTGGCCCTAATGATCGGCGTCAGCGCGATGATCCACAGTTTTCGCCAGACGGTAGACCTGTGGCTGGAGCAGACGGTCAAGGCGGACTTGATTGTCGCGCCACCGACTTGGCTGAGCACGGGGCCAGAGGAGGCCCTCCCTGAGTCGTTGCGGGAACTGGTGGAAACGATCCCCGGTATCATGGCGGTGGACAGCTATCGCGATGTCAGGATGACGTTCCGCGATGCGCCGATCGTGGTGGTGGCACGGGATCTGATGGTGCACGCGACGCATAGCCAGTACCTCTTTATGGAGGGAGATTCGCATGAGATTCTGGCCGAGGCCGTCACACACAATCAGATCCTGATCTCGGAAACATTCGCGCGTCAGTTTCAGTTGAGACAGGGCGACCGCATGACGCTTCCGGGCGCACAGGGGCCGGTGGCGTTCATCATCGCCGGTCGGTTTTATGACTATTCGACCGACGGGGGCAAGGTCGTGATGGATCGGGCGCTCTACGCGCGGCTGTGGGGTGATCGGAGCGCCACGGTGTTTCCGCTTTATCTGGAGCCGGGCGCCGATCAGGAGCAGATTCGCCGCGACCTGTTGGAGCGGTTGCAGGGAGGCCCCCCGGTCACGATCCTGACGAATGGCGATCTGAAGCGGGAGGTGCTGCGCATTTTCGATCAGACCTTCACCATCACCTACGCGCTCGAATTCATCGCGGTCGCCGTGGCGTTGCTGGGGATTGCCAATACGCTGCTGTCAGGCATTCTTGAGCGGCAACGCGAGCTGGCCGTGCTCCGCGCCATCGGTGGGACGCCGGCGCAGGTGGGTCGCCTGATCCTGTGGGAGTCCGGATTGTTGGGGCTCGTGGGGACGATCCTGGGACTGGGGGCGGGTCTGGCGCTGTCCCTGCTGTTGATCGAGGTGATCAACAAACAGTCCTTCGGGTGGACTATCGTGTGGTCTCCCACGCCGTGGATGTGGCTGGGGGCGGCTGTCGTGACGTGGCTGACAACGCTGTTGGCGGGATACGGGCCGGCCAGTCGGGCGGCGCGTCTGCCAGTGGCGGAGGGCTTGCGCTATGAGTAGGGCCGGCGCACTCGTCGCCTGGATGGCGCTGCTCGTGGTCGTCATGGCCGCGCCGGTGGGTGCGGACGAGACGTCTTCGCCGGAGGATGCGCTTCTGGAAGCGCTCCTGCTGATTGATGAGAAGTACGTCACGATACCCACCGTCCCGCAGTATCGCGGAATGGCCGGGCAGGGTCTGTTGCGGATTGTCAATGCGATTGGGCGATCCAGGGTAGACTTGGAGGATACAGCGGAGGAGTGGACGGTCCGATGCGCGAAGCGTCCCCTCAAACAAGTCTTCTCGAAACAGGCGATCACGTCGGTCGAGACTCTGTATGCGGCGCTTCAGAAGACCATGGTTTTCGGAACCATGTGCGCGGAGGGTGTGCCCGTGCCGCCTGATTTGGTGTACGCAGCCATCAAGGGCGTGGCCTCGGCGCTCGACTCGCAGAGTTATTTGATTGAGCCCAGCCGGTATGAGGACATCAAGTCCGAATCACAGGAGGCCGTGACGGGCGAGGTTGGGCTTGCGCTTGAGATCGAGCGTGAGCATGAGATGGAACGTGAGCGTGAAGGCCACCGGGGTCGCCTCGTCGTTTCGGACGTGAAGCTGGGGATGCCAGCCGATGGCGCGGGCATTAGGCTGGGCGACCGGCTTGTGCGGGTGGACGACGTGCCTGTGGTTGGATGGTCTGTGACTCGCGCGGAGGCATTGTTGCGCGGTTCCATCGGATCGTCCGTCGTCCTGTCTGTCGAACGAGACGGATCAGGCGTACCCGTGACGGTCACGATGACTCGCCAGGCGCATCGTTTTCAGAGCGTGAAGTTCCAGCTGCTGAACGGCGTGGTCGGATATGTGCGCGTGATCCTGTTTCACGCGCAGACGGCGCAGGACCTCACGACCGCCGTCGAGCGACTCCAGGCATTGAACATGAAGGCCATGATCGTGGACCTCCGGGACAATGCGGGGGGGCTGCTGCAGTCCGCGATCGGGGCGGCGGAACACTTTATTGAGCGTGGCGGGTTGATCGTGGCGCTCAACGGGCGTAGCGGGCAGCGCGACGAGTACCGGTCCCAGGCGAGTGCGTCGCCGTTGACCCACCCGCTCATCGTCTTGATTAACCAACGGACGGCGAGCAGCGCGGAGATTGTGGCGGCGGCGTTGAGGGATTGGGAACGCGCGATTCTGGTGGGGACGACGTCGCACGGCAAAGGATCCGTCCAGTCGATCTATCCATTGCCGGGCCACTACGCGCTCCGGCTGACGACGGCCTATTACGTGACCCCGCTTGGCCAGACCATTCATCACGAGGGGATTGCGCCGGACATGGTGGTGGAATCCGATGACCAGCAGCTTGCGGTCGCGTTGGAACTTCTGTTCACACACGCGCCGTCGCGGTCACATTAGGGCAGGGACGGCGTCGGCGCTTTTTTGGGGGACCACGCGACGGCCAGGAAGAAGACGCCGGTTGCCAAGAGCACGATGGAGGGGCCGGTGGGCAGATCAAACTGGAATGACACCCACACGCCGGCGAGGGAGACCAGCACGCCGATCGTCACCGCGTACTGCATCATCCGGTGGAGGCTGGAGGTGAGCTGGTAGGCGGTCGCGGGCGGGATGAGGAGTAGGGCAAAGACGAGAATCGCTCCGACGGTTTTGAGCGAGACAACGACGGTGAGCGCAATGAGGGTCAGGAGGAGGAAGAAGAAGCCCCGGGCCGGCACCCCGGAGGCTTCAGCCATGTCCTGGTCGAAGGCGACAAAGAAGAATTCCTTGGAGAAGAACGCCAGGAAACCGACCACGAGCAAGGCCAGCGCACCGGTCACCTGCAATTCTTCGTTGGTGACCGAAAGGATGCTGCCGAACAAATACCCGTACACTTCGGCGGTATAGGTTTTCATCAGCCCGATAAAGAGGATCGCCAGGGCCATGGTGGCGGTGTAGAAGATGCCAATGCTCACGTCGAGCTTCATGCGGCCGCGTTCTTCCAGGAAGCCCGTGATCCAGGCCGTGCCCAGGCCGAACAGGAGGGCCAGGGGCATCGGCGGCGCACCGATCAGATAGGCGAGCGCCACGCCGGCAAACGCCGCGTGGGCTGTGCCGGCGCCGATGAAGGCCAGCCCTCGCAGCACCACGAAGACGCCGATGGCCGCGCACAGCCCGCCGGTGAGGGCTGCCGCCACCAGTGCGCGCTGGAGAAAACTGAAGGTGAGCAGATCGGGCATCACCGAATGGCGTTACTGGTGATGGTGATCCGCGACGATGACATGGCCGTGGTCGGTGGTCAGAATTTGCGGCCCGTAGACTTGAGACAGAATGTCTTTCCGAAGAACGTCTTTGGCCGGCCCGATAGCGTAGAGCTTGGTCTTGAGCAGCGCCAGGCGTTGCGAGAGCGGGGCGATCAGGTTGATGTCGTGCGAGACGAGAACAATCGTGAGATGTAGGTCTTGGTGCAGACGTTGGATGAGGTCCAGGACAGTGTGCTGGGTGGTCGTGTCAATACCGGTGGTCGGCTCATCCAAGAGCAGAATCTGCGGATGCTGGGCCAGCGCGCGCGCGATGAAGACCCGCTGTTGCTGGCCTCCCGAGAGCGTCCCTAAGGGACGGGACTCATAGTCCGCCATGCCCACATCCTCAAGCGCCTGACGCGCAATCTCGCGGTCCTGCTTGCCCGTCCGTCTCCACAGGCCGATCGCGCCGGTTCGTCCCATCATGACGGCTTCGTGAACCGTGATGGGGAAATACGGGTCTACCGGTTGTCGCTGAGGGAGATAGCCGATTCGGGCGCGGTGGTGACACCGTAGCTCATGGCAGGCGCAATCGAAGATTCGGAGCGACCCCTGCGACGGCGGTAACAGTCCCAGGATGGCGCGCAGCATCGTGGTTTTGCCGGAGCCGTTCGGGCCGATGACGCCGAGAAATTCGCCGTCTGCGATTTCCAGGGTGATGTCCTCCAGCGCCGGTCCATACGGATACATGAACGAGGCGTGCTCGAAGCGGATCAGCGGTTCGCCGTGGTGATGGTCGCCGTGATGGGGGTGGATATGGGCCGGATGTGTGAGCGTCATGGAGTCATGGGATTTCCAACGCAGTGACGAGTGTGGTGACGTTGTAGTCCAGCAGCGCCAGGTAGGTGTCGGTGCCCTTGATGGTGCCAGGGAGGGGCGAGAGCACCACGATCCTGGCGCCGGTCTCATCTGCCAGGGCCTGGACCACTTTCTGGTTGAATTGGGGCTCCGACAGGATGACTTTGATCTTGCCTGATTTGATGTGTGTGGCGAGACTGGCAAGGTGCGTTGAGGACGGTTCGAGTCCCATATTCGGGAGAATCTCCCCCTTGATCTGAAAGCCAAATCGGCGAGCGAAGTAGGGCCAGGCGGCGTGGTGCGTGATGATGCGCCGGTCACGGAGCGACGCGACCAGTTCCAGGAGACCCGCTTGTGTGCGATCCAGCCGCTGGAGGTAGTCGGCAAGGTTCTTCAGATAGGCGTCTTTGCGTGGCGGGTCTGTCGAGATGAGCGCGTTCGCAATGTGCCGGACCATGGCTTTGGCGTTCTCCGGGTCCAGCCAGATGTGGGGATTGCCCGCCGAGGCGCTGTGCGACGCGCGGTCGCGGATGAGGCCGATCCCATCGGACGTGGTGACCAGGCGAAGCTGCGCGTTGCCGGCATTTTTGACGAGCCCCTGGACCCACACCTCCAGCCCCAGTCCGATTTCCAGCAGCAGGCGGGCCTCGCTGAGGGCCTTGAGATCGCTGGGCTTGGGCGAATAGGAATGCTCGTTCTCAAGGCCCGTGATGAGGGTCCGCACCGCCACATGTTCCCGCCCGACCTGCTCGGCGAAATCCTTCAGGATCGGCAGCGTGGCGACAATTTTGAGGGGGGCATCCGAAGGCGCTGCTGAGACGGCTGCACCATGGAAAAAAGGCATCAGGAGTGCGGTCGTCACCGCGATGACAAGAGACGTTCGCATGAGTCGGACCGTAACATCCTGTTCCCGTAAAGTCAACGAACCCCTTGATCCGAAAGGGGTTCGTTGCTATTGTCAAATGCAGGAGGGCGCCCCGGCATGTCCACCATCGAACATAAGCGATTGCGCGAGAAGGGCGAGCCTGTGGCGCCTTGGCGCCGGTGGGGGCCCTATGTCAGCGAGCGGTCGTGGGGGACCGTTCGAGAGGACTACAGCCCGGACGGGGCTGCGTGGAATTCGTTGACGCATGACCAGGCCCGGAGCAAGGCCTATCGCTGGGGTGAGGACGGCCTTGCCGGCATCTGTGACCGCTATCAGGTCTTGGTGTTTGCCCTGGCGCTCTGGAACGGGCGTGACCCGATCCTGAAGGAACGGGCCTTTGGGCTTGTTCCGGCCGAGGGCAATCATGGGGAGGACGTCAAGGAATACTACTTTTATCTGGACAGCACCCCCACCCACAGTTACATGAAATACCTGTACAAATATCCGCAGGCGGAGTTTCCCTACCGGCACTTGATTGAGCGCAATCAAGCACGACACGGAGCGGGGGCCGAGTACGAACTGTTAGACACCGGCCTGTTCGATGAAAACCGCTATTTCGACGTCTTTGTGGAGTATGCGAAAGCGTCGCCAGACGATCTGTGCATCAAGATCGAGGCGTTCAACCGAGGACCCGATGCCGCGCCGCTGCACATCCTGCCGCATCTTTGGTTTCGCAATACCTGGAACTGGAGCGACTCGCGCGGCCCGACGCCGACCATCACGACGCATCAGATCGGCGCGGAAAAGGCCCATCGTCCGGCGCCCCTGTGCCTGGTGGCGGATGATGCGAGGGCGCAGTCGTTGCCGAACCTGCCCTTCGCCTATCGCCTCGGCAAGCGCTACCTCTATGCCGAGGCCGGCGGCGCCGCGCTCTTTACCGACAATGAGACTAACGCGCCGTTGGTCTTCGGCGCCGGCGCAGTCAGCCAGTCCCCGTTCGTCAAGGACGCGTTTCATCGGCATATCGTGAATGGAGAGGCCTGCGTCAACCCGGCGCAGACCGGCACGAAGGCCTGCCTGCAGTATTGCTTTGACGTGCCGGCGGGAGGGTCCGTGACGCTGTTGCTGCGTCTGACGCCTGAGGAGAGGCCGCAACCGTTGGCGGACATCTCGCGCGTGATTGCGGAACGCAAGGCTGAGGCCGATGAGTTCTACGAGGTGATCCATCCGCCCAAGGCCAGCCTGGACGAAAAACGGGTTCAGCGACAGGCTTTTGCCGGCCTACTTTGGTCCAAGCAGATTTATCTCTTTGATGTGGCGAAATGGATGGACGGCGATTTTCTGAACTGTCCGCCGCCCGCCTCGCGCCGGGCGATCCGCAACGGCCACTGGCGGCACCTCAATTCCATGCGTGTCCTGTCCATGCCGGACAAATGGGAGTATCCGTGGTTTGCCGCATGGGACCAGGCATTCCACGCGATTCCCTTGACGTTGGTGGACCCGGAGTTCGCCAAAGAGCAACTGTGGGTGTTGCTCTTTGAACAATTCCAACACCCCAACGGGCAGATTCCGGCCTATGAGTGGGAGTTTTCGGACATGAATCCGCCGGTGCAGCCATGGGCCGTCTGGCGGGTCTACAACATGGACAGGATTCGGTCGGGGCGCGCCGACCGCGCGTTTCTTGAAAAGTGTTTCCATAAACTGCTCATCAACTTCACCTGGTGGGTCAACAAGGTGGATCCCAGCGGCAACAACGTGTTTGAAGGCGGGTTTCTTGGGCTGGACAACATCACGGTGGTGGATCGGAGTGAGAAGTTGCCGGGTGGCGCGACGCTGGAACAGTCCGATGCGACCGGCTGGATGGGGATGTTCTGCCTGAACATGATGCGTATCGCGCTGGAACTCGCCAGGGAGAACCAGGTGTATGAAGGGCTGGCGACGAAATTTTTTCAGCACTACATCTACATCGGCGCGGCGATGAAGCGTATGGGCGGACAGGCGTACGACCTGTGGGACAATCAGGACGGGTTCTTCTACGACGTGCTGCGGTATGCGGATGGGAGTTTTCATAAGTTCCGTGTGCGGTCGCTGGTTGGCCTCATCCCGCTCTACGCGATCGAGCGTTTGGAGGAAGCGTGGATCGCACCGTTCTCCGAATTCAAGTCTAACCTGGAGTGGTTCATCAACAACCGGCAGGACCTCGTCCAGCGGTGCTGTCACATCGTCGAGCGGGATGGCATGAAGGCGCATGTGCTGGCCATTGTCAATGAAGAACAAGTGACACGGTTGCTGGAGCGCATCTGTGATCCGAGCGAGTTTTTATCGACGTGGGGGCTTCGCAGTCTCTCGAAGGCTCACGAGCGGCACCCGTTCGTGTTCGGCGCCGGCGAGGTACGGTATGAGCCGGCCGAAGCGGCCTGCAAGATCAAGGGAGGCAATTCAAACTGGCGCGGGCCCGTGTGGTTCCCGACATCGTTTCTCATGATCGAGTCGCTACGCAAGCTCGGCAAGGCGTATGGGCCGGCGCTCAGCGTCACGGTTCCGGGTGCGCCATCGTTGCAGGTTGGGGAGATCGCTGAAACGCTGGCCAACGGGCTGATCGGTCTGTTTGTCTGCGGCACGGATGGGCGTCGGCCGATCCACGGCGCGTCGAAGACGTTCCAGGAGGACCCGCATTGGCGGGATTACGTGCTCTTCTACGAATATTTCCACGGTGACACGGGCCAGGGTCTGGGCGCCTCCCACCAGACCGGCTGGACGGGCCTCGTCGCGTCGTTGATTGATGAGTGGCGGCGGTAGCCGTCGGGGCGGCACTACTTGACGCAGGCGGACTGCATCATTTCGGCGAGGAGGAATTCCACGGTCTCGGCGTGGCCGTGTGCTGCCGCGACGACCAATGGAAGCCGTCCGTCTTTGTCCTTCACCTGCTGGTCGGCACCCTTGGCGAACAGGGCTCGCACGATGTCGAGGTCACCTTTCGCCGCCGCCATCCGTAAAGGCGTCCGTCCGTCCTTGTCCGCCAAGTTCACGTTGGCGCCCTTAGCCAACAGCGCATTCACGGCGTTGAGATACCCTTGCGAGGCCGCCGCGCGCAGGGGGGACACGTTGTCCTTATCCGACAGGTTGACATTGCTGCCCCTGGCCAACAGGCTCTGTAGGATCGCCATGTGGCCCTGCACGGCCGCAGCCCAGAGGGCCGTCCGCTTGTTGGCATCCGTCACGTCGGGATTGATACCGGCATGGAGATAGAAATCCACCACGGTGGCATTGCCGTGCCAGGCGGCGGCTACGAATTCCTCCACGCTGGGGGCGGTAAACATGATCGCCTCCTCACGGTTTTGCGTGGACGGCGTTGGCTCCGCATGGGCGTTGGCGTGACAGAGGAGTGGCGCGAACAAGAAGCACACAAGGAGGAGGAGTGGCATGGTCGTGATCCTTTCTTTGCAGGGGGCGCAGGTTCTATTATAGACAAGGCGGAGGCGAAGGGCTATCCTTTCTTAGCAGGCCAGGGACCAACACAAGAGGAGGCGCCATGACTGATGCGGAACGACTGGACAGGACCTGTATCAATACCATCCGAACCCTGGCGATGGACGCCGTGCAGGCGGCCAATTCAGGGCATCCCGGCACCCCGATGGCGCTGGCTCCTGTGGCCTATTGTTTATGGAATCGCTTTCTACGTTTTGATCCCCACGATCCGATCTGGCCCAACCGCGACCGGTTTGTGCTCTCAGCAGGCCATGCCTCGATGTTGCTCTACTCGTTACTCCATCTGGCCGGCGTTAAGGCAGTCAACCGCGCCTACGAGAAACTGGGCGACCTGTCTGTGACGCTCGACGACATCAAGCGATTCCGCCAGCTCGATAGCAAATGTCCCGGTCATCCGGAATATCGCTGGACGTCCGGCATTGAAACCACCACCGGCCCGCTCGGCCAGGGCTATGCCACGAGCGTCGGTATGGCCATGGCGGGGAAATGGCTGGCCGCGCAATACAATCGTCCAGGATTTGAGATGTTCGACTATCGCGTCTATGCGCTGGGCGGAGACGGTTGCATGATGGAAGGCGCGGCGAGCGAGGCTGCGTCGCTGGCGGGCCACCTCAAGCTCTCCAATCTTTGCTGGCTCTACGACAACAACAAAATCACCATTGAAGGCCCCACCTCCTGGGCCTTCAGCGAAGACGTGGCGACCCGTTTCATGGCCTACGGGTGGAACGTCACGCGCGTCAGCGACGCCAACGATCTGGAGATGCTCAGCCGCGCCTTCACGACGTTCACCGCGACCACAGACAGGCCCACGCTCATCGTCGTGGACAGCCACATCGCCTGGGGCGCGCCCACCAAGCAGGACACACACGCCGCGCACGGCGAACCGTTGGGTGTGGAGGAAATCCGCCTCACCAAGCGCAACTATGGTTGGCCGGAGGACGCGCACTTTCTGGTGCCTGAGGAGGTACCCAAGCATTTTCAGGAGGGCATCGGCCAGCGCGGTCGCACACTCCGTGACCAGTGGATGACGCAGTTCGAGGTGTACAAGGCCGCGTATCCTGGCCTTGCGGATCAGCTCTATCGGATGCAGCACCGACAGTTGCCGGAGGGATGGAACCACGCCATGCCGGTGTTTCCACCCGATTCCAAAGGCGTGGCAGGGCGGGATGCTTCTTCCACAGTACTCAACGCCGTTGCCAAGCGCGTGCCCTGGCTGATTGGAGGCGCAGCCGATCTCGCGCCCTCGACGAAAACGCGCCTGACCTGTGACGGAGCCGGCGATTTTACCTCCGAGCATTACGAGGGGCGGAACATGCATTACGGCGTCCGTGAGTTGGCCATGGGCGCGGTGCTCAACGGCATGGCCTTGACGAAGGTCCGTCCCTATGGCGCCGGGTTCTTCGTCTTCAGCGATTTTTCGCGTCCGACGATCCGACTCGCCGCGCTCATGGAGATTCCGGTGATCTACATCTTCACCCATGACTCGATTGGCGTCGGGGAAGACGGCCCGACGCATCAACCAGTTGAACAACTCGCCAGTCTCCGCGCCATTCCCGGCCTCATGACGCTCCGTCCCGGTGACGCCAACGAAATTTTGGAGGCCTGGACAATGGTCATGCAGATGCGGCACGAACCCGTGGCGCTGGTCTTGAGCCGGCAGGCTATGCCGACGTTGGATCGGACCAGGTACGCGCCGGCCTCCGGGCTGCAACAGGGGGCCTATGTGCTGGCGGATGCGCCGGGTGGCGCCCCTGACGTCATCCTGATGGCCACCGGCACGGAAGTGGGTCTGGCAGTGGAGGCGTACGAAAAGCTTAGGGCGGACGGCATCAGCGCGCGCGTGGTCAGTATGCCGTCGTGGGAACTGTTCGAGCGTCAATCGCAGGCGTACCGAGATCGCGTGTTGCCACCGCATGTCACGGCGCGGGTCTCTATTGAACAGGCGTCCACGTTCGGCTGGGCGCGCTACGTCGGTCTCACCGGCTGCGCCATCGGCATGACGACGTTTGGCGCGTCCGCGCCGCTGAAGGCACTGCTCAAGAAATTCGGCTTTACGGTTGAACGTGTCGTGGCGGCAGCCAGAGAACAGATGAACAAGGAGGGGCAGTCATGAATCCATTAGTCCAGCTCCGCACATTCGGTCAAAGTCCCTGGTACGACTACATCCGTCGCGGGCTGATTACCTCAGGGGAACTCAAGGCGCTGATTGACCAGGACGGCCTGATGGGGGTCACGTCCAACCCCTCCATTTTTGAAAAGGCCATCGGGGGCAGCACGGACTACAATCAAGCCCTCAAGCAGATCGCCTCATCCGTCACCAGTGTCAAGGACATCTATGAAACGCTGGCTGTCCGCGACATCCAGGACGCGGCCGATCTCCTCTATCCGGTCTACGAGCAGAGCCAGGCGCGCGATGGCTACGTGAGCCTCGAAGTTTCGCCGGATCTGGCCTTTGATACCCAGGGTACGATTGACGAGGCGGTGCGTCTCCACAAGGCTGTGGGGCGGGACAACGTTCTCATTAAAGTGCCGGGTACGCCGGAAGGCATCCCTGCCATTGAGTATCTGTTGAGTCAGGGCATCAACGTCAATGTGACCCTGTTGTTCGGCGTCGAGGTCTATGAGCAGGTGGCCTGGGCTTACGTGTCTGGGGTGGAGAAACTGGCGGCTCGTGGTGGCAACGTGAAGACCATTTCCTCCGTCGCCAGCTTTTTCATCAGCCGGATTGATACCTTGGTGGACAGCCTCCTGGACGCGAAGTTGAAGGACGCGACCAGCCCTGTGGAGCGTGCCGCGCTACAGAGTCTCACGGGAAAGATCGCCATCGCCAACGCCAAAATCGCCTATGCGAAGTTTCAGACGGTGTTCTCCAGTCCACGGTTTACGGCGTTGAAGGCGCAAGGGGCGCAGGTGCAGCGGCTGCTGTGGGCCAGCACCGGCACCAAGAATCCCTCGTACCCTGATACCTATTACGTGGATGAACTAATCGGGCCGGACACGGTGAATACCATGCCGGCGGCCACGTTCAACGCCTTCCGGGATCACGGCACATTGCACCACACATTGGCGGAGGGTTTGGACGACGCCCGCGAGACGATGGCGCGATTGGCGGACTGTCACATTGACATGCAGGAGGTTGCCCACAAGCTGTTGGTGGACGGCGCCAAGCTGTTCCTTGATTCCTTCGATCAACTTATGGGGGTCATCAGTCGGAAGAGGGTGGACGTGCTCGGCCCCAAGCTCAATCAGCAACGCTATGCCTTGGGAGCGTGCGAGACGGCGGTGCAGGCCCGGCTCACGACGTTGCGGCAGACGGGCTTCGTTCGGAAGTTGTGGGCGAAGGAGCCGAGTCTCTGGCACCAGGATCCCGTCCATCAGCAGATCATTCGCCACGCGCTCGGCTGGCTGCATGTCACGGAGCAGCAGGTCCATCATCTTCCGCGCATTATGGGCGTGGCGGAGGCGATTCGCGCGGCGGGCTTCGAGCATGTGCTGTTGCTGGGCATGGGGGGCAGCAGCCTCTGCCCGGAAGTCTTTCGCATGACGTTCGGAGTTGTCCCAGGCTTTCCCGAACTGCATGTCCTGGACAGCACCGTGCCGGCGCAGGTGCGGAGTTTTGAACAACGGGTGGATTTGGCCAAGACGCTCTGCATCGTCTCCAGCAAGTCGGGTTCGACCACTGAACCGCTGGTGTTTTATCGGTACTTTTTTGAAAGAATGCGGCAGATCAAGGGAGACAAGGCCGGCGAAAATTTTATGGCGATTACCGATCCGGGATCACTCCTTGAGAGCCTGGCCAAGGAGAGCCACTTCCGTAACATTCTTCCTGGCGTGCCGGAGATCGGAGGGCGTTATTCGGCGCTGTCGAATTTCGGTCTCGTGCCGGCCGCGATGATGGGTGTGAACGTGGCTCACCTGCTCTATCGGGCCGAGCGGATGCGCCATAGCTGCGATTCCTGTGTCCCTCCGGAAGACAATCCCGGTGTCTTGCTCGGCGTGGCCATGGGCGAATTGGCCAAGCAGGGGCGCGACAAAATCACGTTCATCACGTCGCCTGCCATCGGCTCACTGGGGGCCTGGATGGAGCAACTGATTGCCGAGAGCACGGGCAAGGAAGGGCAGGGCATCGTGCCGATTGACGGGGAGCCGCTCGGCGCGCCAGAGGTGTACGGCACCGATCGTCTCTTTGCCTACATCCGCTATGCAGGCGGCGCGGACGCCGCGCAGGATGAGGCCGTCGCAGCCTTAGAGAAGGCCGGGCATCCCGTCGTGCGGATTGATCTGACCGACCTGATGAATCTGGGCGAGGAGTTTTTCCTGTGGGAAGTGGCGACCGCCGTGGCCGGTTCGATCCTGGGCATCAACGCCTTTGACCAGCCGAACGTGCAGGAAAGCAAGGATTCCACAAAGGCGTTTCTTGAGGCGTACAAGAAGACCGGGCGGCTGCCAGAAGACGAGCCGCTGTTAGTCGCCGATGGGATCGCCATTTACGGAGACGCAGCCAGCCAACAGGCGCTTGGCGGCGCAAAGACCGTTGCAGCGGCGCTCAAGGCGCATCTGGCGCGGGTCAAAGCGGGTGACTATGTGGCGTTGAATGCCTATGTGGAGCGGACCGCGTCGTCGCACGAAGCCTTGCAAGGGATGCGTGTGTGGGTACGCGACAACAAGAAGGTGGCGACGACACTCGGTTACGGCCCGCGCTTTCTCCACTCAACGGGCCAGTTACACAAGGGCGGTCCGAATTCTGGGCTGTTCATCCAGATTACGTCCGATGACGCAGAAGACCTGGCCATCCCCGGCGAACCCTACACGTTCGGTGTCCTCAAGGCCGCGCAGGCCCTCGGCGATTTCGCCTGCCTGGGCGCCAACCACCGCCGCGCCCTCCGCGTCCACTTGGGCGCGGACGTGGAGGCAGGACTGAAGACCTTACAGGCGGCGATGGACCAGGCCCTGTAGGTGTTCTCGTTCGCCACTTAGTCCCGCCACAAGGCGATACCGCCGAGTAGGCCGACGACATTCTCGACAATCCGGACATTGGAGGGGAGCTTCACGATGATCTTCTTGGCGTTGCCGCCGCCAATGTAGAGGTGGTCGTAATTGAAGGCATGCTCAAGGGTTGCGAGGGCCTTGCCTAACCGCTTGTTCCATTTTTGCTTGCCGATTTTCTTGAGGACGTCGTCGCGCAGCTTGTCTTCGTAGGTGCAAGACTTTTGAAACGGATGGTGCGCGAGTTCGAGGTTGGGAACCAACCGTCCGTCCACGAAGAGGGCAGAGCCGAATCCCGTGCCCAGCGTGATGACGAGCTCGACGCCTTGTCCTGTCATCGCGCCGAAGCCCTGCACGTCGGCGTCGTTGGCGACTCGCACCGGCTTGCCGAGCTTCTTCGCCAGCGTCTCGGCCAGCGTGAATCCGACCCATTGCCCGTCAAGATTCGGCGCGGTCACGGTCACACCGCGACGCACCACGCCGGGAAATCCGACTGAGACGCGGTCGAAGGTCCCTTGGGCCTTGGCCATCTCGATGATGGTGGTCAGAACCGCGTCAGGCGTGGCTGGGCGGGGTGTGACGACTCGCGCCCGCTCCGTCAGAGGTTGGCCGGTTGCGCTCAACACCAGCGCTTTGATGCCGGTCCCGCCGACATCTATGGCGAGCGTGCGTACAGGACGGGGCTGCGGCTTCGTGCGTGCCTGCGGCGCCGGTTTCATCCGTGGCTTGGGCCGTGGTTGGGGCCTGGATTGAGGCCGTATTGTGGACTGCGATTGCGATGGAGACGGAGATTTCGATGGAGATTGAGGTCGTGGTTGTTCCGGCACTGGTGATTGCGGGGGCAGGGGCATTGTGGGCGCAGTCGTTTCCATCAGAGTACCCTCCAGGTTCGTCCGTCGCTTTCGATCAACCGATTCGCTTCCACCGGCCCCCAACTGCCGGCGGCGTATTCCGGTAGCCATTTGGTTCCGTGGGTCTTCCATCCGTCGAGGATCGCTGTGATCCAGGCCCAGGATGCCTCCACCGCGTCGCGCCGCATGAAGAGTGAGGCGTCGCCCGCCATCACGTCCAGCAGCAGTCGCTCATAGGCTTCGGGGGAAGGCGCCGCAAAGGCTTCTCCGTACTGGAAGTGCATCTCCACCGGATTGGTCTTGGCCTTGGCGCCGGGGATCTTGCAGATGATACGGAGGGTGAGGCCCTCGTCCGGCTGAATCTTCATGATGAGCACGTTTGACTCCAGTGGCGCGTCCTGATTCGCGTTGAAGAGGATTTGGGGGATCGGTTTGAAACAGATCGCGATCTCGCTGGCGCGTGTGGTCATGGCCTTGCCGGTTCGAAGATAGAACGGGACGCCGGCCCAGCGCCAGTTTTCCACGAAGAGCTTCAGCGCCACGTAGGTTTCGGTGGTCGAATTGGGCTGAATGCCGGCTTCTCGCCGGTAGCCTGGCACATCCACGCCGTGGGATTTCCCGGCGCTATATTGCGCCCGCACGGTGTAGCGCTCGACATCCTTGCCGACGATCGGACGCAGGCAACGTAGGACATCCATGCGGACGTTCCGCACGACGTCCGCGTCGAGTGAGTAGGGCGGCTCCATGGCCACCAGGCACAGCAGTTGGAGGATGTGGTTCTGGACCATGTCCCGGAGGGCACCCGCTTCTTCGTAGTAGGTGGCGCGGGTCCCGACGCCTTCCGCCTCGCTGACGGTGATTTGGACATGGTCAATATATTTGCGGTTCCAGATCGGTTCAAAGATACTGTTGGCAAAACGCAAGACCAGGAGATTCTGGACCGTTTCTTTGCCGAGATAGTGATCAATGCGGAAGGTTTGGGATTCGTCGAAGACGCTGGAGACGGCGGCATTGATCTGCCGGGCGGAGTCGAGGTCATGTCCAATGGGCTTCTCGACGATGATTCGTGAAAATGTCGTGGTGCCGGTCGGAGGCTGCACCAACCCCGCTTGCTGGAGTCCCTCCACGGCACTGGCGATGGAGGTCGGCGGGATCGCCAGGTAGAAGATGCGATTCGCCGGCAATGTGAGGGCGGCCTCGATCTGTTCGAGACGGGCTCGGATATCGCGGTAGGCCTGGGGGGTGTCAATCGCACCGGCGACGTAGAACAATCGCTGCTCGAACTGTGCCCACGCGCTGTCCATGATTGCCTGTCGGGAGTACTTCAGGATGCCTTCTCGCGCGATCGTGCGGAATTCGGCGTCGCTGAGCGGCTTGCGGCCTGTGGCGAGAATTGCGTAATTCAGCGGCAGGACGCCGTCAAGGAGCAGGTTGTAGACAGCCGGCACGAGCTTGCGTTTGGCGAGATCACCCGATCCGCCGAAGATCACCAGTGTACAGGCTTGCGCCACAAGCGTATTGGATGGAGCCGTGAGCGGCTGGATGGACTCAGACATGAGTCGTCTCCTATTCGCGTTTCTTGACGGCGTGGCCGCCGAAGGCGTTTCGCATGGCAGCCAGCATCTTCTCGGCGAAGGATTCTTCCTGGCGCGAGCGGAACCGGGTGAAGAGCGCGGCCGTCAGCGTCGGCACGGGAACATCCTTGTCAATCGCGTCCTGGATCGTCCAGCGGCCCTCGCCGGAATCCTGGACGTAGCCTTTGATCCCTTCCAACTTTGGGTCCTGCTTGAGCGCCCCGGCTGTCAGCTCAAGCAGCCAGGAACGGACCACGCTGCCCTGCATCCAGAGGTCGGCGATCTTGGCCAGGTCCAGCGTGTACTCGCTCTTGGACATGAGCTCGAAGCCCTCGGCATAGCCCTGCATCATGCTGTACTCGATCCCGTTGTGGACCATCTTGACGTAATGGCCGGCGCCGGCGGCACCCATGTGGGCCCACCCGTTCTCCGGCGCGAGGGTGGTGAAGATCGGTGCCAATCGGGCGATGACGTCCTGGTCGCCACCGACCATCAGGCAGTAGCCGAGCTTCAATCCCCAGATGCCGCCGCTGGTCCCGGCGTCCACATAGTGGATGTGCTTCGCCTTGAGTGCGGCTGCGCGACGCACATCGTCGTGGAAATTGGTATTGCCGCCGTCAATAATGATATCACCCGCTGACAACAACGAGGCGATCTTGGTGATGGTGTCTTCAGTGGGCGCGCCGGAAGGCACCATGATCCAGACGATGCGGGGCGCCTGGAGTGTGGAGACCATGTCTTCGAGCGAACCCGCGCCGACGCAGCCGACCCCCTTCGCCTGTGTGATGAGGTCCGTTGTTCGGTCGTAGGCCACCACGCGGTGTGCGCCCTGCTGGAGGCGCGTGACCATGTTCATGCCCATCTTGCCGAGGCCGATGAATCCGAGTTCCATAGCGACTCCTTTTCTGATCTGACGAGGTGAGATGCTGCGGAGTATAGCCCAACTTTTTCAGTGACACAACAGCGGCGCTCTTTTTTTCGGGGTCTTCTCCAAAGTGAGTGGGTAACATTCGTCATCCCCGCGCCTTCTCCGTCATCCCCGCGAAAGCGGGGAACCATCTTTTCCGATAGTGCTGGATTCCCACTTCCGTGGGAATGACGCAATCACTGGATTCCCGCTTTCGCGGGAATGACGAATGTTACCCACTCAGGAAGGAGAAGAACCGTAATAGTAGGACGTTGCGCACATGGCCCGTGCCATCAATCTTCTTGACCCATCAAGAGATTTCATTTAGCATCGCTTGGCGATGAAGGTTATTGGTCTGATGTCGGGGACCTCCGCAGACGGCGTGGACGCCGCGCTGGTGGACATTCGAGGGTCCGGCCACAATCTCACGCTCCGCCTGCTGGCCTCTCGCACGGTTTCTTATCCTGCCGAGTTTCGCGTCCGCCTTCTGGAGGCGATGGCGAATGGCACGGTGGCCGAGGCCTGTCACTTGAATGTCGCGCTGGGCGAATGGTTCGCCAAGGCGGCCCTCAGATTGTTGAAACGCGCGAATGTCTTGCCTCGTCAGGTCGCGCTGATCGGGTCCCACGGCCAGACGCTCCATCATCTGCCAGGGCCGCGCCGCGAGCCTGGGATGGGCATGGTCCGCTCGACCTTGCAGCTTGGCGAGCCTGCCGTGATTGCCGAACGGACGGGTATTACGACGGTGAGCGACTTTCGAACGCGGGATATGGCGGTCGGCGGGGAGGGCGCGCCGCTCACGCCTTATCTGCACCATCTGCTGTTCCACCATGCGTCCCGTTCGCGCTGGGTGGTCAACATCGGCGGCATCAGCAACCTGACGTACCTGCCGGCGCAGGGGGGACTCGACGCCGTGCGGGCCTTCGACACAGGTCCCGGCAACATGCTGATTGACGGCGTGATGCGCCACGTCACGGATGGCCGTGTGACCTTTGATCGGGGCGGTCGCCTGGCCCGCTCCGGGACGCCCAATGAGCGTTTGCTCGGCGCCATGATGGAACATTCGTTTCTCATGCGCCGACCGCCCAAGTCCACGGGGCGGGAGGACTTTGGGGAGCGTGTGGTCGGGCACGTTGTGCGGCAAGGTCGGGTACGCGGCCTGTCGGATGCCGACCTGGTGGCCACCGCCACGGCCTACACGGCTCGGACGATTGCGGGCGCACAGAAATTCCTACCGGGGCCCGTGGACGACGTGTTGCTGTGCGGAGGAGGGGCAGAGAACAGCACTTTGCGACGCATGGTGCAAGCAGAATGGAACCATCATAGTGGGAGGGGGCCCCGCCAAGGGCGCCCCTCCCACACCCGCTTTCGAGTCCGGACCGTCGAGGCATTAGGCTGGGACGGGCGCGCGCTGGAGGCCGTGGCCTTCGCGGTCTTCGCCTATCAGCATGTCCAGGGCGTCCCCTGCAATCTCCCGAACGTGACGGGGGCGACAAAGGCGGTCGTGCTGGGGGCGGTGACGCCGGGAAGCGGAAGTCTTTGGAGACACTAGACTTATCGGCCCCAGGCGGGAATGAAGTCACGACTGGAATGGATGATCCTCACAATGCCCACATGGTCGGGAAAGACTTCGTAGACGATCCGATAGCGCACAAGGAAGATTTCTCGCACCGACGGATCACTCAGTTCAGGAACGAGACGACCGCGTTCCGACAACTCCGAGAGTGAGCGAGTCGCCTCCATGACGGCATAGCCGAACTGTTCGGCAGTCTCAGGAGAGTTGCGAGCCATGAACTCAATGGCGAGGCGAAGATCCGAGCGCGCTCGATCTGACCACGTTACCGTCCGAGCCATTGGGCGAGATCTCGCTCAATCTCTTCCTGAGAGAAGGAACGGCCTCGGCGGAGATCCTCGCGACCGTCCTCAATAAGATCGCGAACACGAACGTGATACTCGATGTCGGCGAAGCTGCAGTCGTCGGGAAGGGCGGTGAGAACTTCGCGGACTATTTCTTTGGGAGTCGCCATATGATCTACATAAAACTTGCGAACTTGGTTTTGGCCTCGTCCATCATCGCTTCTGTAACCTGGGTGACACCTTGCTCCTGGGCGATGCGTTCGACTTCCTTCCGGGCCATGGGGCGGATGAAGTCGGGGATGTTCTCCAGGCGTTTTTCCGCGGCGGGCGACCAGGGGATGCCGGTCGGAGCGTTTTTGGAATCGTCCATCACCTGCAGCGTAATTTTTTTGAAGCCCTGTTTACGGGCGTAGGCTTCGATGCCACCTTTAATCATGGGACGGATAAAGGACGGCGTTTTGTCCAAACGATCCAGCGCATCCGGCGTCCACTCGAACTCGGCCGTCGCGCCGCCTTTGGCCTCCGTGGACGAGCCGAGGCCCATCTGCGCCACCACCGCTGAGAAGGGGCAGCCGCCGGTCTTTTTCTCGGCTTCAGCGGGCGTGGCTGGGGCGACCGCCGGCTGCTCGCTGTAATGTTCTTTCAGGTAATGGGCCATCTCGGCTTGGTGCTCGCCTTCCCCGCGAAGCCCGCCGCGCGTCATCTCGAACGGCTGCTGGGCGACGGTCCGTCCGCCGAGCTGTACGCCCAGGGAGCTGACCATCTGGGTCTCGCCGGGGTTCGTGACCATCGTGAACCGCGCCTTGCAGGACGGACATCCGAAGAATACGCCGAGCGACCCTTCAGCGGGTTTTTCAACCTTCTCAAAGTTCATATAGGTTTCGCAGGTCATGCAGACGAACTTCATCGGGGTCTCCTTACAGATTCCTGGCCATGATGGTCTTGTAATCGAGCAATGTCTGGATGCGGACCGCAATTTCATCGAACCGCGTGAGGGTCGGATAGTCGCCCTCGATGAGGGGTGCGCCCTTGTCGAACGATTTTGCCAGCGTCCGGTCGAAGGGGATACGGCCCAGGAGCGGCAGGTCCAAGGCATGACAGAGGGCTTCCGTGTCGCCCTCGAACAGTTCGCCTTCGATTCCGCAGTGCGGGCAACGATAGACACTCATGTTCTCGACGATCCCCAGCACGGTGATGCCCAGGTCGCGGGCGTAGGCGATGGACTTCCGCACCACGTCCGAGGCGACTTCGGAGGGCGTGGTCACGACGATTGCGCCGTCCAGATTCGGAATAAAGCCGGCGATGACCGGCGGCTTGTCGGCGGCGGCGCCGGGCGGCAGGTCCGTGAGGAGGTAATCCAATTCGCCCCACGCGATATCCGCAATAAACTCCCGGATCACGTTCATTTCCATCAGGCCGAGCCAGACGGGGCTGAGGTCCATCGGGCCTTTCCAGCGAACGGGCGAGAGTTCATCGAGGAAAAAATCCATGGAGCCGACCTTGAGGCCGAGCGGGCCGATGGGCGGAATCGCGCCGTCCGGGGTGATCGTGAAGCGGCGGCCTCTCATGCCGAGCATCTGAGGTACACAAGGGCCGTTGAGGTCCACGTCCAACACCCCGACCTTGTGGCCCTGCCGCGCAAAGGCTAGCGCGAGGTTCACCGTCGTCATGCTCTTGCCGACCCCGCCCTTGCCGCTCATCACCACGAGCTTGCGGCGGACAGAGGCCATGCGGCGCGTGACGGCCTTCATCTGCTCGGTGATCTGCTGGACGACCTTGGCGTCGTCGGTATACTTCAGTTTCCCGAGGATGTCTTTCAGGTCTTGGGTTTCCATAATCTCGTAGCACTCCTCACAGTCTGCATCAAGCTATCATGGGAACAGAAAAGGTGTCAATTCTTCCTGTCCTTTCGACGAGAGCGTGCTTGTGATCATGATGCTGTCCCTCTTGACGGTCACGCGTAGGCCGCGCTGATGGAGAAGTCAAGCCATGCGTGGCTTGCAAAAAGAGCCTTGGAGGGGTAGGCTAGTCGCCATGCGTGCGACCATAGGAAAAAAGATTGGGGTCAGTATCGCCGTCATGCTGACCGTCAGTATCGGCGTCATGCTGCTTGTGCTTGACGGCCTCTACCGGGTCAAGGACGCCTTGCGCCAGGTGTCGGAGATCCATGAACCCCTCAGCGCAGCGGCCTACGAGATGGAGATCAACGTCCTTGGCACGGGGCTGGGGGTGATGAAGTATCTGGAGACCGGCCATCCGCAATATCGCGCCAGGGTGGGCAAGGATAAAGATGATTTCGCAGCATTTTACGCCGAGTTCGACCGCCTGGTTGAGGAATCGGCAGGGAAGGTGCTCGCGCAGACCCTGAAACAATCCTTCGAGGAATTCCTGGCCATCGGAGAAACCCTGATGGTTCAGCGGGATCACCTCTCGGCGCTCCAGACTCGATCGGCAGGGGGATCACTCAAGGAACGGCAGAGACTGGAAGGCTCGATACACGAGTCTCTCGAGAGATTTCTGAAGTTGCGCGAATCAATGGATGATCTCCTCGACGAGGAGATCCAGGCCTTTGCTATGCGCGAGTTGCAGGGCGCAAAGCAGGAGGCCGAGCAGGCTGCGGCGCGCGTGACCCGCATGCTCGTGGTGCTGATTCCTCTCGTGCTGCTTCTGGGATCTGGCATGGGGGTCTATCTGTTCCAGAGCATTGTCGAGCCGATGCGGCGCCTGACCAAGGGTATTGACGCCGTGCGCCAGGGCGACATGAACTATCGGGTGGTTCCCAAGGACCCGCACGCCCAGGACGAATGGACGGCCCTGACCGACTATTTCAACCGCATGGTGGAGCAGTTGGAGACGACCACCGTATCGAAAACGAGCCTGGAAGCCAGCGACGTGGCCTTGCGAGCGACCGTTTCCACGCTCCATAGCGAGATTGCCGAGCGCACGGTTGCCGAGGAGAAGGCGCAGGCCGCTGAAAGCAAATACCGCAGCATCTTTGAGAACGCCGTCGAGGGCATCTATCAGAGTACGCCCCAGGGACGCTACATCAGCGCCAATCCCGCGATGGCGCGCCTCTATGGCTATGACTCGCCGGAGGCCCTCATGGCGGGGATCACGGACATCAAGGACACCTATGTGGAGCCGGCGCAGCGCGACGACTTCCGGTATATCCTGGAGTCGAAGGGCCAGGTCATGGGGTTTGAGACGAAGTTTTATCGCAAAGACGGCGCGATCATTTGGGTGACCATCACCGCGCGCGCGGTGCGCGACCCGCAGGGTGCCGTGCAGTATTACGAGGGGACGATCGAGGACATTACGGAGCGGAAGAAACTGGAGACCCAGTTGCTCCATTCCCAGAAGATGGAAGCGGTGGGACGGCTGGCGGGCGGCATTGCCCATGACTTCAATAACGTGCTGACGGCGATCATGGGGTATAGTACGCTCCTGATGAGCGACCTCAGCTCCGCCGAGGCCAGGAACAAAAATGCCGCGCAGATCCAAAAGTGCGCGGAACGGGCGGCGGTCCTGACCCGTCAATTGCTCGCGTTCAGTCGCAAGCAAGTGCTGGTCATGAAGGTCCTCAACATGAACCACATCGTGCGCGCCGTGGCGCCGATGCTGCAACGGTTGATCGGCGAAGACATCATGCTGACGATCACGTTGAGTCAGACCGACCTCTACTGCAAAAGTGACGCAGGTCAAATGGAGCAAGTCATCATGAACCTGGCGGTCAATGCCCGTGATGCCATGCCCCAGGGAGGGACCTTCACCATCCAGACTCAGTCCATCACGTTGGACGCGGCTGCGATTACCCAGACCACCAGGGGGTGGCACGGGCCGGCTCTGCCGGGGTCGTATGTAATGTTGCAGGTCAGCGATACCGGCTGTGGCATGGATTTAGAGACCCAGGCCCATATTTTTGAGCCGTTCTTCACGACCAAGGAGGTGGGTCGGGGCACGGGGCTGGGGCTGTCCACGGTCTATGGGATCGTCAAGCAGAGCGGCGGCCATATCTGGGCCTACAGTGAGATCGGCCTGGGTGCGACGTTCAAGATCTACCTGCCGCTGGCGGGCGCCGTGGAGCAGGCGCCGACGGAGGCGGTCCCGGCGCCGCCCGTGGGTGGCACGGAGACGCTGTTGCTCGTGGAGGACGACGACGAAATTCGGGATTTGGCGGGTGCGGCGCTGGAGCAACAGGGCTATTTCCTGCTCCAGGCCGGCAGCGGCGAAGCGGCGATCAGGCTCAGCCAAAAACATACGGGTCTGATCCATCTGCTGGTCACCGACGTGGTGATGCCCGGCATGAGCGGACGTGAATTGGCCCATCGTATGAAGGCGCTGTGGCCGGACATGAAGGTACTCTACATGTCGGGGTACACGGATGACGCCATTGTCCGTCACGGTGTGCTGACCGAAGCCCTGACCTTTCTGCCGAAGCCCTTCACGCTGTCTGATCTTACGACAAAAGTCCGGACGCTGTTGGACACGTGAAGATTCTCGTTGTTGACGACGAAGAGGCCATCCGTGACCTGTGTAGCCAGGTTCTCACGTCCGCCGGACATGAGGTGGCTACGGCAGACTCAGGAGAGGCGGCCGTGCCGCGCCTGGGCGAGGGGTGGGACATCGTCGTGACCGATCTCATGATGCCGGGCGCCGTGGACGGGAACGATCTGATCCGTCGCGTCCGGGCCATCGGGAATGCGGATGTGCTGCTTATGACGGCCTACCCTGCCGTGGACAACGCCGTCCAAGCCATCAAGGGTGGCGCGTTCGATTATCTCCTCAAGCCTTTTTCCCTGGAGACGTTTCTCGCGGCGGTGCAACGCTGCGTCGCCAAGCGGCAACTCTCCCGCGAACTGGCGCGTGAACGGGCGCTACGCGCTGAGCTGGAGCAGGCCTACGCCCGACTGGCCAGGATGGAGAAAGTCCGGGAAGCCTTCGGCCAGTTTGTCACGCCGGAGGTCGCCGAGTTTGTGCTGGCGAACCCGGAGGATGTCTGGAGACGGGGCGCCCACAAAGTCGTGACCGTCCTGTTTGCGGACGTCCGGCAGTTCACGCCGTTTTCGGCGCGCGCGCGGCCGGAAGACGCCTTTCAGGCCCTGAATGACGTGTTGGCGTGCGTTGTGGAGGCGGTGCAGCAGGAGCGGGGCATGCTCAATAAGTTCATGGGGGACGGGTTGATGGCGGTGTTCGGCGCGCCAGCGCCGGATGCGGATCACGCCCGCGCTGCAGCGCGGGCGGCCTTGCTGGCGCAGGGCGCGGTGGAGGCGTGGGCCGATTCCCGACGCGCGTCGGCATTGGGCCCGCTCCGCATCGGCATCGGGATCAATACCGGCGAGGTGATGGCCGGCTGTGTGGGGACCAGGGAGCGGGCTGAGTACAGCGTGATCGGCCATCCCGTGAATCTGGCGGCGCGCCTGGAAGAACAGGCCGCTCCCGGACAGATTCTCGTGGGGCCTGAGACGGCCCGCCTGCTCGTCGGCGCGTTTGAGTTGAAGGCCACGGCGCCCATGAGCCTGGTCGGGATTCCCGATCCCGTCGCCGTGGTCGAGCTGCTCGGACAGACCGGCCCCGGCGCCTAAGGCGCCACCGTTCGCTATCCTGCTAGTGGGCCGGCTGTTTTCCTTGCTGGTTTTTCAGCAATAACTCGAGATCAAAAAGGCGGGTCTTGAGCCTGGTGATGTCGTCGTCCTGCTCGTCAAGCCGTTGTCGGAGAGATTCGATCTCTTGGCGCAGGCTGTGCAGGGGGGGCTTCATTGCACGGTCCTCTGCATCAGGCGAAGGCGGTGACGGAGCCTGGTGAGATATGAGGGGTGGCGCAAGAGGCAGGGCATTGGTGGTGGAAGGGATGGGAG
>Ga0209824_10000299_pt1 | contig 32906 bp, 32 predicted proteins | sample VDWuncwatermetaG_FD_184124 | JGI IMG/M metagenome (GOLD analysis project Ga0209824, IMG submission 184124) | Wastewater microbial communities from Netherlands to study Microbial Dark Matter (Phase II) - VDW unchlorinated drinking water (SPAdes)... ...
GAACCGGATCGATGTTTCCCTCGTTGGCCTGCAGGTAATTGCACTCGTGGAAGATCTTACAGACGAGCCGGTGGTCGGAAGGCACACCGAGAAATTCGTAGTTGGGAAGTAAGGGCGCCTTCCCCGGGCCCATGTAGGTGAAAATCACTCCCGCTGTCTCCTGACAGGGATAAGCCGGGTGGCGGATGGAATCTCGATGTTCGCCTCCTTCGGGTTCTCCCGGCTGCTCGAGACAGCGGCCCTTAACGTCGTAGAGCCAGCCATGATAAAGGCATCTCAACCCGCCGTCTTCGACCCGCCCATAGCTTAGGTCTGTTCCCCTGTGGGAGCAGCGCAGCCCCAAGAGGCCCGCACGCCCTTTGTCATCGCGGAACAAGACCAGGTCTTCGCCCAAGATCGTCACAGCCAGAGGCGCTCCTCCGGAAGATACCTCCTCCGAGAGAGCGACAGGTTGCCAGTATCGCCGCAATAGCTCTCCGGCCGGGGTCCCGGGACCGACTTGGGTTAGTAGCTGGTTTTCCTGTTTCGTAATCATATCGCAGCTCCTCCTACTGGTTTTCTCAATTTCGAGTTCCTACTTGAGAAGCTTGGTTGCGAGAGCTATTGCGGGATTCCTCAGCTTGAAGACCGAGGATTCCAGGTGCGTCTCCAAACGATAATAATCCTCAACCGTCATGACATCTTTACAGCCCTCAATGCCAAACTCCTTCAGCCATTGTGTATCCACGTCGAGCCGGCGCGTTCCCTGGATCATCGCCTTGCCGTAAAGCTCCTGCCCTTCCTTGCCGAGCAGCCAGCTGACAAAAATCTTGGCACCGTTCGGGTGAGGAGGATTTTTCACGACCGTAAGAACGCCGCTCCCGTTATTCGCCTGACCTCCCTCCTTGATCCGGGGAATAGGGCTGATCCACTTGCTCAACCCGGCTTTGAGGAAGGGTTCATAGGTGTAATGACTCAGCCCGATCGTAAAGGCAAGTTTTTCCTTTGCCAGACCATCCGCGATCTGCCGCTGGTTTTGCGTGATCAGGAGATCTTGCTGCGCGAGCTTCTTTAGATACTCTTCTCCTTTGACTTTCCACAAGAAGGTCCAACTGTTTTGCCCCGAGCCCGGGTTTCGCGGATCGAGATATCCGATCCTGCCTTTCCATTTAGGGTTCAGCAGATCGTCATAGGAACGAATCTCGTTAGGCTGTACCTGACCCGTGTTATACCAAAAAGTCTCACTCGTGTAGCACTGGAAGGCATAGATATAACGTTTCGTGCTGACGTTGTCCTCCCAGATATGGCCACCCCACCAGCTCTTCGGATCTTTCACCTCCGGCAGGATCATGTACGGCAGTAGCTCATCGGCTGCCCCGGAAGAGGCCATGGTGAGAGGCGTCGCGCCACCGGCGACAAAGACATCGAAGTAGCGGATCCCGGCGTTGTATTCGTTTATAATCCTCGTAACGTTCTCCGGACCCCGGCTGGGGAAAAGCTCGAGAGGAATCCGGAACTTCTCTTGGAATCTGGAATCGATCGCCTTTCTCAGTTCCGCGCTGGCGGGAATACCCACGACGAGGGTTCCCTCCTTCCTGGCCGCGGCCAAGGTCTTCTCCCATTCCGTTTGCCAGTCCGCCGCTCCGAGAGGGGCCGGCAAGAGCACAGCAAGCAAGGCGGCGAAAATCCATTTGATTCGCTGGATGTCAAAACCTCTCTTCTTGTTCATCATCCCCCCGAAAGCGAGGGCTCGGGGCGCAAGTTTTCGGGCCGCGGCCGATAGGCTAGTACCATGAGTCGAACCTCCCTCATCGGACGTCCACGGCCCTCTCCCTCGCGCCCCTCACCCTCGAAGTGAAAGCCGCCGCCCGATCGAAGAGCCTGCGCATCCGATGACTAGCCGTAGGAATAAGCACGTACCCATTGCGCAGGCTCGGAGAGCGGGTGGTGGCTTTCATCAGAGACGGTGAAGTGAAGCTCAATGGTCATCCCTTCGAGAACGGGATGATATCCCGGTATTTTTTGATGATCTGCTCGCGAAGCTCGCGACTGGAGCGACTCACCCTTGGAAACTTATCACGCCACTCAAAAGGCCGCACCGCGTAGAAGATCGCTCTGCTGTTGGTATGGTCTTTGGAATCCCTCTTATGAGGAGGCATGCGGGGGTCCAGCGGGGTGCTCCAGCAACCGTCGACGATGTCGATGTTGGTTGCCGGATCGACGCGCGTCATCATGGCCCAGAGAACCTCCTTCATATTCGTCGGATCGATATCCTCATCGACCACGACCACATACCGCCCGTTCCTGGCGGAGGCCGAGCAACTCAGCGCCGCGAGGCCGGCCTGCTTGGCATGGCCGGCGTAACGCTGCTTGATGGCGACGACGCAGAGGTAGGGCGTGTGATTGTAAACCCCGACAACATCCTGGATGCCGGCGCTTTCTAGTTGGTCCCAGAGAATTCCTGCCGTCGGATTGGCGTCGATTTTCACGGCGCCCGGCCACAGCGGCGCTTCGTCTTCTAAGATAGGATCGTTGCGATAATAAACTGCCTTGACCTTGATCACAGGCTGCGGCTCGCCCGTACCCAGGGTGCCGCCGGAATAATAACCCGGCCATTCTCCGAAGGGCCCCTCGACTCGAGACTCCACGTTCGGCGGCGGCACTTCCCCCTCGATGGCGATCTCCGAGCTAGCCGGTATCGGGAGACCCGTCAGGGGACCTCTCAAGATTTCCAAGGGCCTTCCCATCAGGCCACCCACATGCTCCAGCTCCGATCGACCCCAAGCAATTTTGGTATGGGAAATCGCGAAGACAAGCGGGTGCAGGCCGAACGTCGCCACGACAGGGCAGCTTTTGCCTTGCTCCCAATATTTCATACAGATCAGCCGCCCGTGCTGCCCCGGACTCATCCAAAGACCCAAAAGGTTGCGGTCGTGAAGCTGCATCCGGTAGGTCCCCACATTGATGAACTTGCCTTCGAGGTCGGCATTGATCAGACAGTCGCCGGTCCCGATGTAACGTCCGCCATCTCCCTCGTGGAAACGGACCGCGGGAAACTTGAATAGATCAACCTTCTCCCCTTCCATCACGTTCTCCATGAGGGGCGAGCTCTTGACTTCTCGGGGAGGGATCGGCTGGGCGGACTTGATCTTGCTCGCCACCAGCCGGACGATTTCTAGTTTGCTTTTATCTACGGGCAGGCCAAAGGCTACGGCCACCCGCTTGTAGGAGGCGTAGGGAAGGCTCAGCACTCTGAAGCCGGCAGGGTACCCCTTGATCCGGTTGAAAATGAGCATGGGAGGCTGTGGAACCAACTCCGCCGCCGCCTCGACCAAGGCGCCGATCTCTCCATCCCAATCAGCCCCGTCGATCTCCCTCCACTCACTTACCTTTTTAGCCTCCTCAATAAATCCGCGCAGGTCGTTGTAGCTCACAGCGTCCATAGCCATTTTAAGCTCCTCCAGACGATGTCCTTATTCTACTGAAGAATCTTCTCCGCGAATTTTTGCGAGCGGAGCCTTATTTCCACGCATTTGTCTTCCAGATGGTTCCTGAGCCTATCATAATCTTTCAAGGTCAGAAAATCCTTGGCTGCCTCTACCCCCTCCTTCGCCATCCATTTGGTCTCCACGTCCAGGCGCCTCGTGGCGTGCAGCATGACCTTACCGTAGAACTCCTGTCCCTCCTTACTCAGGAGCCAGTTGACAAAAACCCTCGTGGCATTCGGATGCGGCGGATTCTTTACAATACCCAAAGTGCCGTAGCCGTTGCTGGCGGGCAGTCCTTCGCGCGGCTCCGAAAGCTCTTTCACGGGGATACCGGCCTTCATAAAGGGCTCTGTTTGCGCGTAGCCGATGCCGAGGGCCAGGGCCAGTCTGCCTTTCGCCAGGGCGTCCGCAATCTGCCTGAGATTCTGGCTCAGGAAAAGCCCTTGCTGCACGAGCTTCCTAAGATAGTCTTCCCCCTTGATGTCCCACAGAAAGGACCAGAGGGACAGCCCCGATCCAGCTACGCGCGGATCGCTGAAGCCGACTTTGCCTTTCCATTTGGGATCGAGGAGATCATCGAACGAGCGGACCTCATCCGGTTTCACCAGAGTGGTATTATACCAAAGACCTTCTGTGCTTTTCGCGGCTATAAAGGAGTAAAAGAAGCGGTTGGTACCGGCATTGTCCATCCAGATATGCGCGCCCCACCAATACTTTGGATCCCTGACCTCGGGCAGAATCATGTAGGACTCGATCGGATCGAACATGCCGCTGCCGATCAGCGGCACCCCGGTGCATGAGCCGAAAATGAAGGCGTCAAAATAACGCGCGCCAGCTTTGGATTCGGAAACGATCCGGCTCGCAATTTGCGGCCCCGGGGCTGAAAAAAGCTCCACCTCGAGGCCGAAGCGTAGTTTAAAAGTCGCTTCCATCTGCTTCCTCAGCTCAGCACTGGGAGGGATGCCCACCACAACCTTCCCCTCTTTTTTGGCTGCCGCTAACGTTTTCTCCCATTCCGTTTGCCACTCGGGGGATTGAGCTCCAGCCTCTGCCAAAGCCAAGACTCCAAGGATTACAAAAGCCCCGGTTAGAGAAGCAATCCACGGGCTGTGCTGGATATTTATTGGCCCTCTCCTCATAGGGAAGTCCGGCATGGAACGACTCACGAGATGCTTGGTTGATTTTCCAAAGGTATTCTAGCGAAGAATCTTCGCCACAAATTTTTGTGACGACAACCTATTCTGGCGCATTCATCTTGCAGATGGCCCCTGACCCTATCACACTCTTTCAAGATCAGAAAGTCTTTTCCGCGCCGCTTGAAGATCGGACCTGGAAAAGGTACAGATGATCTCCCAGGGGATTCAAGCTTGCCATTCCATTGGATGCTCGTCGTCCTTCTCGCAGCAGCCCTCCACGCCATCTGGAATGCGATCATCAAAGCCGGCTCGGAAAAATTCGCCGACACTATCTTGGTCACAATCGGAGCGGCGATTGTTCCCGGATTCCTATTACCCTGGATTCCCCTGCCCGCGCCCTCAAGCTGGCTCTATTTAGTCGCGTCGGTGGTCATCCACTTCGGCTATTTCTTACTTGTCGCTCTCGCTTACCGGAGCGGCGATCTCAGCTACGCTTACCCGATCATGCGCGGTGTCGCTCCACTGCTGACCGCCTTGGTTGCGAGCGTTGTAGTCAATGAGCCACTGACCTTAGGCGGAAAAATCGGAATTTTACTACTTTGTTCGGGGATCATAACTCTCACCGGTGATAGCTCGAGGTCGGGACAATTCGGTCTCGCGCCAACGTCCTTTGGACTAATGAATGCGGTCGTTATCGCCATCTACACGCTTGTAGACGGCATCGACATACGCTTAGCAGGCAATGCTGGGAGTTACGTCTCGTGGCTGTTCTTCTTAAATGCGTTCCCGTTCCTTGCCCTTTCTGTTTTCAGAGAGCGGCAGCTCTTCACTACGCAAATTAAAACCCGTTGGCGAATAGTCCTGATCGGCGGACTTTGCACCTTTTGCTCCTATGGTCTAGTCCTCTGGGCGATGACCCATGTTTCCATCGCCCTCGTCGCCGCGTTGCGGGAAATGTCCGTTATCTTCGGAACAGTCATCGCCGCAGTTTTTCTGAAAGAGCGGTTCAGCCCTATCCGCTACCTGGCGGCTGGCTTAGTCACCGCTGGGGCGGTTGCTATGAAGGTGCTATAAGGCAAATATATGGCGACTTTTAATGTTAGGGGTGAAAACTAGACTTAACGGTTTAGGTACATAGATGAAGTTTGAGGTTCTCGGCGACATTACAGAGTCGGAAGTCATTGCTTCCGGCCCAGGCGTTCGGGTACGCCGCTACCTTCGCAAAGTATATGGGGAAGGTCGCTGGCGTAAAGTGAAGGGAATTGCGATGGTTCGTCTACCCAACGGCGCCTTGCGCAAGGTAGAGTTGCACTGGTACGAAGCTCATGGTATCGGTAAAAGAGACGTGAAAATTAAGCGCTATCTGGATGAACGATGAAACAGCCAACAAAGTCATTCGCCCTGTGTATTGATAATGCCGACTATAAGGCATCTTTGATTCCTGGCAAGGTTTATCGGATTCTTCCAGATCCAAGAGCCGCCAAGGATAACCTTGTTCGCATTGTTGACGAGAGTGGGGAAGATTATCTCTACGACAGGAGTTATTTTGTCTTTGTGGACTTTCCCAAATCCGTTAAGAAAAAATTGCTAGCGCTTCAGAGCGCAGCATAACCGTCACCCACGTCCTATCATTTCATTTTTGCAGCCTTCAAGATTATCTTTTTCTCTCCATCTGTAAGCTTCAAGTTTTTGTAAAGCCTGTTGAGCCAGACCTCCGCAAAAGGCTGAATATACTGACCGTGGCTGCAGTGTTTGTCCTGCCTGTGTTATCTAACATTCTCCTTTTAACCTACTGAACTCTAAAAGGAATCATCCTTATTGCGAAAAAGTTGTCGACGGTGATATGCTGACAAAATCCCAAAATTATACTGACCGGTAGAATCATAGTTATGCGATAGAGACGCCGTGAACAAAGAGGAGATGAAAGCGATTCTGTCTGAGCATCTGGCGCGCTACCGCACCCGTACATATTCAGACCTTGTGCGTTTGGCGGAGTCCAAGCAAATTGACACATTCGAGGTCAAAGGGGCGAGCGGAGCGGACTACCAGATCGAGATTCAATTCTCTTGGGACGACAAGCCGCAGGGAGATATTCGAGTTCACGGTTCGATTGACGAGTGTCCTCATCGACCTTTGTTCGGGTTTCTTCCAATCTACGTTTCGAGTGTCACAGACGATTTCATTTTGAGTCCGCAAGGAGCTTTTGTTGGCGAATAACGCATAACCATCCGCTTGAGCGCATCGGCGAGCAGCGTGTGGTAATGGAACGGCAAGTGGTTTCTGAAACTGAAGTGGCGAATCAACTGACGAGGCCTTCGGCTCGCCTCACGCTCAGCTGATGCGTTATAGACAGCAATCAAAGCCCGTTCGAGGAAAGAGAAGAAGATGACCAAGTCCAAATCCAATTGGCGTGACCAGGGTGTTCGTATTGTGCACAGCGGGGAACTCGACCTGAATACGCCGCAGACGCCGGGGATGACCCGTGCGGCTGCGATAAACCGTGCGATGGCAGGGGCAAATAAGCTCTGGGCTGGGACAGTTTCGGTTCATCCCAATGCCAAGACAGCGCCCCATCATCATGGGAAACTGGAAAGTATCATTTATGTAATCAGTGGCAAGGCGCGGATGCGCTGGGGAGAGCGACTAGAGTTTTACGCCGAGGCCGGTCCTGGCGATTTTATTTACGTTCCTCCCTTTGTGCCGCACCAGGAAATCAATGCCAATCGAAACGAGCCGCTCATGTGCGTTGTCGTGCGAAGCGATCAAGAGCCGATCGTTGTCAACCTCGATATCCCAGCTGTAGAAGAACCTGAAGAAGTCCATTGGATCGATTCCATTCATCCAAAACCCTAAGGAGACTGAATCCTACGGCTCCCATGCCTATATCCATCGTTCCATTTTATGCCGCCCTGCTGGCAGGGTTTTATATTTTCCTAAGCGTGCGGGTCATTCGGATGCGGGTTCGGGAGAGAATCGCGGTCGGCGATGGCGGCAACCGGCGCTTGCGGCGGGCTATTCGCGTGCACGCGAATTTTGCTGAGTATGTGCCCCTGGCGCTGATATTGACGGCATTCGTTGAGTTGCAGCAGTCTGCGCCGATCATCGTGCATGGGCTTTGTTTGTCCCTTCTCCTTGGCCGCATATGCCATGCCTATGGGGTGAGCCAAGAAAACGAAGACCATCGCTTCCGCGTGGCCGGTATGGCCATGACCTTCGCAACCATCAGCGGGTCAGCCCTACTACTGGCGGGTTCGTTTTTACTGAGGCCTTAATGGACTACACTCTTCGAGAACTGATGGTTGTTGCTGCGGCGCGGGAGATCCGCGAGGGAGAGAGGGTCTTTGTCGGGATGCAGTTATCCTTGCTAGGATTCGCCGTCGCCGAGGACTAGTTAAATTTTATATTGCGACTCGCATCGACTGAATAACCACAGGCTCCACAGGGACATCCCGATTCATCCCGCGACTGCCGGTCTCGACCTTTTCGATCTTATGAACCACTTCCATCCCGTCAACGACGCGGCCGAAAACCGCGTAGCCGAACCCCTGCGCGCTGGTGTTCTGGTGGTTGAGAAAGTCATTGTCCTTGACGTTAATAAAAAACTGCGCCGTGGCGCTGTCCACGACGTTGGTCCTGGCCATGGCCAGAGTGCCGGTGTCGTTTTTTAAACCGTTGCCGGCCTCGTTTTTTATCGGAGCCTTGGCCGACTTCTGCCGCATATCCTTGTCGAAGCCGCCACCCTGGATCATGAATCCGGGAATCACGCGGTGGAAGATCAGGCCGTCGTAAAACTTGTCATTCACATAATCGAGAAAGTTTTTCGCCGTGATCGGCGCCTTATCGACGAAGATCTCCATGCGCACCTCGCCCAGGCTCGTCGACATCAAAACCACCGGATTTTTTCTGACTGCTTTGTTTCCGCCATAAATCCATCCTTTGCCGCTCTCTCCTAGCATAAAACTCCGCGGAGAAGCAATAGACAAAAAGGGAACTCGCCTGTTCCGCCGTATCGTTGACAAACTTTTCTCGGCGAAGCTATAGTCGGTTAAAAAACGGTGCGCAAAAAATCATGGCAAAATACCATCAGTCTGCCAACAATCTCTATAGGGTTTCGTTGACCGCGTGCACGGGAAAAAACGATGAGGACGAGAACGTGACGATCCCAAACTGGACAGGAGATCGGACATGCGCAAGATCGCTTTAGCCCTGGTTCTTGCTTTAGGGGTAACCGGCGTTCCCCTATCCAACCGCGCCGTCGCGGAAGTAGTCACCATAGGCATTTCAACCGTGGGCCTCTATGAGCTGCCGACAGAGATTGCGAAGCGAAAGGGTTTCTATCAAGAGGAAGGGCTCGAGGCCCGGAAGGTTGTGGTGAGGACCCCGCTCCACGTGGCTGCTTTGCTCGCAGGGGAGTTGGACTATTCGACGGTCACCGGGATCGTTGCTAGCGCCAGCATACAGGGGATGCCCCTCAAGACTGTTATGGGATGGTTTGATAAACCACTCCATATGCTGATCGCGCGGCCCAACATCAAGAAGATCGCCGATCTGAAGGGCCGAAAAGTTGCGGTAAGCACGTATGGGTCGATCCCTCACACCATGCTTCGCGAGGCGCTCGTCCAGTCCGGCATGAATCCGGAAAAAGACATCACCGTGCTTGCTCTCGGCGGCTCAGGCGACCGGCTGGCGGCATTGGCGGCCGGCACTGTGGATGCGACTCCTCTGGATGTGGCTTACATTCAGAGGACCGAGCAGCTCGGCTTCACCAATCTCCTTTATCTCGGCGACGCGGTGAACCTGCGCCTGGGCGGCTTCGCGGTCAATACGGATAAGATTCAGCGCAATCCGGAGCAGATTTCGCGCGTGATCCGGGCGACGCTGAAAGGGGTGAGGTTTTTCAAAAACAACAAACCGGAGACGCTGGCGATCATGCGCGACTACCTCAAGATAAGCGGCGATTATGTGGAAAAGATCTATCAATTCGCCATGAGATCGCTCAACGAGGACGGCCTGGTGGCGAAGAGCAGCCTGGACAACGAGATCCGCCTGGCAAGAGAGCAGTTTAAAATCAAAGAAGAGGTTCCCGAAGCCAAGGTCGCAGATTGGAGATTTGTAAAGGACCTTCTCTCTAGGCGAGAGCGCTGACGCGCTGCTCTCTGTCATGGACTCGTGCTTGACAACCCTGGCGGCAAATCAATATAAGCGAAGAAGGCAAAGCAAAGATTTTAGGAGGTGACCTATGGCCAGTAAAACAAAGATAGAAGGCATTCTCATTCCCATGCCGACCGCCTTCAGGGAGGATGGGAGCGTGGATGAGAGCGGCGTCGATGCGCTGGTGGACTTTTATATCGGCGCCGGAGTCCAGGGTTTCTTCGCCTTGGGAACACACGGGCAGGGAATGGTGCTGGAGATCGACGAGAGAAAGAAGGTGGCTGAGAGAATCGTCCGCCGCGCCGGCGGCAAAGTGCCGATCGTCCTGCATATCGGCACGGCGAACACCTACTCGTCCATTGACCTGGCGCGCCATGCCGCCAGTCTCGGCGTCGACGCCATCGGCGTGGTTCCGCCTTACTACTACCCGCACAACGACTATGAGGTTTATGCCCATTACAAAGCCATTGCGCAGTCGGTCCCGGGCGCGCCGCTTTTCATTTATGACAACACCGAGACGACCCACGTCCACATCACTCCGCCCAAGGTGCTGAAGATTCAGGAATGGATCTCCCCCTCACCGCTCGCGGGGATCAAGGTTTCTTTCCTTCCGTTCGATCAGCTGTTGGGTTACGCCTTCAAACTTCCCTCTTCGATCGGAATATTCCCCGGTTCGATCTTCTCTCTTTATGGCGCCTACTCGGTCGGCGTGCGCGGCGCTATCCATCCGCCCAGCACTCCTTTTCCCGAGCTCTGCGTCAAGATGTTCCTGGCCCTGAAAGAGGGAAAGACCGAGGAGGCGAGGAAAGTCCACGACCAGCTTGCGGCCGTGATGCAGGTGGTGGGGCGTTATATGCCGGAGCATGGCCGCGGCGTCTTTGGTGAGATCATGCGCATGCGCGGGCTGCCGGTGCGGCGCTTCCCGCGTTGGGAGTGCGCTCCGTTTACCGCTCAGGAAAGGGAGGAGCTGAGGAAGGGGCTCCTCGAGACCGGGATCTCGCTGCCTCTCCCATAGGCTCAAAGAGAACCGGGAGGAAAAATGGGAAGCAGCAAGCCTGCCGATCTCGACTGGGGCAAAAAGCTCAGCGCCGAAGAAGCCGCCGCCTACACCGACGAGATCATAAAAAAGATGTACGCGCGCTGGCAGGCGAGGATCTTTCAAGGCCCTTTCATGCGCGATCTCATCGCGGGAAAGCTCCCATTGAAAACCATCCGGCTCTTTTGGCAACACTGGTACAGCTACCCGGTAGAGATCAACAACTTTCATCTCATCATCTACCAGAGGCACATGGGATTCTTCAGCCGCCACCCGGAGCTGCTCGGCCCCTATGTCGGCAAGATCAGCGACGAGCTGGTGAACCCGACGATTCCCGGGCACATTCAGGTGCTGATCGAGCAGGGCAAGACATTCGGCGTCAGCCGGGACGAGATGGTGAACTGCGAAGTCTACCCCGAGTGCCGCGCCCTCACCGAGTTCGCCAGAGGGCTGGTTTACGAGGGAACGATGATCGAGTGGTGGGCCCGCTCGCTGAACGAAGAGATGTTCGGCCACTGGTCGCGCAAATGGCGCCAGGCCTTATTGGGAAAGTACGGATTCAAAGATGCCCAGCTCCACTACTTCCAGGTTCACGAGGAAGCCGATTTAGAAGAGCACGAAGAAGGACTCATGGCCCACGGCCAGGTCGCCCGCATGGTCTTTCAGACGCTGCTGCAAGATGGTTTAGTGTGGACACGCCCCGGTTGGGGTCCGGAGTACTGCTGTCTCACCAACGCCGACTACGTCGCGATGTTCCACGACGGCATCTACAAGCATGCGAAGGCGGCGGGCCATTTTTCCTGAAGGAAAAACTAGGCCGGTACGCTGTGAAGGGTTTTCCCCGCCTCTTGAGTTCTCCTTTCCCTTACCTAAACCACAAGGACTTTCTTTTAAAATGGTCCAGTTTTTAGGGGCAGGTCAATAGCACTCAATCGCGGTCTTTCCTTTGAACTGCAAAACCGACATCTGTGGTTACACTCCCAGAAGTTTCGAGCTGAGAATGGCTGTACGCTAGACCACCGCTAACTTTCCGTCAAGCCAAAACAAAAAGTCCCGACCTCTTTCAAGTCGGCCCTTAAATTTCAAATCTGACGGCGGCCTATTCTCGAAATGACAATAAGGCATGCCTGACCCTAGCTTGACCCACCCTGGACTTTCGGCCCTCCCCATCACTCTGGCGCGGATCTGATGGGGAGAGCGCTATAGCTCATCTGGACTAGAACCTGGCGTTGGCCCAGTCGGCGACGTAGTTCCAAAGATTGAGCACTACGTTCGTATAAGGGCCCGTACCGTGGAAAGCAGCGCACGCAGTGCAGTTGCCCAGTCCGTGAGTCATGCCTTCCACGACGATAAAGTCCTTGTCTGCGCTCGCCGAGTTTTCATAAATCTCCTCGCCGTCGCGGATGAAGTAATGGCCCTGCGCCGCCACCACGAGGATTGGCACCGAAATGCTTCCGACCGCGCAGGGGGTGGAATTGTTACTGGAGCACCAGTCGATTCCATCCAGAGAGTTGGTAGAGCGAATGGCATTGGAACTCAGGAAGGAGGTAAGGTTCCTGACCATTGTGCCGCTTCCGCCCGCTCCCGTGGCGCCTCCGTAGCTGGCATCGGCTTCCCTACTACCGGGATCGGGCACCCGCACCGTATGAACAATCTGGGACTCATCAATCGTTCCATCGTCCCTGAGTAGCTTCGCCGGGTTTAGCGTGCAACACTGAACGGCAGTACTGATCTGAGGAAGGCGCGCGCTGTTGCGGTAGACGACGAACGCGTCGTTGTCGGTTGGGAGATGCCTGCCCGCTTCGATGTCGGCCTTTATCTGCAAGGCCGTCTCGATCAGGTTATTCATCCGCTGAGATTGGGCATCGGTATAGCGCTTTACGAAATCCGCGGAATAAACTGAGTCGCCATCGGGGTTAAAGCCGTTGTTAACGCTGAAGGGATTAAGATTAGGGCGTGTCCTCTCGGGATGGCGTTCACTTCGAACCGAGCCGTTAAGGCTGCGTACACGGTTAACACCGTTTCCTGGGTGGGCGTCCGTGAAGACGATCCCATCGGCTCTGTCGCTGGGCATAAATCCTGACAATTGATCGCTCGAGCACTGGGTGAGTTTGTTCGGTCCCTGGCAGTAAGACGGACCAATCTCTGCAAGGGCCTGGTAATACGAGGTACTCGGGCCGCCGCCGCTGTGGCCGATCAAGATGACTTTGGTGATTCCCGGTTGGCTTCTGAGGAATCGCACTCCAGCGCGCACATCGAGGGCAATGAGCTCCCAATTGACGGATTCTTCGTTATTGTTGAATCTTGAGTTCATGCCAAGAACGCTGAAGCCCCGCTTCGGCAACTCTTGCGTTGACGGGTGCCTCAGGAAGTCGGCGGTGCGATGGATAGCAAGGAATGCAATATGAGATATCGGTCCGCTGTCCGGCACCCAATACAGCCCTTGGGCCCCCGCAGGGAACTGAACGAACTCCTTCATGACCGCGGTCTGCGCCGAAGCGTGTGACGCTACGGAAGCTGCGATCACACCAAATAGGAACGAGAAAATTCGCGCTCTCATCATAGCAACCTCCTTAACGATGAACTGTAGCTTACTCTATTTTGGGAGCCGGGGCGCGCCCAATACTTTTTTTCTTATCCACTATTATCCACTGGACCCGGCGGGATCCGTTGGAGAGCTTCAGTGCATTACAACTCAAGTGTACTTACCTAGAACCTGGCATTGATCCAATCGCGAATGAGGTCATAGAAATTCTTGAGTGAGTTGTTGTACGGCCCGCCTGGACAAGCGTTACATGGCGTAAGCGAGTGAAGTAGGCCCGCGATGACGATGAAATCCTTATCCAGGCTCGCCGCGTTTTCATAGTGGATTTCAGTATCCCTTATGAAATAGTGAGCGCCCATAGCGGTAAATAGGACTGGGACCGAAATCTCTCGAACGTTGCACACAACGGAGTTGTTGCTGGAACACCAGTCAATTCCATCGATGGAATTAGTTGATCGGATAGCGTTTGTACTCAAAAACGATTTCACCGTCAAAAGCCGCGCGCCACCGTTAAACGTTTCGTCCGTCTGCTTGATTGTGGGATCAGGCAGACGCACGCTTTCTACAATTTGAGTATCGTCGATGGTGCCATCATTCTTCAGCAGTTTCTGTGGCTTTTCAGTGCTGTGAAGAATGCTTGTATCAAGCACAAAGAGCTTTGAAGCCGTGCTTCGACCGATCACAAAAGGAGCATTGTCCGGATAAGGGTAGACTCCCTGAGCGATACGAAACTGTATATCCTGAGCTTCAGCGATCAGTTTGTTCAAGCGGTCGGACTGTCCTTCGAAATATCGCTTCTTAAATGCATCCGAGTACGTCGAGAGCCCGTCGGGATTATACCCGTTCGCGGGATCGTACGGGTTCAATCGAGGCCGCAGGTTTTCCGGGTGCTTTTCGTTGTGAACTGCCGGGTTATTGCTTCTCAACATCCCGATGACCGGGTTCCCCGGGTGGGCATCGCCGAATACAATACCATCGGCTGGCGGCAGCCCTACAAGGCTCGTCGGACCACTACTGTCACATTGGGTTAACTTTTGTGGATCCTGGCAGAAGCCAACACCAGCTTCTGCAACCGCCTGATAAAAACTCATTGTCGGTCCGCCTCCACTATAACCCAAGAGAATGACCGCAGTAATTCCCGGAGTCAGTCCAGACTGGTTTTGTCTTAAAAAATTAATTCCCGCCTTTACATCGAGAGCCATTTGCTCAAATATGACCTGCGATTCGTTGTTATCGAAGCGGGTGTTCATGCAAAGCAAAACAAAGCCTCGATTGCTCAGCTCACTGCAAAATGGCGCATTGAGGACGTTTGCTGTGCGGTGTACAACGACTATCGCGATATGCGGTGTCTCAGAGGTAGGTGGTCGCCACAGGGTTGCCTTGGCGGGCCCCAGTTGGTGGTAGGTCGGAAAATCCTGAGCCGAAGATGGTGAGGCAATGAGAGCAAACAATAGGCCGAACACCGTTGCCCACAATAAGACCATTTTTGCACTCATGATTGGTTCCTCCTTATCTTTGTTGTTGAAAACCGTTAGAAGCGGCCGGCGCTTAGCCAATCGTCGACGTAATCAAAGAGCCTCTTAACGGTATTACCGTAGTAAGTTGATGGAAGCCCAAGTGCCGTTGCGCAAGCGGTGCATGGCGTGAAACCGTGAGTAGCTCCCTCGACGGCAGCATAAGTCTTATCTGCACTGGCAGCATTGCTCAAAATAATCTCATCTGGCCTTATGAAGTAATGGGCTCCCATGACGACTATCAGCAACGGTACCGTCACCCCTTGAATGTTGCTTGGCGTGCTGGTGGCGGACGAGGCATAGTCAATCCCCGTGATATCATCTGGAAGTTGGTTATAGTCTTCATCTGGAAGTTGGTTATAGTCTTTGGTAGTGCGCACTGCGTGGGCACCGAGAAAGCGTCGAACGGTTAGAAGCAAGTCTGATCCAGCAAACGTCACAGCCGTATCAGCCCGCCCTGACGGAAGCCGAACAGAACTGATAACCTGCATGACGTCTGTCCCGTCCGCTTTCAGTAAAAGGCGAGGCTCCTTTGATTGCTTGAGGAGGCTAATATCCGGCTGCCATAGTCGCGCTGCATTAGCACCAGCCACGTTATATGGCATATCATCCGGGTAGAGGTGATCTTTGCCGTTCACGATTTTTGACAACTCTTTCAGTGCCGCTTCAATGAGATCTTCGTTTCGCTCCGCCTGGGCTTTTAGGTAGCGCTTCTTAAAATCTGCGCTATAGGCGGCACTGTTGGTCTTTAGATCGTATCCGTTCCTTGGATCGAACATGTCAAGGTGAGCATTTCGCTGTCCCGGGTGTTCTTCGTTACGGATCGCAGGGTCCACATAGGTCATCGTAGCTACTGCGTCTCCAAGGTGAGAATCCAGCAGAATTAGGCCATCGGCCCCCGGCAAACTGGAGAGGTTAGTAGCATCACAGGGAATGAGCTTTTCGACTCCCTGGCAAGCCGCCGCATCGTTTTGAGCCACGTTTTGGTAAAAGGCCATTAAGGGACCGCCCATGCTGTGGCCGACGATGATAATTCTACTAATTCCCGGAATGGATCGGAGATAGTTTATTCCCGCTTTGATCACAGGAGCATGGTCTTCGTACCCTTTGTACCCCAGTGCGTTAAAGCTAAACGGATTATCGGCGCAGAGTGTTACATAACCTCTGTTGGCCAATTCGGTACAGATGGGACTATTTAAGAAGCTGGCGCTCGGGTGCGTGGTAAAAATTCCGATGTGGCTTCTTGCACCCGAGCCGAGCGGTGACGGTACGCGCAATAGCCCGGTACCGCCGCCACCCAGATTGACGTACGTAGTCGTAACAGCGGCTCCGGCGACGCCTAGCGATGCGACGATGACTAGGCAGTCAAAAATCAGCGTCATAATTGGTCTCAATACCTTTGCATCCATACGGGGTTCCTCATCGTTGAAATTTGGCATTCCATTTATTAGAAAAACGCAGAGCTGTCCAATACTTTTTTCGAATGGAGCCATTGACTTTTCCTATATCGGTTGGTAAGGATAGCGCGCTGGGGAAAACCCTGGGCTGACGTCGTATCGTCTGCGTTCACACCGTAGTGAGGGTTTTATGACGCTCCATCAGCTAAGAATCTTTGAACGCGTGGCAAGGGACCTCAACATGACGCAAGCGTCGGAAGGGCTCCACCTGAGCCAACCGACGGTTTCCCAGCAGGTTAAGCTTTTAGAGGAGGAATGCGGGGTAAAATTCCTTTCAAGGAAGAACCATGGCGTGGAGCTCACGCGGGAAGGTCGCGCTTTTTTGGAAGCGATCGCGCCTATTCTACGGCAGCTCGAAATCGTGGAGGCGGGATTTAAGGCGAGTCAGAAATTGCGGCAGATGAGGAGTCTCCTGGTGGGTGGAAGTTCCAGCATCTCGGTTTCCCTTTTGCCGCAATTGCTCATGGCTTTTCGAACAACCCATCCCGGATTCAGATTTGTCCTCGAAACTAACGATAGCCGCATGCTGGAGCGGCGGATTTTGGAGTCGCGGTTGGATATTGCTGTTATCACCAACCCTTCGCATTCTCCAATGATTGTTTATGAGCTGTACCGAACGCATAAGGTGGTTGCGTTCGCCACTCCTAAGTGTCCGTTGGTCGGCAAGATCGTAAAATTGGCCGAACTGGCTGAAAGTCCACTCGTGTTTCGCACCGGAAGTAGCACTTTGAATGAGCTTTTAAAACTTGGTGTGCGGCTGAATCTTGCGGTTCAGTGCGAGGCTGCGGATGCCGTAAAAGCCTCAGTCTACAAGGGAATGGGAGTGGGAATTCTGCACTGGGAATCTATCGAAAACGATCTCGCTACAGGCATGCTGAAGCAAATCCGTGTCCCAGAACTAGAGAAGCTACAGGTTCGCTCTTATATCATCTACGACGAGCGTAAACCGCTCACACCTGTTGCTCAAGCGTTTTTAGAACTCCTACGTGAAAAAGGAAGTATCACTAACCCCAAGCTAAGCAAAAAATCGCTAGCTTCGCAAAATTTAGTAAATTCCGTGTGGGGTCAGGCTTGAGTCTGGACTCTACGGCTTAATAAACCACTGAGTTTTTTTTCTCGCTCCCGATCCCGGTTACCTTCATAATCTCGACACAACCGACTGATCATCGATGGCTCGCGTCCGGACCGAGGGCAGCCCTGGGTCGGACCAGAGCAAAGTGTTGATTCAGCGATATAAGATTGCATAGATAGCGTGGCTTAGAGGCTTAGCGCTCGTGTTTTTGTGTTGAAACGCACGCTCTAAGAGGTAAGCCATGCCTCGCGCCAACCGCCATTTTCTGCCTGGTCACGTCTGGCACATCACTCATCGGTGCCATCAAAAGAAATTTCTACTAAAATTTGCGCGCGACCGCCGCTGTTACCTGCGCTGGGTTTTCGAGGCCATTCACGCGAGGATCTCGGGGTCGAATCTTGGACTATGTAATTCACAAAGCGCGTGTGCATTATGGGGTCTTGCGATGCAGCATCTCTCCTGTCTTTGAACGAAAAAGCCCGGCTGGGGAGAGCCAGTCCGGGCGATGATGTGGAAGCAAAGATGTGACCGGATCGGGAGACCCAGCCGAAGTTTTTTCAGCGTAAAATAGGGCAAATTCATTAAGAAGGCAACAGGCATGAGGCGACAGTTAGGCGTGAGGCGTTAGGCCCTTCGACACGCTCAGGGTTAAAAAGGACCGTGCTCGTGGACCGTGAGTCGTGCTCATGAGCAATCATGTTTCGTCCTTGCGGAATCCGATGCGCCGTTTTGGTGGGTCCGGCAGCGGTTGCAGGAGCGGCAGCAGTTTTCGGTAGATATCGCGGAGCGCAGTATCGTGCTGAAGTAGTGTCTTGTCGATCTCCGCAAGCCGCTTGAGTATCGCATGGTTTGCTGCGATGTGCTCGCGCAAGCGGACAAAGGCGCGGATCACGTAAACGCTCATCTGCACCGCGCGCCTGCTGCGCAGGACGTTCGCGGCCATCAGCGCACCGTGCTCTGTGAAGGCCCATGGGTGAAATCGCGGGTCCCGGTGCTTTTGGGAACCGGTCACAATTTGTGATCGGTTGCTGGCGTCCGTTTTTGGATCAAACCTTTGCGTTCTTAAAGCCACAAATCGCGACTTCAAGTTGGCGGACTCCGCCGCGGTCAACTGGAACGCGAAATCGTCCGGAAAGCGGTGGGAATTTCGTCTCACGCCCTGGTTGAGAACCCTTGTCGTAACGCCGTACAGCCGCGCAAGATCAGCGTCGAGAATAACCCGGTGGCCCTGGATCGAAAGAATCAACGGCTCCAACGGTTCATTTGCGGAGGGTTTTTTCGCAGCAGGCATGGCTCAAGCATATAGCGATGGCGCAGTTTTTTAGCTTTGACATCCTTACTTCGTGTCCTCGCAAAACAAAGAGCTCGGATAGAAAAATCCAGTCCGGGCGATGATGTGGGATCAAAGATGTGACCGGATCGAAAAACCCAGCCGAAGTTAGTTTCGCGTAAGATAGGGCATATCGAGGACGGGCGTCAAGGGGAAATAGGAGGATGGGTAAAAGACGTTCTCCAAATTTGAAATTTTACCCTCTTATGCTGATCTGTCCGCCGAAGCCTCGCGTGATCAGGGCTGCCGCGACGACGAGCACGACAATAATCACCGCCACCACTGTCGCCTTCTCAAATTCCGCCCCGGCGGCAAAATCCAGCATCAGCAAGGAGAGAGTCCTAGATTTTCCCGTGCCCAAAAGCACCACCGTGCTGATGTCGCGGGCCGCTGAGATGAAACCTATGAGAGCCACGGTGATAAGGGCGGGAAGGAGCAAAGGAAAAATAACCCTACGATAGGTGTAGAGCCAGCCTCCCCCACAGATCCTCGAAGCTTCCTCCAGATCATTTCCCAGCTGCAGCAGCACGCTTTTGATGAGCTGGGCGCCGAAGGGCATGCTCTTGATCACCATCGCAATAATCAAGATATAGATCGTCCCATAGATCGGCAGAAAGATCTTGGTCTGCAGGAAGGTCCAAAGCAGGGCAACTCCGAGCAGTATCCCAGGTATCGACCAAGGCAGCCAGGAGAGGAAATCCAACGCCGCCCTGCCGGCGAAGCGGCTCTTCACGATGACGTAAGCAATCAAAGAATAAAAGACAACTCCCACGATCCCGGCACCGATGCCGATCGCGATGGTGTTCCACAAAGAGCGCAAAAGCACAGGGTCGCTTAAAGCCTGGCGCCAATTGTCCAAAGTCCAAGGGTCCGGGATATTAAAAAAACCAAAGAGTTTCATAAAGGTGCCCATGACGAGCAACACCGTCGGGATCAGTGTGATCCCCAAGGCAAGCAGCAACGCCAACACAACCGCGGGATATCTCCAACGGCCTAAAGGGGTCGGCCTCACGCTGAAGCCCCGGCCCGTCACCGTGGTATAGATTTTTCTGCCAGTATAGAAACGCTGCAGCGCCACGAGTAAAAGAAGAAGCAACAGGAAGAGCGCGCTTAATGCCATGGCCGGAGGGAACTGGGGCGGCTCCCAAGTGACTAATTCGTGGATCTTGGTCGAATAGACATGGAGCCCTATCGGCACCCCCAGAATCAGTTCGATCTCGAAGGCTTCCAGCGACCGGATCAATCCCAGGATCGTCGTTATCAGGATGGCGGGCATCATGATCGGGATGACGATGCGGACGAGGGTGCCTAACGCGCTCGCGCCCACGATGCGCGAGGACTCCTCCAGCGCCGCATCCAAATTGCGAAATGCGGGCGTCAGCAGCATCACCTTGATGCCGATGGTAGCGCTGAGATGAACCCAGACGATGCCCCAAAAAGAATAGATGTTAAAGGGCGGCTCTTTGAACAGGCCGAGATTGAGAAGCCATTGGTTCAACAGACCGTATTTGGGATCGAGCAAGAGGATCCAGCCCATAGTGAGCGGGAGGGCGGGCAGGAAAAAAGACAGCCAGAAAAACAGCTCCAACGTCCCTTTCATCGGGATATCGGTGCGTGCCAGCAGCCAGGCGATGAAAATTCCCATGACCAGTGCGATGACCTGACGGGTGATCGCCAGCTTGAAGGTATTGACCATCGCGTCGAGAATACCGGGACTGCTGAAGGCCTTGCGCCATCCGTCGAGGCCGTAAACCACGGGCTGGCCCGGCCTGGCAAGTTGAAAGCTGTTGAAAACCATCAGGGATAACGGGGTTAAAACCAGGAAGGCCACCACCAGGAGCAGCAGGCTCATCAGGAGTATCTGCCAGTCGAATCGCATGGTCAGAGGCGTTGGTTTTTCCAGAGTCACAGGGCGAGCCATGGGATCAACACTTTCCTAAAATCCGTATTCTTTCCATCTTTTTTTAAGCGTCTCCGCCATCTTTTGGGAGATGGAGGTCCCCAGCGGAGGATAGCGCTCTCCCCCGTACTGTTCCTGAGGCTCTAATTCCCAGTTGATCGTGGCGTCGATCAGGACGCGCGTCCATTTGCCATGGCCGTATTTGACGGAGTCCCGCTCTCCGACAGGAACGCTGGGGTCGAGCATCGAGCCGGAGGTGCCGGGGAAAAAAGAGATGTCTCCCATGCCGGCGTTGACGCGGTAGGCCAGCGCCCACTCGATGGCCTCCCAGTCATAGATGTCGATATCATCGTCAACGACGATGAGGTGCTTGGCGGCGTAGTTGGCGATATGCGCGCCCCAGAGCGCGTTCGCCACCTGCTGGGCGTGGCCGCGGTGAGTTTTGCGAATCTGAATGCGCATCACCTCCGGCCATTTTCCTCTCCAGACACCGGTCACATTGGCGACTCCGGCTTGTTCCAGGTAATGCCAGGCAATCGCCGAGAAAGCAGCCGGCGTCCAGGTCGTCCCTTCGTTGGTTCTGCCGGGGCTGGAGCCGGTGAGGCAGCCGGTAAAGATCGGATCGTTTCGATAGGTGATGCACTCGACGCGGATCGTGTGCTTGGGGCTCTTCCGCCCGCCGTAGTAGCCGGGATACTCGCTGAAAGGGCCCTCGGCCTCAAAGCTCTTCGGATCGGGCGAGATGCGCCCTTCGACCACGATCTCGGCGTTCGCCGGCACCAAGAGATCGCTGGTCTCGCATTGGACCAACTCCACCGGCGAGCCGCTTAAAGAGCCGGCCATCTCGTACTCCGGATGGCTGACCGGTGTGGAGGCGGCTATAAAAAGAGTGGGCTCTTGGCCCAGGACCACGGCCACTGGCATCTCCTGTCCGCGCTTTTTGTATTTCGTGAAGTGCTCTCCCCATCCCTGGGTCGTGGCGAGCAGGACGCTGATGGTTTTCTTCGTCGAGATCATGCCGCGATAGGTGCCGGCGTTGTGCCGCCCGGTATCCGGGTCCCTGGTGACCACGCTCGCCGAGGTCATGATGTACCTGCCGCCATCCAGGGGATTCCATTTGGGGACCGGAAACTGGTGGAGATCGACTGCATCTTCTTTGACAATATTTTCTTTCACCGGACCGCCGCCGACTTTGATCGGTTTTACCGGACGCGAAAATCTATCCTTCAGGATCGGGACCATCTCCCGGTAAGAGGTCTGCTCGGGCACGCCGATGAGGCGGCAGAACCGCTCCCTCGTCCCGGTGCCGTTGGTGAACAGCCGCCGGCAGAGCGTGTCGCGATGGTCTTTGATCTTCTCGAAGAGCAGCGCCGGCCCGTATTGGCTGGATATCTCTCTCGTGATCGCGCCGATCTCTTCGTTCCAATCGACTTCGGCTTTGACGCGCTTCAGCTCCCTCTTCTCATCGAGAAGGTCGATCCATTCGCGCAAATCTTTTACAGCCATATATTTCTCCCGTCCCAAGAGCCTGTTACGCTGTGCGCGAAAGGGAGCGAGTCTAAAGAGCGGGGGCACAGGAGCGTGCAGGTTGGATTAACCACTGGCCTATTGCCCACGCTCGGAAGGCGCGCTCCCTTTCGCCGGTCGCATCTAATCGAGAAGCTTGCGCGCGAGCTCCGCTCCCGGGTCGCGCACCTTATAGATCCTCTCCTCTGATTGGTTTTCCATCCTGTAGTACTGCTCGAGCGTCAGGCCGTCCTTCGCCGCGAGGACGCCGAACTCCTTCATCCATTTCGTATCGACATCGAGCCGCCGCGTCGCTTCGCCCATCGACCGGGTAAAGATCTCCTGTCCTTCTTTGCCCAGCAGCCAATTGACAAAGACCTTGGTCGCGTTAGGGTGAGGACTATTCTTGAAAATCACCAAGCTGCCGTAGCCGGCTGTTGCGTAGAGTCCCTCTTTGGGAATCGGGAGCGTCTTAACCGGAAGTCCGGCCTTCAGAAAGGGGAGAAATTCCGTGTAACCGATGCCCAGGGTGTGGCTCACGCGTCCCTTCACGAGGCTTTCGGCCAACAGTCGCAGATCGCGGCCGATGAACAATTTCTGCGCCACGAGCTTTTTGAGGTATTCTTCGCCTTTGACCTGCAACAAGAACGACCAGACCGACGCGCCCGAGCCGGGCGTGCGCGGGTCGCTGAAGCCGATCTTCCCTTGCCATTTTGGGTTAAGATAATCGTCAAAGGAGCGGATCTCCTCGGGTTTCACGAGGTCCGAGTTATAGTTGAGGGTCTGCGTTTGATAAGCGGCAAAGGAATAGATCATACGCTTCGCGTTGTCGATCCAGATATGTCCACCCCACCAGTTTTTTTTGTCTTTGACCTCCGGCAGAAGGAACCACGGTTCCACGGGTGTGAGAACATCTTCCGATAGCAGCCCCTTCACTGTAGACTCGGTGCCGCCGAAGTGGAGATCAAAATAACGCACGCCTGCCTTGGACTCATCGACCATCCGGCGAATAGTCGCTGCGCCTCTGCCAGGAACGGATTCGAGGACTATGCCGAAGCGCTTGCTGAAGGCCTCCTCCAACCCTTTCCTCAGCTCGGCGCTCGGAGGGATCGAGGCAACGACCTGTCCCTCCTTCTTCGCGCTCTCTAGTACCTTGTCCCATTCGCCCTGCGAGGCGGCGTCAAGAGACCGCGCGGTAGCAGAGAGCAGCAAAACAGCAACGGTTCCTCGGACAATAAGGCGGATAAGTTTCTTCACGGTTTCCTTCCCTTCGTTTGAATTCTATTCTTAATCCAAAAGCTTGCGCGCCACGGCTGCGGCCGGCTCACGTATCTTATTGATCTTCTCCTCCGACTGATTTTCTAACTTGTAGTACTGATCTAACGTGATGGCATCCTTCGCGGCGACGGCGCCGACCTCCTTGAGCCATTTGGTGTCCACATCATATCGGCGGGTGCCCATGCCCATCGCCTTCCCGAAGATCTCCTGCCCCTCTTTGCTCAAGAGCCAATTAACGAAAACCTTGGCAGCGTTGGGATGAGGAAGATTCTTCATGATCGTCAGATGGCCGCTCCCACCGCTTACGTAAACACCTTCTTTAGGAGTGGGAAGAGGCTTGACGGGAAGACCGGCCCTGAAAAAGGGCTGAAACGAATAGAAAGTAAGCCCGATGGTTAGGTGGGTTTTTCCCTTAGCCAAGTTCTCGGCTAGAAGCCGTTGGTCGCGGCTGATGAGCATCTTTTGATCGACCAGTCTCTTTAAGTATGCCTCTCCTTTGAGATACCACATGTAAGACCAGAACGACGCGCCGGAGCCCGGGGTGCGCGGATCGAGATAGCCGATCTTTGCGAGCCACTTGGGCAGGAGGAGATCGTCGAAGGAGCGAACTTCTTCAGGCTTCATCAAATCAGCGTTGTACCAAATATTCTCCGTCTGGTATGCCAAAAACGAATAGACAAAACGCTTTGCATTATCGACCCATATATGCCCGCCCCACCAATTTTTCGGATCCTTGACATCCGGCAGGATCAGCCATGGCTCAATGGGCTCGAGAATACCCTCAGGGAGCATTCCAGTGACAATAGATTCGCTGCCCCCTAAGTGGACGTCAAAATAACGGATTCCGGACCTGCCCTCCTCCACGATTTTTCTGACCGCGGACGCCCCTCTAGCTACTACCGTTTCCACTTCAATGCCAAAGCGTTTTTTGAACCCATCTTCCAATCCTTTCCGCAGTTCGGCGCTGGCGGGCACGGAGACAACCACCTTGCCCTCTCTCTTGGCGGCCTCAAGAGTTCTATCCCACTCCGACTGCCAGGTTGGTTGAGATGCTTGGCCGGCAACTGCATAAGGCACCAAGAAGAAAATAATTGGAAAGAAACCATTGGTGAGAAAAAAACACTTTTTCGTCAGACTGTTACGCATCATGCCTCGCGATAAACTATGGGAGGCATCTGCATCGAAACGCCCTCGGCGCGCAGGGAGGTTTCATAATCACGCCTGATCTGCGGATCCTCGTCCTCGTATTCAATCAGAGTCCCGCCCTCTCTTGTGCTAGTGCGAACGCCTTCCTTATTCAGAGATTTCGCTATCCCCAATAGATATTTTCCCGACTGTCCGCTGTAGCGGAACGCGAGCTGCCGCGCCTGCTCGCTCCCGGTGTTGAAATGTTGATGAAACCAGCTGGTGGGCGGACTCACCACGCTACCCTCGCGCCAGTCGACCCTGATTACTTGCTTTCCTTTCATTTCCTTGTAGGGCCGCATGCCGGCCTCTTGCGGCCACATCAGGGTATATCCCTGCGAATGTAAGATCAGTAAGATGGCTCCCCCGGTGTGATGGTGCGCCTTGTGATAGCGGCCCACCGGCCACTCGGCGAGATGACCCACCAGCGTGCTGCCTCCCATGTCAAAGCTCGTGATCCGAACACCCGAGCCTTTGCCCTCGGCGGGATCGACAAGCGCGCTTCTGGCATCGGCGATGAAATTGGAATCCCACACCATGAAGCCGCCGCGCTCGGCCCTGCTGGAGCTGGTCACGAAATAGTCGGGGTGGCCGTCGAATCTCTGATGGAAGTCGTAATCACAGCCGAATATAAATTCGCCGTCGTGCAGAAGATCCATCATCACCGGCGCAGTGGTCACCGCCAAATAAACCGCCCGCTCCCGGCTCCCATTGATCAACCGGTGCCAACTGTTGAGCGGCACCGCGAACAGACTCCCGGCCTGCCACTCGAATTGCACTTTCTTATTCGAACCCCGGTTGGACCAGACCTCCGTCGAACCGACCCCCTCTAGAATGTAAATCAGCTCTTCATAGAGGTGCCGCTCAGGATTCAACGATGCTCCCGGCAATACCTCCCCCACATACATCCCGGTAAAACTCTCCATTCCTTTAAGCTGAATAAATGCCCCCTTTCCTCCCGTTCTTGCCCATGGCTGTCGTGAAATTCCCCTGACATCCTCCACTCCATAACCTTCCACCACGGGGATGCCTTCTTGTTTTATCCAGCTTTCATATGTCGTCTCTCGCGCCATTGCTTCTGTTTCCCGCCTACATATCGTTAGAAGTATTTTCCCTGAGTCACTTTCTCGGCCAACTCGTCGTCCTCGGGTTTCCATAATCCTAAGGGGTAGCCATACCATGGGGTCTTAAGCTTCAAAGGAGATAGCCCCTCTTCCTGCCAAATCTCCAGCGCCCGCTCCATAAACTGCTTCTTCGGCAAACCCACGGGCGGATACGGCCCCTTGCGCGTCGCATCGATCAAAATCCCTGAACAGCCCACCGGCGGCGGAAACCAGCGCTCTTCCGGCTTGGTCATCAAAGAAAAAGCCGAAGGATCGAGCAACGGCACACGACCAGTAATAACTCTTACGTCCCGATGCGGCTGCATGGCGAAGCTCATGGCCCACATCACCATCTCAGGATCTTTGGGATCGATGTCCTCGTCAACCACGATGATCACCTTGTTGCAGCTGTCCATGCCGGAAGCGGCCTGAAGCGCCTGATGGGGCTTGCTCGGATGGGTGGTGCGCATGCGGATCACCCACCAGTTCCAGCCTCCTCCCATCTCCGGGCAGCATACCTCCAGCACCTCCGGCAAATTGCAGCTGTATTTAAGAAAGTTATAGAGCATCATCTCTCGACAGGTGCGCGAGATCCCATTGGACTCGCTCGGCGGCAAACCCACTAAAATGGACGTGAAAATAGCATTCGAGCGGTGCGTAATGGCCTTGACCTTGATCACCGGTCGATGGTCCCGCTCCACCATCAGATAGCCTGGATAGTCGCTGAAAGGCTCTCCCCGTTCTGTCTCTTCGATGGAGATCTCCCCTTCGATGACGACTTCAGCCTCGGCCGGCACCTCCAAGGGAATGGATTTGCAGCGCACCATTTCCACCGGTCGGCCGCGGATTGCTCCGGCAACTGCCAACTCATCCATTCCATACGGGAGATTCGCCGCCGCCACGTAGGCGATGTCAGGGAGCGTCCCGAGCACGATCGCTACCGGCAGAGACTTTTCGCTGCGGCGCGCGCTCGTATGGTGATAGAGCATCGCATGATGGGTGCGGGCAATCCCGGCGATCATGCGATCCCGGGCCTTGAAGTGGCCGCTGTACATGCCGACGTTTCGCGTAGCGTTCTCCGGATCCCTGGTGATAAATGGAGCCGTGACCCGGATGCCGCCGCTGAAACCGGGCTCCTCAACCGGAGCCGGGAGCGAGGTGAGAGCAAATTTCTCCAGCCCTGCGCCTGTATAGACCCGCTCCTGCGCTGCGCCGCGCTCGACCGTCACCGTTTCGATCGGATGGGCCAGGGCATGGCGCCACTTTTCATAGATCTCCAGAGGTTCCTCACATCCCATGCCCAAGCTCAAAATTTCCCGCGAAGCGCCGTAAACTCCGGTGATGACCTTCATCTCGTAACCCTGGCCTTTGGCGTCGGTCACCTTCTCATACAAAAAGGCCTGGCGCGCTTCGTCGGATAGGCCACGGTACTGAAGCCGCATAAGCGGCATGAGCTCCGTGTCTTTATTGACCGGCCTCTGCCAGCGATGGAGCTTGCCGCGCTTCTCGAGCTCCGCAATGAAGGCGCGAAGATCCGTGTAATAACCACCCGCCATCAGTTCTCTCCTTTCCGGTTTGGAAATCACTATTGCCTTTGATCAATCCAGCAACTTGTTCGCAACCTTCAGCGCCGGCTCCCGAACCTTTTCCAGCTTCTCTTCGGACTGGTTTTCCGCCTCCAGATAATCCTTGACCGAGAGTTGGTCCTTCGCCGGTATGACGCCGTACTCTCTCAGCCACTTGGTGTCCACATCCAGGCGGCGCGTCGCCTGCCCTAGAGCCTTGGTGGTGATCTCCTGGCCTTCCTTGCCGAGAAGCCAGTTGACGAACACTTTGGTGGCGTTCGGGTGCGGTGGATTCTTGATGATGGCAAGATTGCCGCTGCCGCCGGTGCCGTAAGTTCCCTCTTTGAGAATGGCAACCGGCTTGAGCCGAATGTCCGCCTTGACGAACGGCAGAAACGTGTAATAGGTCAGGCCGATCATCACGACGACCTTGCCTTTGGCGAGGCTTTCCGCCAGCAGTCGCTGGTCGCGGCCTATGAGGAGCTTCTGGGCGACCAATTTCCTGAGATAGTCCTCACCCTTTACGAACCACATGTAACTCCAGTTCGAGTCGCCCGCGCCGGGCGTGCGCGGGTCGAGTATGCCGATCTTGCCGCGCCATTTGGGATTGAGCAGATCATCGTAGGAGCGGAAATCGTCCGCCTTGGTGAGCTTTTCATCGCTCCACATGGGCTTTTCATCATTGCGCCACATGCTCTCCGTCAGGTAGGCCTGGAAGGAGTAAATATAGCGACCGGCCCTGTCCACCCACATATGACCACCCCACCAGTTCTTATCCTCTTTCACCTCCGGCAGTATCAGCCACGGCTCAATGGGTTCCAATATTCCTTCCGCTAAGAGGCCGGTGACCAAAGAAGAGGATCCTCCGATATGGATATCGAAATGGCGGATCCCCGCCTTCGACTCATCCGCAATTCGCCTGACGATGGAGGCTCCTCTGCCGGGGACGATCTCGATCTCGATCCCATATCGTCGCTTGAAGACCTCTTCGATCATCTTTCTGAGCTCAGCGCTGGCGGGGAGGGAGACAACGACTCCGCCTTCCTTTTTCGCCCCCTCAACCGTTTTATCCCACTGTGCCTGCCAGGTGGGCCGGGGGGCCTGAGCCAACGCGGAGGATACCGCCAGAACAAAATAGCCAATGGCGATAATCCAAAATCGGTCCTTCATAGATTTTTCTTCCCGGGAGTCATTCCTCTACCGTCACTGAAAGAGCCTACGTGCCAGCGCCGCCGCGGGAACACGAACCTTCTGAATGACGGCCTCGGATTGATTTTCCAGCTCAAAGAAGCGCTTGGGAGTGAGGCTCTCTTTTGCCGCAATGTGGCCAAACTCCTTTGTCCACGCAGTATCGACATCGAGTCGCCGAGTGGGCTGTCCCATGGCTCTGGTAAAAACCTCCTGTCCCTCCTGGGAAAGGAGCCAATTGACAAAGAGCTTGGCGGCATTCGGATGAGGGGTCTTTTTGAGAACGACGAGGTTGCCGCTTCCAGAACTGGCGTAGATGCCTTCCACGGGAGCAGGCAGCGGTTTCACAGGCAACCCAGCCTTGATAAACGGAAGAAAGCTGTAATAGGAAAGCCCGATGGATAACGCTGCTGTCTCCTTAGCGAGGCTTTCCGCCAGTTGACGTTGATTACGACCAACGATTAAGTCCTGACCCACCAGCCTTTTCAGATATTCTTCCCCTTGAACGCGCCAAAGAAAACTCCACGTCGATTCTCCCGACCCAGGGCTGCGAGGATCCAGAATGGCGATTTTTCCCTTCCACTTCGGCTTCAGGAGATCGTCGTAAGAGGTGACTTCTTGCGGCTTCACCAAATTACTGTTGTACCAAAGCGTCTCGGTGAGATAGGCGAGAAACATGTAGATATACTGGCGGGCGCTATCCGCCCAGATATGCCCGCCCCACCAGTTTTTTGCTTTCTTCACCTCCGGCAAAATCAGCCAAGGAGGAAGAGGCTCCAATACGTTCCCTGCCAATAACCCCGTTACGATTGAACTGGTGCCGCCGATATGGAGATCGAAATAATGGACCCCTGCTTTGCGCTCCTCCAAGATCCTGTTGACATTGCTGGCGCCTCGCGCCGCCAACAGTTCCAGATCCACCCCTGGATATCTTCTCTGGAAGGTCTCCTCCATTTTTTTTCTCAGCTCCGCGCTCGCAGGAACTGAGACCACAACTTTGCCTTCCTTTTTCGCCCCCTCGAGCAACCTTTCCCACTCGGCCTGCCAGGAAGGGTTAGCAGATTGCCCGCCGGCTACGAGCGGATGAAGCGAAATGGCAATCGCTATGGCGAGAACGCGTCCGTCAAGCGTTTTCACAAGTCGCCCCTAGGGACCGCGATGTTGGGAAGGACGAGGTTGTGGTGAAACCTGGATCACGGCTCGCTGAGAGGAACGCCTTTGTGCCAAATTCTCACCGAGTCGGGAGATAGCTTCAAACAGACCCTCTGCCCTGCGGAAACGGGCTCCGCCCGGGAGGTAGGCAGCGTAAAAGTGGTAGAGCCGTAGCGCAGATGGCATTCGTATCGGTCCCCTAAAAAAACCGCTGTTTCCACCAGACAGGGAACTTGGTTGAAGCCGTCGCCTTCCTTGCCGAGCGAAAGTTTGACCTCTTCGGGGCGAATGGCGATCAGCACAGGATCGCCATGGTCCATCTTCCCGTCGGTTGCGTCGCAACGGATATGGGCCTGCTCGTCACCAGAAAGCCCGATCACAACACTCTGGCCGCCGTTTTCCACCACTTTCCCTTCGAGCCAGATGACCTGGCCGATAAATTCCTGCACGAAGGGAGTCCGGGGATGCTCGTAGATCTCTTGTGGGGTCCCCATTTGCTCTATTTTCCCTTGTCTCATCACCGCCAATCGGTCGGACAGGGTCATCGCCTCGATCTGGTCATGAGTCACAAAGATAACGGTGATCGAAAGCCGCTGCTGTAGGCTTTTCAATTCGACCCGCATCTGCTCACGCAATTTAGCGTCGAGGTTACTCAGCGGCTCATCGAGCAGCAGGATCTTAGGGGAATAGACGAGTGCCCGGGCCAGAGCGACGCGCTGCTGCTGTCCTCCGCTCAACAACATGGCCGACCGCTTTTCGAGTCCTGAAAGACCCACCAGATCCAGCACGCTTTCCACCTTCTCTCTGACCACATTTTCCTTCATCCGGCGCAGCCTCAAAGGATAGGAGACATTTTCAAAGACATTCATGTGAGGCCAGATGGCGTAGGATTGGAAGACCATCCCCATTTCGCGCCGCTCCGGCGAAAGAAACAGCCGCCTTGAAGCCGACACGATGCATTGATTCTCGACGTTGACCTCGCCCTGTTCAGGCCTTTCAAATCCGGCAATAATTCTCAGCGTAGTGGTTTTACCGCACCCACTGGGACCTAACAGAGTGAGCACCTCTCCCCGGTTAATCTCAAAGCCTACATCATCTACAGCAAGCACTTTACCGAAGCGTTTAACGAGCCCGCTGGCTTTGAGAAACGGTTGTTTCATGACGGTTTCAATGAATCCTAACTGCAAACTATTTAAGTATTGACTATTTACATACAAATAATCTATATGTCAAGAAGTTCGTAGACCAAAAAACTGAAATTTGCTTCGTTCAGGAGGAATCATGCCGTTTAATGATCTCAGAGAATACATTTGTTGTTTGGAAAAAGAAGGAGAAGTACAAAGAATAACTCAAGAGGTTCAACCCGTCTTCGAGGTGGGAGCAATCATTCGCCGCTCCTACGATCTACGCGCACCAGCGCCATTTTTTCTCAACCTTAGGGGATATCCAGAGAATCGTATCTTTGGCGCGCCAATCGGCCTCAGTCGCCGCAAGAACCGCTTGTTCGCCCGTTTCGCTATTTCTATGGATATGCCGCCCCAGTCCACAGCTCTAGAGATCATCGAAGAGTATATTAGCCGCAGTAAAAAACCACTAAAGCCGGTCTTGGTCAAAGATGGACCGTGTAAAGAAAATATCTTAAAGGGGGATGCTGTCGACCTACTAGCTTTCCAGCCCCTGTCCTACACCAGGGAGATGGAGGACCTTATTTGGGCACGTGGCATGCCAACATCACTAAGGACCCTGACACGGGAGTTCAGAACTGGGGACTCTATCGCCTAATGATCCATGACAAAAAGACCATGGGCGGCCTGTTTCTTCCGGCGCAAAACATTGGGCTTCACTATTATACGAAGTATGAGGCGCGCGGTAAGCACATGGAGTTTGCTATCGCCATAGGGACAGAGCCGGTAACCCCATGGGTAGCCGGTACGCGCTTCCCACCTAATGTTTCAGAGGCAGACATCATAGGAGGAATTCGTGGCGCTCCTTTGGAGTTAGTTAAATGTGAAACGGTAGATCTTGCAGTCCCGGCTACTTCGGAGATCGTCATAGAAGGCTTTATCCCACCACACGAGCGGAGAGAGGAAGGTCCGTTCGGAGAGTACACGGGATTCATGGCCTCTGATCGCGCGCTGCGTCCAGTCTATCATGTGACCGCTATCACCTACCGAAATAACCCGATCCTACCAGTGACTTGTATGGGGGTTCCGGTGGACGTGGAGAACGTACCAGGCCATCCCCTGCTCCCCTTTCTAAGCCCAGAGGAGAAGACGAAGCATCTCGGCGCTTATGCCTTGTTCGACTGTACCTGGCCGCGGGAGTGGACTCAAGATGTGATTCCCGTGAAGGCTTCCTTCGATAATATATGGCCAAAAGAAGTGCAGGAGAAGGTACTTCGGAATTGGCGTGCCTACGGCTACAAAGAAGATGAACATTAGGAAAGCGGACCGGTGGTTTTTCTACCGTTTCATCGAGGGAGCCTTCTTCATATTTCTGGCACTGCTCAAATTTCTCCCTCCGAATCTCTTCCGCCGCTTATCGATGCCGGTCTTAACTCTCCTGATCACCATTCTTGTCCCCAGGAGACGCATTATCAAAAATTTGCACGCGGCCTTTGGCGAAATCTACTCGGAGGCCACGAAAAAGGGATTAGCCAAGGGAGTCCAGGAACACTTCGTCAAGAATCTGGTCGATTGTTTCATTCAATTGAACCAGCCAGATCACGTGCGCGATATCGTGACCATACAGGGGATGGAAAATCTTGTGGCGGCCTTGGCAAAAGGAAGGGGCGTCATAGCACTTGGGGCTCATATCGGTAATTTTGTTCTGGTAGGGACACGCTTAGGCGTGGAGGGATATTCCTTCCACACCTTATTTCGCATTCCATCGGATCCGAGAATAGGAACTATCTTCGACAACTATCTTCCTCCACGCCTCCATCAGCGGGTCATTCCGTCCCGTCCCAAGCGTGTCGCCGTAAGGCAGATCCTCAGCGCCTTAAAGAGAAACGAGATTGTTTTTATCTTGGGCGATAACCTGAAGAAGGGAAAGGTCCAGACCCTCTTCTTTGGACAGCGCGTCTTCTCCCCTAGGGGACCCGTAAGTTTGGCTCTGCGCTCTGGAGCGGCAGTAGTGCCATTGTATCTGATTAGGAATTACCAGGGGGGGCTAGAGCTCATCATCGAACCGGAAATGACGCTTGCGAGAAATGGCTCTCTTCCTGACGACATTACCCAGAATACCCATCGCATCGTGGGCTATTTGGAAAACCTGATCCGCCGCTATCCCGACCAATGGAATTGGCTCACGGTGAGGATG
>Ga0209824_10000302_pt1 | contig 32533 bp, 30 predicted proteins | sample VDWuncwatermetaG_FD_184124 | JGI IMG/M metagenome (GOLD analysis project Ga0209824, IMG submission 184124) | Wastewater microbial communities from Netherlands to study Microbial Dark Matter (Phase II) - VDW unchlorinated drinking water (SPAdes)... ...
TCCAGATTGTCGCCATGCCGCGTTGCTCGTCGTTGCATATGAATAACTATGCGCCTCCTCGCGCCTTGCCTGACAACAATCCGGTCATTCTTATTTAAGTGCCGCTTAGCATGAAACACTACACTAGGGAGAGGGGTGCGGGTTGATATGCGGCTGTTTTCCACGCTCCCACACGGAAATTGCAGTGCAGGCATTGAATATCTGGAAGGGGGTGCGGGTTGATATGCGGCTGTTTTCCATGCTCCCACCCTCTCCCCAACCCTCTCCCGCCCTGCGGGAGAGGGGGTTTTGCAATTACACTATTGAAGTAGAAATGGAATTAGAGCCACTCATCACCTGATGGGTGGGCACAAAAACTCTACGCCTCCTTTGTGCTTCTTGGTGTTCTTGGTGACTTGGTGGTTCAAATACGGTTTTTAGGTTCAAGCGTTTCAACGCCGCAGCAATTCTTTCGGCACCGCCACCCCCAACTCGGCTGCGCGGCTATACCACTTGATCGAAGTCGCATAATCGCGGCGCACCGCCGCGTTGCCCATGCCATAAATATCACCCAATTCTTTCATCGCCTGCGCATGACCTGCGGAAGCGGCATCCAAAAAAGATTTGAGCGCGGCGGCAGGATTGTTGTCTTTTTCCTGCCGCAGACCGCGCTGGTAGAGCGCTTCGGCATCTGCCGCATGGGGCGCGATCGCCGCCAGTTTTTTCGGCATGTCGATCTTGCCTGGCAGGATGTCGGTCACGCCCATGAATTCTCTGATTTTAGCTTTAATCAGCGGCAAGAGCTGTTGCGCCGCTTTTTCGCCTTCCAAAATCGCCAGATGCTTGCCGTCGAAATCCGCCGCGCCGATCGTGACCGTGTGTGGGCGGATCACCACGTCGGCTTTGGCAACTTCCAATTCGCTGATGGATTGACCCATGATGGCAAACGTTTGCAACAACACGTCCACCGTGTCTTTTATTTTGCCATGCTGCGGCTTGGCGGAAATATCCACAGCGATCACCAGATCCGCGCCCAGGGCTTTCGCCGCATTCACCGGCACCGGGCTGGTGAGACCGCCGTCAACATACTCGTGGCCGCTGATCGCCACCGGCTGAAAAATGCCGGGCACGCTGCTCGAAGCGCGCACCGCCATGCCGGTATTGCCTTGCCGGAAAACGATCTGCTCGCCCGATTGCAGATCCGTCGCCACCACGCCCAGCGTTTTTTTCAGTTTTTCTATCGGGCGATTTTGCACCGCGCGGTTTATATAGCCCTGGAGTTGCTCGCCCTTGATCACGCCGCGATCGGGCAGAATCCAATCTTTCACCACGGCATCATCCATCTGCAAGGCCATTTTCTGCAACTCGAAACCGCTGTGACCCGCGGCGTACAGCGCGCCGATGACGCTGCCCGCGCTGGTTCCCGCCACCATCTCCACGGCGATGCCGTGCGCTTCAAGCGTCTTGATCACGCCGATATGCGCGAACCCGCGCGCCGCGCCTCCCCCCAAGGCCAACGCGATTTTGGGCGGTGCTCTGAGTGTGGAGATCGACGGCCTCGATGCATCAATCGGCTCGGTCGGCGCGACCGCAGGCATCTGTGGGAGCATGCCGCAGCCCCCCATCGCCACCCCGCAGACCAGCAAAAACATCCCTTCACCAACCTTACGCATCATACTAATAAATGGGATTGATTCGCATTTGGATGATTTTATTATATTCATAAAAGGTTGACGCTTAAAAAATAACAGATTGATTTTAATTGATAATCAAGCATAGCAGAAAATATATTCGGTAAAGTTGTTGATAATTATTATCATTTATGTAATGATTGCCCCACTTTCTTAACAGGAGGAATGAAATGCGCAAACTACAGCCTCACCTACAGTTATTGGCCGCACTGTTGGGCGTGATGGTTTTGACCGGCCCCACCCGCGCCGCCGCAGACAACAACGAGGTCGTTGTTTATTCGGCGCGCATCGAAGAAATGATTAAACCGTTGTTCGATGCCTTTACCAAGGACAGCGGAATCGGCGTTAAGTTTATCACCGATAAAGAAGGCGCGTTGTTGGCGCGGCTCAATGCCGAGGGCAGCCACACGCCTGCCGATATGTTGATCACTGCCGATGCGGGCAATCTGTGGCAGGCCGCGCAGCAAAAAATGCTCCAACCGGTTCACTCCAAAACGCTGCAAGCCAATATTCCCGCGCATTTGCGCGACCCGGAGCATCGCTGGTTTGGTCTCTCGGTGCGCGCCCGCACGCTCGTATACAACACTCAAAAAATCAAACCTGCCGAACTCTCCACCTACGAAAATCTCGCCGACCCAAAATGGCGCGGCAAGCTGTGTTTGCGCTCTTCCAAAAAAGTCTATAACCAATCGCTGGTGGCGATGCTGATCGCCCGACACGGCGAAGCGGCCGCGACAGAAATCGTGCGCGGCTGGGTAGCGAACCTCGCCACCGACCCGCTCTCGGATGATACCCGCGCGCTCGAGGCGGTTGCCGCCGGGCAGTGCGATGTCACGCTGGTCAACACCTATTATTATGGTCGCTTGATGGAAAAAAATCCGCAGTTACCGCTGGCGATTTTCTGGCCGAACCAGAAAACAGACAAAGGCGGAGTACACATCAATGTCTCAGGCGCAGGCATCACCACACACGCCAAGCACCCGGCCGCGGCGATCAAACTGCTGGAATTTTTAGCATCCGACCAAGCGCAACGAATTTTTGCCGACCTCAACATGGAATATCCGGCGAATCCAAAAATTGGGCCGGATGCGGCGGTGGCGAAATGGGGCAACTTCGAGCAAAGCCATATGAATCTCGCTAAAGCCGGCGAATTGCAGACGACAGCGGTAAAGTTGATGGATAGGGTGGGGTATAAGTGAGGGATGAAATTGTAGGGGCGGATTGCATCCGCCCTGGGCGGGCGCAGCACGCCCCCACAAGAGTTATCCGCAACTAATTTCTCGCACTCAAGTTAATGACGGCCATATTGCAAACTCACTCATTCACCTTCTGGCGCGCGCTTCCGCTCGCCGTGGCCGCGCTGGTGCTGGTGCCGGTGGGCATCGTGTTGTCGTCTTTATTCGCCCCCGCCTCGGATATCTGGCAACACCTGCTGGAAACCACCTTGACAACGCTCCTGCTCAACACCTTCTGGCTGACGTTATGGGTGGCGGCGGGGACGTTATTGCTCGGTGTCAGCCTGGCGTGGCTCACCGCCGTGTGCGAGTTTCCGGGGCGCAAATTTTTTTCCTGGGCGCTGATGTTGCCGCTGACGCTGCCCGCTTATGTCACCGCCTTTGTGGTGCTGGGGTTGTTCGATTACCCCGGCCCGGTGCAAACATTTTTACGCGGCATAATGGGAGCACCCTTAGCCTATTTTCCAGATGTACGCGGCAGATTCGGCGTGTGCCTGGTAATGGTGCTGGCGTTTTATCCCTACGTATATTTGCTGGCGCGCAACGCTTTTCAAACGCAGGGCAAACGCTCGCTGGAAGCCGCGCAATCGTTGGGTTTGAGCCGCACGCAAGGTTTTTTCAAAGTGTCCCTGCCGATGGCGCGACCGTGGATCGCTGGCGGCCTGATGCTGGCGTTGATGGAAACGCTGGCGGATTTTGGTACTGTCGCCGTGTTCAATTACGACACTTTCACCACCGCGATTTACAAGGCCTGGTTCGGGCTATTTTCGCTCGAAGCCGCATCGCAGCTCGCCTCCTTGCTCATCATCATCGCCTTCGCGCTGCTCGTCATCGAACAGCAATCGCGCGCGCGCATGCGTTACGCGGAAGCCAAGCCGAGCGCGAAAGCGGAACGCATCGCGCTGCAAGGCGCGCGCCGCTACGTCGCCACAGCGTTGGCGGCGGCGGTATTATTTTTTGCGTTTTTGCTGCCGGTGACGCAATTGCTGATCTGGTCGGCGGGCGTGTTTGCCAAAGATTTTGACGCGCGTTATCTGGGTCTGTTGTGGCACTCGCTGTTACTCGCCGCGCTCGCCGCCACGCTCACTTGCGGTGTCGCGCTGCTCGTCGCCTACGCCGCGCGACGCGAACCCGGCGCGCTGACGCGCTGGTCGGTGCGCTTCGCCACGCTCGGCTACGCTCTGCCCGGCACGGTGCTGGCCGTCGGCATATTTATTCCAATCACCTGGTTGCACAACCGCCTGAGCGCGTCCGCTTCGCAATTGCTCGAAACCGAACTGGACCTGCTGCTGCAAAGCGCGCTGGCGATCATGTTGCTGGCGTATCTGGTGCGCTTTCTGGCAGTAGGTTACAACCCCATCGACAGCGCCATGGGGCGCATCACCCGCAGTATCGACGAAGCCGCTCTGGCGATGGGCTTGAGCGGTCGCGCGATCCTGCGCCGCGTACATCTGCCCATGCTCAAAGGCAGCCTCCTCACCGCCGCCACGCTGGTGTTTGTCGATGTCATGAAAGAAATGCCCATCACCCTGATGACCCGCCCGTTCGGCTGGGATACGCTGGCGGTGCGGATTTTCGAGATGACCAGCGAAGGCCAATGGGAACGCGCCGCGCTACCGTCAGTCGCGCTGGTGCTGGCGGGTTTGATCCCGATTATTTTATTTACGCGGCAAAGCGAGCGGTAAATGGGTAGTGAAAATTAGCCACGGATGGACACGGATTTACACGGATTGCCACGGATTAAAAGCTTATTCGCAAACAAAACAATAATAATCAATTGCATTTGCATTTATCCGTGGCAATCCGTGATTATCCGTGTAAATCCGTGGCTAAAAATTCTACCTGACCTAACACCTACCAACCAAGTTATGACCCCCGTCCTCGAACTCAACCACATCACCCAAGCTTACGGCAAACAAGTTGTCGTCAACGATCTTTCCCTGCGCCTGGAAAAAGGCCAAATCGCTTGTTTGCTGGGGCTTTCTGGCTGCGGCAAAACCACCGTGTTGCGCTGCATTGCAGGTTTTGAAAGCATCGGTGACGGCGAAATCATGCTCAATGGCCAGCGCGTGAGCGCGCCCGGATACTCGCTCCCCCCCGAAAAACGCCGTATCGGCATGGTGTTTCAAGATTTCGCCTTGTTCCCGCATTTGAACGTCGCCGACAATATCGCCTTCGGCCTGCACCGCGCCAGCGCCGCCGAACGCTCGCAGCGTGTCGGCGAACTGTTGGTCACGGTCGGCTTAAAAGACTCCGCCAAAAAATTTCCGCACGAACTCTCCGGCGGCCAGCAGCAGCGCGTCGCCCTGGCGCGCGCCCTCGCGCCGCGCCCGGAAGTGCTGCTGCTCGACGAACCCTTCTCTAATTTAGACGTGACCCTGCGCGAACGCCTGCGTTTGGAAGTGCGCGATATTTTGAAAAACCAAAACGCCACCGCCATACTGGTGACGCACGACCAGGAAGAAGCCTTCGCCATCGCCGATGAAATCGGCATCATGTCTGACGGAAAAATCCTGCAATGGGACAGCGCCTACAACCTCTACCACCAGCCCGTCAGCCGCTTCGTCGCCGACTTTATCGGCCAGGGCGTGTTCGTGCCAGGCACGGTGCTCAACGCGCAGCAGGTCGAAATCGAATTGGGTATTTTGACGGGAGAAATCCCGCACGAATGCATGCAAGGCTGCAATGTCTGCGGGCGCGGCTGCAAAGTCGATGTGCTGCTGCGACCCGACGACATCGTCCACGACGATGCCAGCCTGCTGTGCGCCACTGTCGTCCAAAAAGCTTTTCGCGGCGCGGAGATTCTCTACACCCTGCGCCTCCCCGGCGGCGGCACCGTCCTCTCCCTCGTTCCCAGCCACCACAACCATGCGTTAGGCGAGAATATCGGCATCCGCCTCGAAGCGGATCACGTCGTCGCCTTCCGCCCGGAAAGGCCTTATTCCATTTCTACTTCAATAATAAATTAATTCTCAAACCCTAAACCGTTCGTGGTGAGCTTGTCGAACCACATTTCACCGTGCAATTGCCCTTCGACAAGCTCAGGGCGAACGGCGTTATTGATTTCACTATTGATTTAGAAATGGAATTAGCAGGCTGGGCGCAGCCCCCCTACCCCTTCCTGTTTTTCCCCAAGCCGCTCTCCACCGCCAGCACCGCCGCTTCGACGCGCGAGTGCATTCCCAGTTTGCGCAGGATCGCCTTGACGTGCAGCTTGACCGTGCCGTCGGTGATGTTGAGAGCTTTGGCGACGAGCTTGTTGCTCATGCCCTGGGCGACGTGTTCGAGGACTTCGAGCTCGCGCGGGGTGAGATCACCGAAGGGGGCGTTGCGGCTGGGGGCGGCATCGCCGGTGCTGGTTCCGCCCCGCACGATACCTGCCAGCGTGCCGAGCAATTCTTTGGCCACCACGTTGCTGCCGCGGAGCGCGTCTTCGAGCGCGGGCAACAAGTCATCCGGCTCCATGTCTTTGAGCAAATAACCTTGCGCGCCGGCGCGCAGCGCTGCTCCCAAATCGGCATCCTCGGTGCTCATGGTGAGCATCACCACCGGGGTCGCCACCCCCCGCTCACGCAGGTTAGCCAACGTTTCGATGCCGCTCATCCCCGGCATACGCACATCCAGCAACACGATGTCCGGGGCCAGTGCTGCGGCGCACTTGATTCCCTCTGCGCCGGAGCTGACCGAGGCCACGACCTCCACCCCGCGACTGCGCAGCAGTGCCGCGATACCATCGCGCACCAAAGCATGATCGTCTATCAATAACACGCGCATTGGGCACCTCTATAAATCCAAATTTCATCTCAACTGCTGTGTTGCGGCGCGGTGAACATCAGGATGATGCGCGTGCCTTCATCCGGCTCGCTCTCGATCACGATTTGCCCCGGCAGACGCGCCGTGCGTTCCTGCATCACGGCCAGCCCGACGCGCTCGCCGGGCTGACCGGGGCTGTCCGGAGACACCCCCATCCCCAAGCCGTCGTCCTCGATCAACACGGTATAAAAATCGTCCTCGTTGTCGAACATGATACGCACGTTGCGCGCGTTGCTGTGTTTGCGGATATTGGTGAGCGCTTCCTGGATGATATAAAACACCTGCACTTCCTGTGCCGATGAAAGATTGGGGGCGCGGCATTCGTTCTGAAAAAACACCGCGATGCCGGTCTCTTGGCGGAAGCGTTGCACCATTTCGGCGATGGCGGGCACAAAGCCGCGATCGCTTATTTTGAGACGGAAATTGGCGAGCAAATCGCGCAGGTTGGTGTGCGCCTCCTCCATCGCCTGCCGCAATTTGCCGAACTCTGCGCCCGCCGTGTCCAGGTCTTGGCGCTGCAACGATTCACCCAGCATTTTGATTTGCAAACGCATACTGACTAAAGCCTGCGCCAGCGAGTCGTGCAAGTCGTTGCCGATCATGGCGCGCTCTTCCATCAACGCCAGACGGTGCGCGTCGTTGTCGAGCCGCGCTTTCTCCAGCGCCAGCCCCAGATGCCGCCCCACGCTGATCAGCAGCCCGTGGATGTCTTCGCCCATGGCGGCGAGCGGCCGGTCGAGAAATAAGTTGTACACCCCCAAAATACGTTCCTGGTGCTGCACCGGCACCACCACAAATTCCACGCAATCGCGCGCCAGCATCGGCCGCCCGATCAAGCCGGCGCAAAGACTTGTTCCGCTTTGCACGCGGATGCCGCCTTCGGCCGCGCACCAACCACAGGGGCAACGTCCCAACTCCATCAGCTCGTCGCACGCCACCACGTCAGGATCGAGCCCGCGGCTGGCGATCAAGCGCGTGCGCCCATCTTCGGTGACCACCCGCACGCTCGCCGCGCGCGCGTCGATCAATTCGATGAAGGTGTCGAGAAAACTTCCCAGCACCTGATCGAGATTGCCGGGCTGCCCCAAACTGGTGGCAATCGCGTAGAGCACGTCGAGCGACTGCGTCTTGCGCGCCAGGCGCACGATGCGTTCCTTTTCGCTTTCGGTCTCTTTCGGTGAATTCACTGTCATATTTACCCGCAGCCGATCTCAAGTCCGGATTGAAGCATACTCAAGATCGGGATGCCCGTCTATTGAAAAGCGGGCGAGAGGGGGTGCAAGGTGATGGGGGCTAATTCCATTTCCAGATCAATCTTCAATTTATGTAGGGCGGGTCACACCCGCCATTGCAATATTGGGTGTGATGGCGGGTGTGACCCGCCCTACGAATTATTTTACTTTTGAAGCAGAAATGAAATATGCTGGCAGACTAAAGTAGCGTGAACTTCTCGGTGGATTCGTTGTAGCGCACCAGCGCGTACCAGACCAGCAGCAAGCTGCCGCCGACCAGCAGGGTCGGACCCCAGCCGCCGAGCATATCGGGGAAATACGCCTGAAACCCGACCCGGGTCATCTCGTAGGTTTCGACGTTGGTTTCGTCGATAGCGGTGAGGCCGAATTTCTTAAACAGTGCGCTGGCGGTGGATCCCATCCAGGCGAAAAAAAACATTGCCACCCACAGCTTGAAGTGGCCTTCGCCCATGCGCCACAATGAACCCGAAGCGCAGCCGCCCGCAAACACCATGCCGATGCCGAAAATCAGTCCGCCCGCGAGCGAACCTATCCAGTACGCGGGGGGGATGGCGAGGTAGGGATCGAGCACTTTTTTCTCGAAGAGCAGCGCGGCAATGGGCAGGCCGACCGCCAGCGCCAAGATCACCGCCTTGGTCATGTCGCCCTCGGCGGTCATGAAAGGCTCGCGGAAGGCGCGCGCGAAGCACAAGCGCGAGCGGTGCATGATGAAACCAATGGCAAAACCAACGACAACGATCACGGCGCGCGCGGCGAGTTTTTCGTCAGCCGCACCATACCACTGCGTCGCCCAGACAAGCATGCCTGCGATGACCGCCACCCCGATCAAGGGGTAATGGCGGCTAACGCCCACCGGCACATCCCACGCGGGCGGTGCGCGCATACCCCACCCGATATTTTCCAGCGTCCACAACAGCAGCTTGAGGCCGATGACCGCACCGGCCAGCAAACCGGCCCACATGGCCCAACCTGCGGGAGATGAATGCAGTACCGGATTAAAAAAACCGCCAGTGGTGCAGCCACCCGCGAGCGCGGCACCGATGCCCATCAGACTGCCGCCCAGCGTCGCCCAGATATATTCGAGTTTGGGTGGACGGTTGGGTTTGAACTGGCGCGACAGCAAGGCGGCGGCGAACGCGCCCAGCAACAGCATGATGTTCATCAGCGACATGCGGTGCACGATGAAACCATCCAGTTCCTGCGGCACGCCCAGCAGCGGACCGAGGCCGATCAGATTATTGAACCAGTCGCCCCAGAATTTAACTCCGCCAAACACGCCCCAGACCAAGCCACTGAGCATCAGGCCGATGATGGCGACGACCAGCAGGATAGCCCCCACGAAAGGCGACCACGCTTCGACGAACAAGGTTTTGTAGTCGGCTTTGAACCCGGCCAGCCAGGGGGTGCTGCTATCGTCGCTCATTACAGCTCCTTATTTCGATCAGTTGCAGTTGGCGGGCGCGTCGCCATCCTTAGCACCCTTAGTCACAAAAGCGGCCACATCGTCCAGCAGCTCCTGGTCGGGTACCGCAGCAAACTTTTCCGCCGCCTTGTTGCCCTGCTTGATGCTGGCGCGATAGGCGGTGCTGACATACTGCCTGGCGGAGTCCTTGCCCTTGGCGTGTTTGTCGGCCTTGAGGTAAGCCGCCCATTCCGCCTTGGTCTTGGTGCTCGGATTGATCGCGCCGCCTGCTTGCGCGGCGTGGCAGGAGGTGCAAACGCTGCGATAATAAACGCGGCCGCGCTTCCAATCGGCATCGTAGGCGTGGGCGCTCGCGGCCAGCAAAAAGAGCGCGGCAGCAACGCTCGTGGCAATGGTCGGTTTCATGGTAGGTCTCCTCGAAAAATAAATCATCATTTTCAGGGCGCCTCTAAAAATTTGGAGTTCGCCCAAATGCAAGGCGTGGAAAAAATTTTGCCGCGCCGCATATGTTTGATATGTAAGCAATAAATTTTTCCCGCAACGCAGCAGTTGGGATGAAGTCTGGATTTTTAGAGGTGCCCTTCAATCGACTTCTTCCCAGCCAGTGACCATCGCCTTGATGTGGGCGGACGGGGTATGACCGGCGGTGGCCAAATAAAGGTGGGCGATAAGAAATGCCAGCATCAAAAATGCGCCGAGGGTGTGCCCCGTGGCGACCCACTCCAGCCGCAGGTCGGCCAATCCCCAGGCCGCCCAGTCGGCATAAAACAAATACAGCCAGCCGGTGATCCAGAGCAAGGGGCTGATGAACAGCAGCACCCCCAGATACGCCAGCCGCTGTAGCGGGTTATGTTTGCGCAACCGCGTCGCGCGGAACGGGTGCGGCGCATTCTCGAATATGCCCTTCATGTAATAGCGCATCATCGCCACGACTTTTTCCGTGGTGGGAATATATTGCCGCCATTCGCCCGTGGTGAAATGCCAGAAAATCGCGAAGACCCACAACCCGACCAGCGTCCAGGCGGCGATGGTGTGTAGCCCCACCGCTTTCTCGAAACCGAAATTGGCATAACTGCCGTGGATTTCAAAACCGGTGACCATCAAGAACAATATCAGGGCCGCCTGCGACCAGTGCCAGAAGCGTTCGAAGCGCTTGAAAACGTAAATGCGTTCGCTCATGTCGATCCCCCTAGTGTTTGCGACGGGAAATAATGCGCAAGGCACCGTGCCCCAGCACGCCGAGCAGCGTCAGTAAGGCGACGCTCCAACCCGCCGTGTCGAGCAGCCGGTTGCCGTCGCGCCCCGGCAAATACACGCCCTGGATGGCCGCCAACCGACCCTCCTTGCGGTGGCATTCGATGCAAGCCAGCGCCTTGTCTTTCGGTGCCACCATATGCGTGATCGGCCAGGACATCTCGGTCTTGATGAAATCTATCTTGCCCGAAAAGGGCGCGCCGGAAGCCTTCATGCCAACCGCGATGGCTTTGTCCCAATCCAGATTTTTCCAGTAGCCGCTGTCGTCGTTGCCCGCAGTATGCGGTGTCACCAGCGTCTTGTTGACCGGGTCGTAGGGCTGCGAGCCGCGAAACACTTTCATCGGCCAGATCATCGACTTGCCGTCCGCCGGACTGCCACCCAACTTGTTGATTTTGGTCACGCCGTCAGATTTCTCGATCTTGTCGCCGAGCAAGGTATAGATCACCTCGCCGTTGAACCAGACGTACTCGGGTTGGACGTTCTCGCCCAGCGTGAAATCGCCCTTGCGTGATTCATAAACGATGCGGCCTTTGGCATCCTTCCTGACGATATGCTTGCCTTCGGCATCGCGCTGCCCCGCCGTGGACCAATCCCAAGTCAGTTTGGTGGCAATGCCGCCGCGCGCGATGGCCGGGATATGACAGGTCTGGCAGGCGATTTTGCTGGCGTGATGGTTGAGCCGCGCTTCTTGTTTGTGCGGCGCATTGCCGTGACAGGCGACGCACGTCGCCGGATTGCCGTTGTCGGCCTTGCCGCGCAGGTGCGCGCCCTTCTTGTCCTGCGCGGTCGGGGTGTAACGGCTACCGGCGACATCGTGGCTGGAACTGGCGTGGCAAGTGCCGCAGGTAAAATCGAGCCCCTCAGCATCCATGTGGACATCCACCGACTTGGTCGGTGCAGCGAGCGAGCTGTCCATGTCGCCGTGTTTGACGCCATCGCCGCCGCCGCCGTTGAAATGGCATGCACCGCAGGTGTCGCGGCTCGACTTGCCGACCTTCTGCGCCACCTGGGTGAGATTGATGCCTTTGATGATCTTGCCCGAACCCGGCGGAAACTCCGTATCCCGGGTCACCGGGTGGCCCGCAAAGCCGGGCGGTTTTTTGTAGTTGCCGGTGGTGTCATGGCAGGCGAGACAATCCACATTTTCTTCTGACTTGAAATCGAAACTGGCATCTTTCCAGCCATAACCGACGTGGCAGGCAGTGCAGGAAGCGTAGTTGGAGGCGATGGAAATGCAGAAATTGTTGACGACGGTTTTCTTGCCCAGCGTTTGCCTGGTGTCGGGATTCAGATATTCCCAAGTCCAATGCTTGGTGCGGTGTATCTGACCCGCAGCCTCGGTGTGGCAACCCAGACAGGCGCGGGTGACTTCCGGGCCGGATTTGAATTCTTTTTGCAGCGCCTTGAACTTAGTGTGATCTGCGGTAGTGGTCAGCTTGAGCGGCTTGATCTCCGCTTTCGCTTCACCCGCCAGCGCGTGGCTGACAGGCATCAGCCAGCCGATACAACACATCAACAGTGCTATACGAGTAATCGCGTATTTCATAACGCTTCCCCATCGCCGACAAGCTGTCGGTTTATTAGGGAATGATTATATTCTTATGTTTTGGCGATTCTTTGATGTAGATCAATAAAACGGTGCGCGGTCCAAATTTACGGATGGCCTGGGGATTTATGCGAGGGGTCGTTGGGGTTGATGAAAATGAAGCGGTGCTCGCCGGGGCTAACGGCGACGTAATCCAGCGTCGCGCCGGTCAACAGCTCCACGCTGCCGGGAGAAATCAGCACCTTGATACCTTCCGACACCGCCAGCAAATCGTTCTCGGCGCGGTCGTCCAAACCCATGCCGTATTCCAGCGCGCCCTTGTCATCCATCCGCGCCACCAAGCGCAAATAAACTTCGTTTGCCGTTGATTCCTGCGCGGACTGTTGCGCCGATATGCGTATTTGCTCGGCGGCTTGGGGAGTGATGGTAATCATGCGGGTTCCTTATGTTTGTGGCGGCGAACAAACGCGACAAAACGCGTTGCCCAATGGTTGTTGGCGACATCGCGCAGATGCGTGTAAGACGCCAGTAAATTTTTATAGACGAGACCATCATGCTCGCCGTCTATGCCGTACCCGCGCTTCACGTCATACGCAAATTTCACATCCGGCGGCAGATTTTCCACGCTGGAATAATGGAATTCGTGCGCGTGTATCAGCGGCGTAGTTTCAGCGCTTGCCGCGTTGCCCGGGCGCGGCCACAAGCCGTGTTCGGTCTCGCGCAAATGCACGTACCCTCGCCCCACCGGGCGGGCGTGCATTTTGATGTCGGCGGGAATCACTCCCACCATGCTGGCGCTGCGACCGTTCCATTCGATACGCCGCGCCAGATACATCAGCCCGCCGCATTCCGCATACACCGGCATACCCGATTCTATGCCAGCACTAATTTGCTTTTGCAATTCACGATTGGCCGCGAGCGCGTCCATGTGTGCTTCGGGAAAACCGCCGCCGATGAATAGGCCATCTACAGCCGGCAAGGTCTTATCGTGTATGGCATCAAAGATGACGAGTTCGGCTCCCGCCGCTTGCAGCGCATCGAGATCGCCGGGGTAATAGAATCCGAAGGCGGCATCGCGGGCGATGCCGATGCGCACAGAATTTTTCGACTCTGCAATCGTGTTTATTGTAGGCGCGGGCTTGCCCGCCATAGCCCCGCATGCTACGTCCAGCGTATCGCGGGCAAGCCCGCTCCTACTCGCAACCGCCAAAAGCTTCTCTAAATCAACCTGCGTGGCGATCACGCTGGCGATGGCATCAATGCGCGTGTTGGCCGCCGCCATTTCGTTGCTGGGAATCAAACCGAGATGTCGCTCGACAATTTGCAAAGCTTCATCGTGTTGTATCGCACCCAGCACCGGTATATCGGTGTAATGCTCGATCACCGCGCGCAATTTTGCTTCGTGGCGCGAACCGCCAAGGCGGTTCAGTATCACGCCTTCTATGCGGATACGATTATCGAACGCTTGGTAGCCGAGTATCAGCGGCGCGATGCCGCGCGTCATGCCGCGCGCGTCGATCACCAGCACGACCGGCGCATCCAGCAGCGTAGCGAGCGCGGCATTGCTATTGCCGCCGTCGAGGTCTAAGCCGTCGTAAAGCCCTTTGTTACCTTCGATGAGGGCGATGTCGGCACCGCGCGAATGCCGCGCGAATTCATCGCCGATTTCGGTCGGACTCATCAAATACCCATCGAGGGTATAACAAGGTCGCCCCGCTGCCATGCCCAGCCATAGCGGGTCGATGTAATCGGGGCCTTTTTTGAAGGGCTGCACGACGAGGCCGCGTTTTTTAAGCGCGGCGCACAGGCCGATGCTGATGGTAGTTTTACCGGAGGATTTATGGGCGGCGGAGATAAGCAGACGATTCATGGCCCCTACAATCGGACATCGCTATCGGCCAAGCTGCGCGGCAAAAAAGGCAATACTTTGAGCGCGAACACGGTAAGAAAAAGTGCTATGGCGACACCGCCGACCCCCAACGCGATCTCCGGCAAACTGGGCGTGTAGGCCGCGACCACGCCGTCAAAAAAACTGCTGCTGACCGTTTTGCCGGGAAATATATCCAACGGGTAAGCCTGCCCGCCGATGATGATGACGTAGATTTGCGCGAGGCCGCCCGACACCACGCCCGCCGCTGCGACCGCGACCACTTGCCGCGAGCGGCTCCACAGCGGATGAAACAGTAGCAGCAGCGGCAACACGCCACCGATAAAAATTTGCCCCACCCAAAACAGCGTGGTGTAAATCTCGCCGTCCATCAGGATAAAGCGTTCGACGGCGTGCTGCTTGGTGAAGTACAAGTTGGTGAGGTGATAGACTGCGGTGAAATATAAAACTGCCGCGACAAAAATGCCCAGCAGCTTGGCGAGGCGTTGCAGGATCGCATCGCCCAACGGACGATTTGTCCAAGAACACGCCGCCAGCAGCACCAGCAGAAACACCGCCAAGCCAAACGAGAACGACATGATGATAAACATCGGCGCGTAAAGCGCGCTGTCGTAAGCATCTCTCGCCACCAGAAAACCGAAGATCGACCCCGTACCGGTGGTGAGTATCAACCGCCAAACAAACGCAAACAAACCCGCAAGAGAGGTGTATTCATTCATGCGCCGCTCCAACATCATCCACAAATACACCGCGACAATCAGGAAAAATCCGTTGTAGAGAATGATGTTCCAGGCAAATATGGATTTGAAATTGTAGTGGGTCATGGCGACGATGAGCCGGTCCGGCCTGCCCAAATCAAGCACCAGCACCGACAAGCCGCCCGCCAACAGCGTGATCGCCAGCAAGCCGGAAAGCCGCGCCAGCGGTTTGTAAATGTCGCGCCCGAACAGCGACGCGATGGAAGCGACATTGAGCGCGCCGGAAGCGGCGACGATCAAAAACACCGCGAACACATGCGGCATCCCCCACACGATCTGGTTGCTCATGCCGGTGACCCAATGGCCGTTGTGTTCCATATACCAGGCCGCGACGAGCGCGCCGAAAACCAGCGCGCCGAGCAATGCCAGCAAGGCGAGGAAGCCGCGGCTGTTGCCGTCAATTTCGCTGTAATGAATGTGTTTCATTCGTGTCATTCGTGGTAAATATTTTTATTTTTCTATCCTTACAAATTCTGGTAGCGGATGCCGGTCTCCAAAGCGAGATCGGCGCGTAGTTGGCCAGATTGCTCGGTACGCAAACGCAAGCTCAACTCGCCCGCCTTGTCGTTGAGATCGCCGAACACCATGGCCTTGTTGCCGTCTTTATTGCAAGCCACCACGCAAGCAGGTTGCAAGCCTTGGTCGATGCGATGCACGCACAGCGTGCAGGATTCGACCGTGCCTTTGCCGCGCGGCACATCGGGATTTTGTCCGGTGGTGGCCTCGTGAATGAAGGAACGCGCGCTGTAAGGGCAAGCCATCACGCAATAGCGGCAACCGATGCAGGTGTGCTTATCCACCAATACAATTCCGTCGTCGCGTTTGAACGAAGCCCCCGTCGGGCACACGTCGACGCAAGGCGGTTCGGCGCAGTGCTGGCACATCACGGGCAAAGATTGCGCGTAGCCGGTGCGCTTGTCGGTGAGCTCCACTTTGCGTATCCACTGCGCGTCGGTGGTCGGGCGGTTGTGTCCGGTCACGCCGTTCTCCTCGTGGCAGGCGGTGACGCATTCGTTACAATCCATGCACTTGGCGGTGTCGATCAACATGCCCCAGCGCTTGAGCTTCGAAGCGGCTTCTTCCGGCGTACGCGCTTGCGCGAGTTCGATCAAACGCAAATTTGGCGACAGCACCGCCGTCGCCAGCCCGGCTGCGGCGGCGATGCCCATGCCTAAAAATAAACGGCGGTCCATGCTCATGGCAATTTGGCCCTGACACTCAAATTTTCGTCATTCCCGCGAAGGCGGGAAGTAGGGCGGAAAAGCGTAGCGCCTTCCGCCGTATGTCTGCGACCTTCGGCGGATAACGCCTTCGGCTCATCCGCCCTACTTCCCGCCTTCGCGGGAATGACGGCTTTAATTAGTAATTTTTCAGATTGACCTGCGCGGTCATCGTTGTTGCTTACGATATTTTTTGCCTTGCGCGGCGATGCAGCATGGCACTCGAAACAATCCATTTTCACCGAGGTATAAGCGTGGCAGCTTTCGCAAAAACCATCTTTGCCCAACACGCTTTTGGTGGCCGGATCGGCGTGGCAATCCACGCAATTTTTTAAGCTGTGCTTCACCGTGCGTATGCCCTTGTGCATGGTCTGGTCGCGCTGATGCAGCAGCAAGTTCATGTGGTTGCGCCGCATCTCGTCGGTCGGTTCGACGCACTTGTCGCCTTGGGCGATTTTGTCAACTTTGTGGGTGGGCGCGGGAACGCGGCTGACCGTCGCGGTTTCAGCGGCTTGTGTGGACGCAAAAAATCCCAACACCAGCAGCAGACCCAAAGCGCGTAAGAAATATTTTTGGAACTTAGTTTTCATTTCAGAAAAAATTGACCAGATAAAACTCACCGCTCATGGAGTCAAAAACTAACCGTCCTCTCTCCCGCTGGCGGGAGAGAGTTAGAGAGAGGGTATGGGTCGCACCACCCTCTCCCCAACCCTCTCCCGCAAGCGGGAGAGGGGGCAAAATCAGTGGTCGCCCATGCCCATTTTGATATACCCCGTCGGACAAACATCCGCGCAAATATGACAGCCGATACACAAATCGTAATCGGTATAAACGTAGCGCCCCATGGTCGATTCCGATTTCGGGGTGCGTTTCACCGCCGTCTGCGGGCAGTAGATCACACAGTTGTCGCACTCGAAACACATGCCGCAGCTCATGCAGCGCTTGGATTCATCCACCGCTTGCTTGTCGGTGAGGCCGACCATGCGCTCGGCAAAATGCCCCAGCACTTCTTCGGCATCGGGGCCGATTTCGGTGCGCTTGATGCGGTCTGTATAAGCAAAATGGCCGAGAAATAATTCGCTCGATTGCGCGACTTCCGCCGCCGAGCGATCCTCGTAATTGTGGATGGCGAAGCCGCCCACGGCCTTGCCTTGCTCCGAAGTACCGCGCAGGCCACGATCCACCTCGCGCAAATTTTTGTCGGGGTCAGGCTGAAAGGGCTTGGGTTCGAGATGGACTTCGCGCAGCTTGTCGAGCAAGTTGAAGTGATGCACGTCCACCTTGGGGCGTTTGGCGATGTCCTGCTTTTTCAAATAGCTGTCGATGCTGTCGGCCGCAACCGAGCCTTGGCCGATGACGGTGGTGAGCAAATGCGGGCGAATAATATCGCCGCAGGCAAACACGCCAGGTTTGCCGGGAACCTGATAAAACTTGTCGGCGGCGATCAGACCGCGACCGTTATCGAGTCCATCCAAGCCCGCAAAATTTCCAGATTGACCGATGGCCGAGACGATTAAATCGGCTTCCAAATCCATTTCGCTGCCGGGGATTTCCACCATTTTGCCGCTGGAGTAATCCAACCTGACCACGCGCAGCGCGATAGCCCGTCCGGTTTTTTCGTCGAGGATCACCAGCTTGGGCAGGATGCTGCCCTGAATTTTTACGCCCTCGCGTATGGCATCGTCGATCTCGTGTTTGGCCGCGTTCATCTGCTCTATCGGCTGCATCGAAATCAGCATCACGTCTGCACCTTCCTTGTGCGCGGTGATCGCCACGTCGTGCGCGGTGTGCCCCATCACCACCATTTCGGGGCGATCCGATTCTTTGCCGTCCTTGATATAGCCCAGGCGGCGCGCCACCGACACCACGTCCACCGAAGTATCGCCGCCGCCGACCACCACCACGCGCCCCGCGACCGCCTTGAGCCGGCCCTGGTTGAACGCTTCCAAAAACGCCACGCCGCTGATGCAGTTGGGCGCGTCGGAATTGGGCACGGGCAAGGCACGTCCTGCTTTGAGGCCGATAGCCATCAGCGTCGCGTCGTAATTTTTTTCAATATCGGCCATCGCGATATCCACGCCGATGCGCGTGTTCAATTTCACTTCCACGCCCATATTGGTGATGCGGTTGATCTCGCCATCCAAATGTTTGCGCGGTAAACGATATCCGGGCACTCCGTATTTCGCCATGCCGCCCAACTCGGCGTGATCGTCGAACACCGTCACCGCGTGGCCTTTGCGGCGCAGTTGATATGCTGCCGACAACCCCGCCGGGCCACCGCCGATGATGGCGATTTTTTTGCCGGTCTCGGGGCCCGCTTGGAACGTATAATTTTGTTCGAGCGCGAAATCGCCGATGTATTGCTCGACCGCGTTGATACCGACAAAATCCTCCACGGCGTTGCGGTTGCACCCCGTCTGGCAAGGCGCGGGGCACACGCGACCCATCATCGAGGGAAAAGGATTAGCCTCGGTGGAGCGGCGGAACGCGTACTCCTGCATGGTAACGGCAACGCTCCCCGCGACGGCTTTAGGCGGTTTTTCGATGCCGCGCACGATATTCAACCAGCCGCGTATATCTTCGCCCGACGGGCAGCTCGCCTGGCAAGGCGGGGTTTTATGCACGTAGGTCGGGCACTTGTCGGTTTCGTCGGCAGAGAAAATGCGCGACTGGAACGACGGCCATTCCTGGTCACCGTCTTTGTATTTGCGGAAAGTTAGGTTTTTGGTGCCTTGCTTTCCTTCAACTTTATTTGCAGGTGCTGACATAGTTATCTCCAATAACTGGCTACAGATTAAAATCAAAAATCTTAAAAACCTTTCTTAGCCACAGAGGGCACAGAGTTCACAGAGAAATCAAAAACAACAGCGAGCTTGCTGACCTATTTTTATGCTCGGTTTTCTCTGTGTCCTCTGTGTTCTCTGTGGCAAATTGCTTTTCCAAAAACTACTTATCTTTCTCCAAAACAATCGCGCTGCTCACCAACCCATGCACGCTACCGATCATGTTCATCGAGTGTTTGTAATACGGCAGGACTTTAGTGAACTGGCTTTTGCAGATCGCGCAAATTGCCGCCATGTAGTTCACTTCGTATTCGTCCACCACTTCCTGCAAAGCCTGCATACGCGGTAACGCGCCTTTGACGCGCAGCTCGACCAAATCATCGGTGAGCAGCCCGCCGCCGCCACCGCAACAATAGGTGCCTTCACCGATCGTATTGGCGGGCATGTCGTGAAATTTGTTGACGCAGGCTTTGATGATGGCGCGCGGAATTTCAAACTGCCCACCGGGTTTGTCGCCCATGCTCGAGCCGCGCGAGACGTTGCACGAATCATGGAACGTGACGATTTTGTCGTCGTTGACGCTCTTGTCGAATTTCAACACATCGCGCTGGATCAGGTCGTAAGTGAACTCGCAGATGTGTTGCGGGATAGGATAATTTTGATCTAAAAAATCAAATGGGCCGATCAGCGTGTTCCAAAAGCTATAGGCGACGCGCCAAGCGTGGCCGCACTCGCCCACGACGATACGCTTTACGCCCAAATCTATCGCGGCTTCGCGGATGCGCATCGCCACTTTTTGCAGGTTGTCGTGATTGCCGATGAACATGGAAAAATTCGCCGCCTCGGAGGCGTGTGACGACAACGTCCACGAAACCCCCGCAGCATGAAAAACTTTTGCGTAGCCGATCAAGCCATCGACGTGCGGCTCGGCGAAAAAATCCGCGCTCGGTGTCACCAGCAATATATCGGCACCTTTCATGTCGAGCGGGAACTTCACCGCCACGCCGGTCTCTTCGAGCACGTCTTCTTCCAAGCCTTCGAGGGTATCGGCCAAAGCGCGTTCTGGCAGGCCGAGGTTATTGCCGATTTTGTGGACTTTGCTGATAATCTCGTTGGAATATTTCTGGCCGAGACCGACCGTGTCCATGATGTCGCGCGCCGCCATGGAAATTTCGGCAGTGTCGATGCCGTAAGGGCAATACACCGAACAGCGGCGACACTGCGAGCATTGGTGGAAATAGCTGTACCAGTCGTCGAGCACCGAACGGGTCATGTCTTTCGCGCCGACCAGCTTGGGGAAATATTTTCCGGCGAAAGTGTAATAACGCCGATACACCGAGCGCAACAGATCCTGTCGCGCCACCGGCATGTTTTTTGGGTCGGACGTGCCGAGATAATAATGGCATTTGTCGGTACACGCGCCGCACTTCACGCAAGTGTCTAAAAACACTTGCAGGCCGCGCGATTGCGACACCAGTTCGCCGAGCTTGAACACCGCGACTTTTTCCCAATCCGGCACCAGTTCACCGGGGAATCCCAGCGGCGTGTTGTGCGCTTCTTTGGCGACGAAGGGCTTGCTGTGCGCCATCGTGCCTTCCACCAATAGGGGGATGATGGGGTATTCGCGGATTGCGGGGGTCTCGAAAGCAGCCATTTACTCAGTCATTAAAAATACAGGTCAAAGGTCAACAACAAAATCATCTCACGCGGAGACGCGGAGATCGCGGAGAAAGTCAAAAACAAAAAATAACAAGGCATCGCCTAAACAAAGAATTATGCTTTTGATTCTCTCCGCGATCTCCGCGTCTCCGCGTGATAGAGGTTTTTGCTTAGGCTTTCTTCGTATTATCAATTTGCGCCGACCAACCGCCCACATGCCGCAGCTCGCGCGAATTGTCTATCTGGTTGCGCGTCGGGCTGAAAAACACCCCAGGTGCATGGAGCAATTTGCTGATCGGGAAAACAATCATCAGGGCGGCGACCAGCGTGATATGCACCAGCAAAATCGGATCAGACGGCAAGGGCTGCCAATCGAACACCATCAAGCCGAGGAAAAAAGCTTTGAGCGCGACCACGTCGGTGTGCGCCAGATATTTCATGGCGAGGCCGCTGCCCGCGATCGCCACCAGCAACGCCAGCATCAGGTGGTCCGAAGGGCCGGTGATGTAGCGCACACGGTCAACCAGAAATCGCCGCGCCCACAAACCGAGCAGGCCGACCAACATGCCGAAGCCAGCGTATATCCCGAAAGGTTGGATCAACGCCACCCAGAACCAGACCGGCTCGGTGAAATAGCGCAGGTGCCGCAACAACACCACCAGCAATGCCGCATGAAAAATCCAGCCGAACAACCATATCCATTTATTTGATTTGAACAGGCTTTCGAATACCGTGACTTCTTTGAACATACGCCAGACCACGCCCGCTTGGGTTTTCGGCGCGGGGGTGGTGGGAATTTTTAAGGGTTGCGGAGTGCGTGAATAAATCCATATCTTGCGCCCCACGCCGCCGAGCAAAATCGCTGTCGCGGCGTAAAATAAAATCGCATAGAGGATGGTGAGGGCGGACATGGTTATTTCATCAGATTTTGTCCCCTCTCCCGCTTGCGGGAGAGGGCTAGGGAGAGGGAAAATTAAAAATCAGCACTCGCCGCTATGTCCTCCCACCCTCTCTCCATCTCTCTCCCGCCCTGCGGGAGAGAGGGCTAAATGGGGCATCAAACAAAACGCGGTGATAATCAGACACAGCCCGTAGGCTTGGGCAACCCCGCGTATTTACACGCTTGCTTGCCGGGACCGTAGGGGAACAGCTCGTACAAATATTTGCTGTTGCCCTTTTCCGGCCCCAGCGATTTGCCGATGGCTTTGGTCAAGACACGCACGGCGGGAGCGATTTGATATTCTTCGTAGTACGAGCGCAGGAAGTTAATCACTTCCCAATGGTTCTCGTTCAGATCGCAGTCATCGGTGCGCGCCATTTCTTTAGCCAAGTCTTCGTTCCACTCGGTGCGATTGGCGAGATAACCTTCTTCGTCGGTCTCGTAGGTTTGTCCGTTTACAGTGATAGCCATGGTGCGTTCTCCTTATTTATTACAAAAATGAATCAATAATAAAATATTACAAAAAATGAAACCGATTAACACAGAGGAAGCAGAGGGAGCAGAGGAAATTCAAAAACACTATGACAAAAATTGTTCAAGAAACCGTAAGCATTTATGTAAATCTTGCGCCCCGTTAAGCATGATAGAGAGATTGCATTTACCCTTCCTCTGTTTCCTCTGCTTCCTCTGTGTTAATTAATTTGTTTTGGCACTCTATAGCCAGGACTGCACTGTGTTGTGCTCCGCTACTAGATCAACAAACCCGCTGTAATCCACCAGCTTGATTCCTTCAAGCAATCGGTTCTGCATTCCCCGCGCGTCGACATCGGCCTTCAAGGCATAAATCGGCGTGGATTTGATGGCATCTTGCAAGCGCTCGGCAACCGCTGTGCCGGTGGTCGCCGCATACACGCCGTCTTCAATCAACAACACCGCACTTCCCGGTTTTGCGTGATTCAGGCAGGCCTCTAGCGCGGAGTTGCCAAACGGCGATTTGTTGACGGTGTGTAACATAATTTTTATTTGTCCTTAAAAAGCAATTCCTGCCACAGAGAACACAGAGGTCACAGAGTAATCAGATGCCGAGACTTTGTTTTTTGCTTTTCTCTGTGTGCTCTGTGAACTCTGTGGCAAATGTTTTTCAAACTCAAAAACTCAAAATAACGTCTTGTTCTTCCATGATCTCGGCAAGCTGCTGTTTGCTCATCACCTCGACCGGCACCATGAACGCATCGGCGGTCAAGCCGCGCTCTTCCATAGATTCCTTGGCGACATAAAGCTTGGTCACGTCGTAATCTTCGAGCGCGCGAAACGTCGGTGCGAAGTTTTTGACTTCCAACCCTTTGGTGTCTTGACCTTTGGTGAGCTGATACACGCCATCGTCGATGAACGCCAAGCTCACGTCCTGCTCGAACGCCGCGCCGATCAACACTACTTCCAGCGACTCCAGTGCGTAGATCGTGCCATGCGGCGCTTTGCGGTTCACATACATGAACTTTTTGGTGATGCCACCGCCTTCTTCCATTCCTTCTTCCATTTTTTTCCTCTTGGTAATTTTGTAGGTCGGGCTTCAGCCCGACAACTTGCCTGGGTTGTCGGGCTGAAGCCCGACCTACGAAACTGTCAATCGCCAAACGTCACTAGACGATCCGCCTGTATCCCGGCTTCAATCAGCTGACCCAAGCCAGAAATCCGAAACCCCGGCGCGATATTGTTGGCATCTTTGCCATTGCGCTTGGCCTCGGACTCGTCGAGCAAACCGCGTCGCTGCGCGGCGGCGATGCAGATCACCATATCCAGCTTGTATTTCTCGGCGAGCGCGGTCCAGCGTTTCTGAATGTTGCGGTCGTCCTGCGGCGGCACGGTCAAACGCGTGCCGTTGTTGACCCCGTCGTGATAAAAAAACACGCGATAAATTTCGTGGCCTTTTTCCAACGCCGCCTTGGTGAACTGATAGGCGGTGTCGGAGGCCTGGTGGGTGTAAGGTCCCTCACTGACCAAGATACTAAATTTCATTCAAAGCACCTCTCTAATCTCGTCATTCCCGCGAAGGCGGGAAGTAGGGCGGAAAAGCGTAGCGCCTTCCGCCGTATGTGCGTTCATTTGGCGGATTATGGGCGTAGCCCGGTATCCTGTGGAAACGCCTTCGGCTCATCCGCCCTACTTTTCTAGATTCCCGCCTTCGCGGGAATGACGGTGTTTAAAACCGGATATGCGTAGAAGCGTTCAAGCTATTGCGCGAACCGCGCCAGTTGTCGATGTGAAACTTGGTGAACGGCAATTCGGTCAGTTCAAAAAAACGTGGCCAGCCGATACGCTCGACCCAATCGCCGACACGCTCAAAATGCTGCGCATCTTTTTTATACACCGCCAAAATTTTCATCACCACGGCGGAAGCCTCCGGCCAACGCGGCGGGTTATTCGGGATACCTGCCGCGACGAGCTTGTGGAACATGGGCTTGGAGCGCGCGTTGGAATTTTTGCCGCCGACCCAAATGGCAAGCTTGGAATGCTCCGCGTCATTGATCTGCATCGGTGGGCAAGGCGGGTAGCACGCGCCACAGCATATACATTTTTTCTCATCGACTTCGAGCGAAGGCTTGCCGTTCACCATCGCCGGACGGATCGCCGCGACCGGGCAACGCGCCACCACCGAGGGCCGCTCGCACACATTGGCGACCAAATCGTGATTGATTTTGGGCGGCTTGGTGTGCTGGATGTTGATGGCGATATCGCCCTGCCCGCCGCAATTGATCTGGCAGCACGAGGTGGTGATATGCACGCGGTTGGGCATTTCTTCTTTGACGAACTCGCCGTGGAGCTGATCCATCAAGGCTTTGACCACGCCGGAGGCATCGGTACCGGGGATGTCGCAATGCAACCAACCTTGCGTATGCGAAATCATGGTCACCGAATTGCCCGTGCCACCCACCGGATAACCGGCATCGTTAAACGCCTTGATCAGCGGCGCGACTTTGTCGAACGACGACACCATCACTTCCATGTTCGAGCGGATGGTGAAACGCACGTAACCTTCGCCGTATTTATCGATGATGTCGCACAGCAAATTGATTTCGTAAGGGCCGAGCTGGCGCTGGGTGCCGACGCGCACCGACCAGATTTCGTCGCCCGAATGCGCGACGTGGTGCAGCACGCCGGGACGGGGACGGTCGTGGTATTTCCAATTGCCGTAGTTTTTCACCATCAGCGGATGCAAATACTGGAAGCCGTCCGGGCATCCGCTCTCGATGGGCGGGCGCATGACTTTTTTTGCCGGGGCTGCTGTTTGTGCTTGGGACATTTTTGGTTATCTCCGTCTAATTTATCTGCTGGGTTACACCATGCTCCCCCCTTTGCAAAAGGGGGGCAGGGGGGATTTGCGATGCTGCTTAAAACCTAAATCCCCCTCGTTCCCCCTTTTGCAAAGGGGGAGGTTGTATTCGCTACGCAGCCGCTTGCTTGCGCTCCATCCATTTCGCGGCTTCCTGGTCCCACTCGTCCATGCGCACATAAGAGCTGGTGCGCGGCGCAGAAATCATGTTGGGGTCAACTTCTATGCCGATACCCTCGAGGAAATTGACCAGGCCGATGCGCTCTATCATTTCGCCGCAGCGCTCGTGCTCCAAACCGTTCTCCGCCCAGAAATCAATCACCGTCGCCGCCAGATCGCGCAGCTTGTCGTAGTCTTCGTCGGTCTCGAGTTTCATAAACGGCACGATCACCGTGCCCATGGTGTCGCCGATTTTGAGCGTGCGTTTGCCGCCGATCAGCAAGGTAATGCCCTTGTCGTCGCCGGGCGAGAGCGCCTTGGTCATGACGTTAATGCAGTGCATACACCTCACGCAGTTGCGGTTGTCGATGACCAGCGTGTCGTCGTCGTTCAACGACAGCGCCTTGGTGGGGCAGCGCGCGATCACGTTGTCGATGGTGTATTTGCGGCCGTGGCTCTCGATGTAGGCTTTGACCTCGCTTTGATCTATTTTGATGTCGTCGCGCCAAGTGCCGATCACCGCGAAGTCGGCGCGCTGGATCGAGTTCATGCAATCGTTGGGGCAACCCGATACTTTGAATTTGAATTTGTAAGGCAGCGCCGGGCGGTGCATGTCGTCGATGAAATTGTTGACCAGCAAACGGTGGATTTTCATCTCGTTGGCGTTGGACTGCTCGCAACGCGCCGCGCCGACGCACGACATGGCGGTGCGCACACAAGGCCCCGCGCCGCCGAGGTCAAAACCGTATTCGTTGATTTCGTCGAAAAAGTGTTGGGTGTTTTCGGAGGTGGTGCCGATGAACATGATGTTGCCGGTTTGCCCGTGAAAAGCGATCAGCCCGGAACCGTATTTGTTCCAGGAATTGGACAACTGGCGCAACATCTTGGTGGTGTAGTGGTTGCCGGCGGGCGGCTGCACGCGTATCGTGTGAAATTCTTTGGATTCGGGGAACATCGGCGCGACTTCGGAAAAGCGCGGGATAATGCCGCCGCCGTAACCGAACACGGAAACCGTGCCGCCTTTCCAGTAACCCAAACGGGTTTTATAGGAATGCTCCAACTGACCCATCAGATCGACCATCATGTTGTTATCGTGTGCCAGACGTTTCAAACCGGTCACAAAACTGGGCCAGGGACCGTCCTCGAGCTGATCGAGCATCGGGGTCTGATGGAAAGGCTTGCTGGACTTCTTTTCAGCAGGAATGAAAGTGCTGTGACGGCTCGGGTCTAGGGGTTTCTGCATATCGGACATGTGCGTTCTCCTGTGAATTTCAACACGCACAGTCTAATGCGACTTCGCGGGTTTATTAACAGGTTATTGGGGATAGTCGCCACCCTGCTCATACCCCCCTTTGGGAATAGGTTTTCGCAGCACACGCAATTAACTTAAGCTAAATCATGGTGTTATATAACCGCAATCAAAGCAAACTGAGTGGGTTTATGCAAACAGGGTTTGTGCGAAAGCAGTTCATAAACAGCGCGTAATCTTGTACATTCCTCTCTGTAATTTACGAACGCGCTTCAAGTGCTAAAACCATATCACGCGGAGACGCGGAGATCGCGGAGAAAATCAAAAACAGAATTCTTTGTCATTGATGATGCTTTGCTGTTTTTGTTATAGCTTTTCTCCGCGATCTCCGCGTCTCCGCGTGAACCAGATTTAATTTTTTATCTGACTTATGCGTAATCTCGCCGCCACAGCGATGTCCGATACACACAAGCCCTACGCGCTTTCCAACGAAACCGCCTACCAAGCTTGGCGCGAACAAAAACTCGCACATTACCCGCGCCGCGTCGAAGATTTGATCGTCGAAGTCAAAGACCCGCGACGCTTGAGCGCGAGCGAAGCGGAAAAATTACGCGGCGTTTGCGGCCAAGCCAACATGGCGATCTACGCCAGTCCGCTGGCGGGGGTTGCCGACAAAAACATTCCGCGCCAACTCGGCGCGCAGTTGGGGCTACACCGTCTCGACACCAATATGCTCGCCGACGAAGACGGGATCAGCGCGGTGCGGGTCGTGCCAGAAAAATCCGGCAGGGGCTATATCCCCTACTCCAACCAACGCTTGTTATGGCACACCGACGGTTATTACAATGCGCCGCAGCAACGCATCAACGCCTTCGTCCTGCATTGCGTGATGCCTGCACAAGAAGGCGGCGTGAACCAATATCTCGATCACGACATCGCCTACATCCTGCTGCGCGACGCGCACCCCGATTTTTGCGTTGCGCTAGAGGCGCATGATGCGATGACCATTCCGGCGAATACGGAAGCGGGAATTGAAGAGCGCGCCGCCCGTGCTGCCAGCGCGGGCGCGGTTTTTTCCAACAACAACGGCTCTCTGCACATGCGCTACACCTCGCGCACCCGCAGCATCGTCTGGCGGCAGGATGCCGCGACCCTCGCGGCGGTGCAATTTCTAGAAAATTTATTAAAAAGCGACTCGCCCTATGTCTTCACCCACAAGCTAATCGGCGGGCAGGGCGTGGTGTGCAACAACGTGCTGCACAACCGCAGCGCGTTCACCGATGCGGTTGAACCTGAATTTGCACGGCTGCTCTATCGCGCCCGGTATTATGATCGCATCGCAGGTTGTAGGGGCGGGTTCTAAACCCGCCCGCGCATTGGGCGGGTTTAGAACCCGCCCCTACCCATAATTTTCTAACGATGCAAGGTGCTCCATGAAACACATCCCCATAAAATTCCTCAAAGACGACCAAGCCGTCGGCGATGCCGACAGCAGCGAAGACGCCAAAGTGTCGACGCAATTACTCGAGCGTTTGGCCGAGTCCGTCTCCGGGGAATTAGCCGAACTCTCCCCCGGCGCATCGCCCTTGCGCCGCGCCGATTTGCTGCTGCAACTGGGGCGCACCTTGGTGCGGTTGGAAAAAAAGCCCGAAGCTTGGGATGCCGCCTACGCCGCGTTTAACACCTATATCGCCGAAGAAGCTTGGGAAGGCGCGGTGCAGTGTTGCGATATTTTGTTTTTAGCCGAGCAGGAAAACTCCCTCGCCGCGCTCGGGCAAGGCATTTGGCTGGCGGTGACGTTTCCGGTGGATCCCGAACTTTCCGTCGCCATGCTCGAGCACGTCGTCGACGAAACCCCGCCCGATTCCGACGGCGCCGCGGTCGCCGCGATCACCGCGCACTATCTCGTCGACCTGCGCGCGCGCGGCCAGCAACAAGAAAATCTCATGCTCTACACCAACCAGATGCTCGCCACCGTGGCGCGCCGCCACAGCGCGGTGGGCAACCAAGCCGCGTTCGATAAATGGATCAAGGATATGGATCTCAACGACCCCGACTTGTTCCTGCCGAGATTGCGCAACGTTGTGGACGTGCTGGTACAGGATGAGTGGTGGTTCGATCGCAATGCCCTGCAAGCGAAACTGCCGGTATAAATCAAAAACATTTTTTAGCCACGAATGTCCACAGGATACCGGGCTTTGCCCATAACACGAATAAGCACGAATGCACACGAATAAAATATGAACATAATGCCTTTTCGCTTTTCATTCGTGTCAATTCGTGTCAGGCCTTTTTTAGGTTTTTCAAAACTGTACTTTTTTATTTCATTGCGCTGAAATGCACTGGCAAGAAACCAATTCCACCGATGAAGAATATATCGTCCCCGACAACATCGTGGACGCGGTGTATTCCATCACCTGCCGCAACTTGCCGGTCGATCACGCTTACGCGCTTTCGCAAGCGATCCAGCGCGCCCTGCCTTGGTTTGCCGATGAAGCCGCTGCGGGGATGCACATAATCCACGTCGCCGAATCGTCCAACGGCTGGATGCGCCCCGACGATCCGAGCGCCCTGCTACACCCGTCGCGCCGCACCAAACTCGCGCTCCGCATCCCCAAGCACCGCCTCGAAGATGCCAACGCGCTGCTCGACCAAACACTGGATATAAGCGGCCACGCCTTGCGAATAGATAAAATCAGCTTGCGCCCGCTGTCGAAAATCACCACCTTGTTTTCGCGTCACGTGGTCATCACCCAAGGCAACAACGAAACCGATTTTATGCAAGAGGCCGCAAAGCAACTGAACGACTTGGGGATCAAACCCAAAAAAATGCTGTGCGGTTTGACCACGGCAATCATCGTGCCGACCGCGACCACAGGAAAATTGCAGACATGCAGCCTGATGCTCGCCGACCTGAGCTTCGACGAAACGGTGCTGCTGCAACAACAAGGGCTGGGGCCGCAACGCAAACTCGGCTGCGGCTTGTTTTTACCGCACAAAGATATTAACGACCTGCGGCATTCGCAGGACCGATGAAGTTATTCCATTTTCAATTTAACAATCTCATTATTATGTCCCCTCGCCCCGCTTGCGGGGAGAGGGTTAGGGAGAGGGGTCTGTCTGTCAGACAACACCTTGCTTATATTGAAAAATAAACTAGTGAACGTAGCCCGGATGGAGCGCAGCGCAATCCGGGAGGGCTGGGGATTTAACGCGCCGCACCCCGGATTGCGCTACGCTTCATCCGGGCTACACTATTATTTATTTTTATCACGTTAAAAGGAGAGAAAAATGGCCTACGAAGTCAACGGCAAAACCATAGAAACCACCGACAACGGCTTCCTCGTCAACCTCGACGAATGGGATGTGGATGTCGCCAAAGCGATAGCGGCGCAAGAAGGTTTGGAACTGACCCAAGATCACATGGACGTGATCGACTATCTGCGCGATGCCTACATCAACCACAACGGCGAACAACCCAACAACCGCGCCATCCTCAAAGCCATGCAGGAAAAATGGCCAGACAGAAAAGTCGACAACAAAACCCTGTTCGATTTATTCCCCGGCAACCCCTCCAAACAAGCGGGAATGATCGCGGGGCTGCCGGAGAGTATGCGTAAGGGCGGGTATTGATTCTGACCGCTTGCCATGAAACAAAATAAAGCGTTTAATCCACATAGTGTTTTGTACGGGTTCTCGCCACAACTTGGTCAAGCAATCTGGGCGGTTTCTGGGCGACAGAAAATGCGGGCATCATTGGTGTGTTCCAGCTTTGAATATTCAAACGATAGGTGCGCTAAAAACACGCTTCATATTGATATTAATCAAGTTTTATTTTAAATAAAATATTGGCAGCCAGCCCCGCTAATATTTTAAGTATTTTATTGGGGGCTACTTTGGGTTGGGTTTCATACACCGTATGAACGTCGCTGATCTCTTTCCTTCATCTGGCAAGGTACAACGCATTTACTGCGACAAGTGCTCGGCTCATCTCGATCTCTCGTATTCAGATTTTGACGATGACGTGTCTGGTGTTCACATATCTCTGAGCGGCCTTCCCGTACTCGTCTGCCCATCATGTAGCTCAACATATCTTCCAGACCGGTCGAGATTTGCTGTAATCGAACTGCACCGCCAAGCTATTACCAAGAAATCCAACCTTGTTACGGTCAAGCGAAACAAAACTGCCCGAGACTTCGGTTTTACTAACGTCCCGTTCCAATATGACTCCGACGACTACCACTACATCCCGGGTCTCAGTCGTGAGTTCGATGAAGGGTTCTTGACTCCCGTATTCTTCAACAAAGAAGTACTGATCAAGTACGACGTTCACCCTTCGTATAGAGTCACCTTTGCATCACGCACTTACGGAAGTATCCGACAGGGCAGCGACTTCGATATCCCCTTCGGCATCAACAGGAATGGCCGTCTGGTTATGTGGCTCGGAGACATCGCACGTTTGCCGGAGAACGAACAGTTCTATCTTCTGTCGGAAAACATTCCGACAGATCACTCGATAGGTTCTGAATTTTACGACGGGCAGATTGAAGCCATATTCACCGATCGCCCACCCGAGGATCAACTGTTCGAGCAACGCTCTCTGTTTCTTGAAGCCGGCTACTCTCGCTTTGGCGAGAAGCTCGCACATCTCGAGAATGAAGTCCTCGATCTTGCAATCTCGATTCGTCGTCCCGTTGTTGATACCCCAGCCGAAAGACGCAACATAGCCGACGCACTAAACAAGGTGTACCTTGAGTCTCTCGACAACAAGGCACTCGAACGCGTTCTTTCAAAGCTCGGCCAAGATGCAGCCAAATCGAGAAGTCTGAAACGCCTTCAGAAGTTGGCTGAAACTGTCACTCCAACCGAAGATATCGCAGGCGCTATGAGTCCTCTGTATGTCCTTTACGATCTTCGCGTCGTCTACTCGCACTTAGGGTCAGAAGAAGGACAAGAAGAAATGCTCAGGTTCGTACGAGAGCGCCTAGGTCTGCCAGCCACCGCCGATCTCTTTTCCATCTACGACGCAATTGTGCCGGCCCTGAGAGAAGCATTTGCAAAGCTCTCCGAGGTTTTCAAATGAAACCCAACCAGGCAGTCGAGCGGACCTGCGCGAAAAGCCGCGCAGGTCGCTCACTTCTACGTTAGGCCGCACATGCAGACCACCGACATCAACTCGTTTGTCGATTTCATCAAGCACAGCGATGTGTTCGACTTGATCGCGCACCAGGTTATCTTTCGAGGGCAGTCTGTACAGGGAAACTTGCTTCCCAGTATTGCGCGTAAAGATCGGTCGCTCGAAACAACGGCTACAGAGAAACAGCATCTCGATGAACTGAAGTTGTTGGGTGCTTCATTTCTAGCGCCCGGTGAGACTGATCTTGATCTTCTGGTTCGCGCTCAGCACTTTGGCCTCCAGACGCGCCTCCTTGATTGGACGTCCAATTCATTGGCGGCGCTTTGGTTTGCTTGCGCCGATCCAAGCCCCGGTGATGTCTTTGTCTACGGGTTGGAGGCAGACGACCTAATGCTGGATGGCTCAATCTACACGGCGGACCCTTTCAAAACCAAGAATACGCGGGTGCTTCGGCCGCGCCTGAATAATCCACGCATCATCGCTCAGCATGGATGGTTCACGCTCCATCGCTACTCTGCGAAAGTTCGGATGTTCGTACCACTTGAGCACAATACCGAGACGAAGCATCGCCTGCATGAATTCCGAATCCCGAAAAGCCGACGCAAAGAGCTACTTGTCGCGTTGGATCGCCATGGCGTGAGTGCAAGAACTCTCTTTCCCGATTTGGGTGGCCTTTGTCAGTATCTGAATTGGAAGCAAAGTGCGGCCTAACCCTGCGGTCGACCCCGTTCGCTTCGCTCTCTGGACGCTGCGCGATGAAGCCGCGCAGCGCCGGTCACCTTGAACGTTAGCCCGCCAAGTGCGAGCGATCCGGAGATCGGCGCAATTATGAGAACGCTATGACGTTGTCGCCAGCAGAACAAATCAATGGGGTCAGACTCGATTGATTTTCTAATTGAAGCATAAAATTGGAAGGCGCATAAAATGAAAAATCAATCGAGTCTGACCCCATTGATTCTTTTTGATTCTTTGTTATTTGCTCTGAGGCCGATAGCTCCTTTCGCTCCCCCCAGTAACTAAAAAAACCACCCCCTCCGTCATGCCGGGGGCGGGTGGTTTTTTTGCCGCTTGAGCAGTTAGAGCACCAACACCGCCACCGGCAAAGCATCGACCGACCGCACCGCGCTTCGTCTATCCGGCGATCAGTTGCACCGCCTGCGCCGGGGTGACGATGGGGATGCCGTTGTAGTTTCCACCCAGATCATGCAAATG